>JGI994J12354_10004872_pt1 | contig 11842 bp, 8 predicted proteins | sample IntmicLarv3ML3BL_FD_12354 | JGI IMG/M metagenome (IMG submission 12354) | reverse complement strand
TCGGATTGGTACCCAAATTACGGCCGGTCCAAGGAATAGCAGAATTTGTATCAATTACGCCTCCGGATGCGGCAGACCACCAACCGCCGAAATTCCATCCGGCATTATTCGGGACGCCGGCACCGGTAATTGAAGTATTAATGGCATTCCAATCAAACCCTTTCTGAGCAGTAACTGCCACCGGCGCACTAACACCATCGTTCGGGTCTAATGTAATATTATAAGTCCAAATAGCATAATAGATCGTGCCTTTGGAAACAGCTGAAGTTGGAATAAGAGCAGACGGAAGATTATTTGTGATAAAATAATTGACACCGGGTTGGACATTACTTGCAGAGACCCACCCTGCAAAAGTAGCACCATCCGGACCTGACAACGTAACCGAACCAAAAGACGGATTCGCGCTATTAAATACAGAATTCAATGTTATCGATGATGAGGCATTTACAGGGTAAAACCCGCCGGAATATGCCGCGTTTGAATATGTGCCGCCGTTGGCGTGGAAATAAGCGTGGTCTGCATAAAAAACCCATCCCGGAGGGGCAACAACAGTGCTATGATCAGAAGGTTGTTGATTTGGTCCATATCCGCCATTATTTCCGGCTCCGACAGAAGCATCGGACGGGACGTATACGGTTGCATCTCCGCCAATGTTAATTGTAACCTCGCCGCCATATCCTTGACTAATATTATTTTGATAATTAGGGAAACTATTGCCGTTTCCGCCGGCATTACCGCCACCAATTGCAGGATTGCGGGAGGCGTTTGCATGAACAGTTCCGCCGGAAATTGTAATTGTAGCTGAACCACCGTTGCCGCCGCCGGCCCCATTGCCTATTTTATCTCCACCGTGTCCACCGCCGATTCCGCCAGTTACTGCATTAACGATTCCGCCTTGGATATCAATGAGCGCAACAGAACCACCGCGCCCGCCTGACTCGCTAGAAAGTCCAGCAAGACCACCGTTTCTGTGTGCGCCGCTGCCACCACCAATATCGCGACCGGGACCTACAGTCCCATCTGCAGCGAGGCCACCGATTGCAGTAATATTTCCATTGAGAATAGTAATAGAACCGACAGCAGTTCCGTCTATTCCACTGCCACCGCTGCCATCATAGCCGCCACGACCACCGATACCGGCACCACTTCCGGAAGTACGGGAGCCAAGAGATGAAGGTTGACCTGAACTTCCTTTAGCTGTTAATCGACCATTGCCTAAAGCAGGACCTCCGCCCAAAGAAATAGCATCAATTGTTAAAGCAGAATTTGCCGGAACATAAATACCTGCTTTACCTGCTCCTTGAATAGTATTAGCATAACCGCTTCGCCCTTCAAGAGCTGTAATAGTATTTACAGATCCGTCAGCCAAATAAATATTAACAGTGTAAGGACCATTGATAACAAAAGCCCCATCACGCGAATGATTGTTTTGCGTAATAGTTACGTTATTTAAAATAATATTCAAACTTGAATTAATTATAACGGAACCGCTTAAAGTTCCGGACAATGTCAAATAAGAATTCGAATCATTTCCTACACTCGACAGATTATAGGTTCTGTCACCGGACCCGCTTAAAGTCACTGACGCATTAGTAGCGGCAGCAACTCCGCTCAACATTACCAAAACGATACACATCGCTATCAGCGACAATATAAGACGATTTTTTAACCCCATGTCGGATTCTTCCATAATTTAATTGTTACAATACTAATTCCGGAAAAACTGCAAAACAAACCTTTAAAAACTGCAATAGGCACAAAATAGTCAACCTAAAAAACAAAGATTCCCAATTAATTTGAACTGAGAGTTCTAAAAAAATATTATAAAGATAGAAAATATAAATGTTTCGATAAATGATTTATTTAAAAAAATATATTTAAAATAAAAAAGAAGATTAAAAAGAAGATTAATTACTCAACAATCGCGCCGAAATTCGCGGATCGAACGGTTCTTCTGTATTTCTTCAAATAACCGGATGCGGTTTTTTCGACAGGGGTAAAGTTTTTGCGGCGTTTTTCCAAAACGACGTCATCGACAAGAAGATTCAGAATACGATTTGGAATGTCGATTTCAATCATATCGCCGTCGGCAACCAAACCGATCGGTCCGCCTTCCGACGCTTCGGGCGAAACGTGACCGATACAGGGACCGCGTGTGCCGCCGGAGAAGCGGCCGTCGGTGATAAGGGCGACGGAATCAATGAGACCGAGACCTGCGATTGCGGCGGTCGGTGACAGCATTTCACGCATTCCGGGACCGCCTTTCGGACCTTCGTATCTGATGACGACAACATCGCCCGCCTTAATTTTGTCGGAAAGAATCGCATCCATCGCTTCTTCTTCGCCGTCAAAAACATGAGCGGGACCTTTGTGCTTCATCATCTTTTCGCTGACGGCGGCTTGTTTGACGACGGAGCCGTCGGGCGCGAGATTGCCTTTCAAAACGGCGATGCCGCCTTCTTTATGAACAGGATTTTCAACCGTCTGAATCACCTTTTTGTTAAACTTGGGATTCACCAAAATCCGGCTTTTCATGTTTTCGCCGATTGTTTTCCCCGTAACCGTCATTTCATTTTTAACGCGGCTGCCCATTCGTTCTAAAATCGAATAAATACCGCCCGCACGGTCAAAGTCTGTCATAAACCACGGACCGGCCGGCCGAAGAGAAATAATGTGCGGCGTATTTTTGCTGAGCCGATCAAAATCATCCAGCGTCAGACAAATATCAAATGCGGCCGCAATCGCCGGCAAATGAAGCGCCGTGTTGCTGCTGCCGCCGATTGCCATATCGGTCATCACCGCATTCTCGAATGACCCCTTGGTAACGATTTTCCGAGGCGTCAGATTCTCTTTCACCATTTCAACAATCCGCTCGCCCGACAGTTTTGCAAATCTGATTTTGCTCGCGTCCGTTGCGGGCGACGTCGCGCATCCCGGAAGCGACAGGCCGAGTGCTTCTGTCATGCACGCCATCGTGTTGGCCGTAAACATGCCGGAACAAGAACCGCAGCCGGGACAAGCGTTGTCTTCTAAAATTTTCAGTTTGTCTTCCGACATCTTGCCGTTTTTAACCGCGCCGACGCCTTCAAACATGGAAATCAAATCAAGTTCGGTGTCATCCGCAAAACCCGGTTGCATCGGACCGCCGGTCACAACGATTGCCGGAATATCCAAATCTCCCGCCGCCATCAGATGTCCGGGAACAATTTTGTCGCAGGACGGAATCAAAACCATGCCGTCGAATTGATGCGCCCGAACCATGACTTCAATCGTGTCCTGAATCAGCTCGCGGCTCGGCAGAGAATAGCGCATGCCGGCATGCCCCATTGCAATACCGTCGCAGACGCCGATGGTCTGAAACTCGAACGGAACGCCGCCCGCGCTTCGGATGCCGGCTTTAACCGCTTCGCCGATTTTATCTAAATGTACGTGTCCCGGAACGATTTCATTTTTAGAATTCACAACCGCAATGAACGGTTTATCGATTTCCGAATCCGTCAGTCCCAAAGCTTTCAGCAAAGAGCGATTGGCCGCCCTTTCAAGTCCTTTTTTTGCATTATCGCTTATCATAATTGTCGCCTGAAATTGATATTAAAAAATTGATTGAAAAGAATATTTAAAAAAGATATATTAAAAATGTTGTATAGGACGCATACAAAAATGAAAACTTTCAAATTTCATCCGTTTCTTCAAGTCCGTCCTTCTCATTCACATCGCCGACACGCTGCACTTTTGTTAAAACGTTTTTGTTGTACGCATTCATAATGTCCTTTTGCGTAATGATTCCAACCATCTTTTTAGGGTCGGATTTCATCACGACGGGAAGACGGGAAACATCTCTGCTGACCATCCGGTCTAAAACAATATCCAATGTTTCAAACGGATACGCCACCGACACTTCTGTGGACATAATATCTTTGATGTGCTGATCCTCATCTGTTAAAATGCGCTCTTGCATATCTTTAATTGTGACAATGCCGGTCAATTCGCCGGCGCGGCTGACAACCGGAAAACCGGCATGTTTACTGGCTTTCATGACTGCCGCCAGCGATTCAAGTGTGCTGTCTTCAAAAACGGTTTGCGGATGCGGATACATAGAGTCTTTGACCAAAATGGATTCCATCACATCGATTTCGCGTCCGCCGCGGATATTGTACCCTTTGCGTTTGGTCATTTCCGTGAAAATGCTGTCCGGATTTGCGGCACGGGCAATGGCATTGCTGAGAACGCAGGCCGCCATGAAGGGCAGAATTAAACCGTAGTCCTGCGTCATTTCAATGAGAAGAATGATTGCCGTAAACGTCGCATTAGATGTCCCCGCAAAAACCGCGCCCATGCCGGCCAAAGCGTAAGCGCCTTGACTGATTGTCAGAGACGGAATGAGCACATCACATAGCAAACCAAAAGCGGAGCCGAGCATTGCGCCGACAAACATAGACGGAACAATAGAACCGCCGGCACCATCCGATCCGATCGTAAAGGAGAAGGTCATCGTTTTAAGCACCATCAGCGTCAGCAAAAAAGCGATGGGAAACGGATTTGCAACCACATCTAAAATAACGGAGTAGCCGAGACCGAGGACTTCGGGGAAGTAAAAACCGATAATGCCAACCAAAAGGCCGCCGATTGCCGGTTTAAAAAGACTGTTAATTTTGAAATTCTTAAAGCTTTCACGAACGAAATAGAAAAATTTAATGAAAAAAACGGAAACGACGCCCGATAAAATACCCAAAACGGGGAACAGCCAAAATTCATAAAACGGTCGTGTTAAAGTGAAAATCGGGAAACTGAGCGCATCCGATCCGAAAAAAATCTGAAAGACAAATGTCGAACAAACGGAAGAAATCACAATCGGAATAAATGTTTTGGCTTCCAGTTCACCGAAAATAACTTCAACGACAAAAACAACGCCCGCAAGCGGCGCATTAAACGCCGCGGAAATGCCGGCTGCGGCACCGCATCCCAAATAAGTTCTTAAGCTTTTGCCGCGCAGATTAAAAATTTTGGCGGCAAGCGATCCGGACCCCGCCCCCATCAAAACGCCGGGCGCTTCTTTGCCGGCCGAGCCGCCCGTTCCGATTGTAATGACAGATAAAAATGCTTCCCCCAACGCATATTTTGTTTTCAGCCGACCGCCGTGCAGAGCGGACGCTTCAATAACACTGTCAACGCCGTAATGCGTTTTCAGATAATATTTCCGGATAATTCCGACCAATAAACCGCCGGCCAGCGGCACAAAAATAATGGCGAAGCGCGGAATACCGTAATATTCTAAAATGCCGCTGCCGCCGTAAAACGTATTGCTCAAAAGGTCCAAAAGAAGGGTATAGATACCGATAAAAACGCCGGTAATCACACCGATAATGACGGCAATCAAAGATGTTTTCACAGTCGGCGTATAAATTTTTTTAGAGTAGCGTTTGAGAGAGGAAATCTTACCGTCAAAAGATTTGCCCGATTTGCCGAGATAGGAAAAGGCGCCGCCTGCCAATTAAACCAACCGCAAAGATTTGAATATAACAATAAAAACATACGCCCGTTTTTGATTTTTCAAAATGTTTTTTACATAAATAGTGTCAGAACATATAAACATTCGGATTCACATGTGGAAATTCAAGCAAATAATACCTTACGATTTAAGTTTCGGGAAAATAACATTTACCGCATACTTGACTGCGGATTCTGTGCTTTCAAAAAGATAAACATCTTTGTTTTGGACATGCGCGCCGAAATTTTCGTCTCTTAAAAGCTGTTTTTTAACGGTCGGGCGGATTCCCGTAATTAAAACATATTTATGTTCTCGATTCCTGCGCTGAATGAATTCGTTCAGCCGCGTCGTTGCCGTTGCGTCAACGTAAGGAACAAAACGCATACGGATAATGATAACTTGTCTTTTGGTCGGCAGGTGAACATTGACTTTTTGGTCAAAAACGTTCATCGCACCAAAGAAAAAAGGTCCGTTGATTGTGTAAATTGCCAATTTGTCCCCGAACCGTTTGTTCACTTCCTGAATCTGCTGAATGCCGGTGTCGGAATCGTATTCTTCAATCGTATTGATTTGGACGGAAACGGTCATGTCGTACAGGAATTTAATCAGCGTCATTAAAACGCCGACTTCAACGGCAAGAACCAGGTTTGTAAAAACCGTTAAGAAGAAAGTAATTGCAAAGATAGCCGCTTCCGCCCGATCATATTTCATCATGACTTTAAATTCGCGGACGCTAATCATCGGCAAAGCCGCGCAGAATAAAGTTCCGGCAATAAACGCATTCGGCAGATAAGAGCCGAGCGGTCCGAAAAAGAGAAGAATCAGCAGCAGAAAAACAGAACAAAGCATTCCGCTGACGCGTGTTTTTGCGCCTTCTCGAATATTAACGGTGCTTCTGGAAAGCGCGGCGGTTGACGGCAAGCCGCCGAAAAACGGCGTCACAATTTTGGCGATCCCCTGACCGATGAGCTCGCGGTCGCTGTCGTGTCGAGTAGCCGTCATACCGTCACAGACAACGGCGCAAAGCAAAGATTCCAAAGTGCCGAGCAAAGCCAGCGTCAGCGCAAACGGCAGAACATGTTGGAACAAATCAAATGTAATATTGAAAAGGGAAAACGCCGGCAGTTTGGCCGGAATGATGCCGATTGTCGGGATTTCCGGTCGGAAAAGAAATAAAAAAATCATGAAAAGAATTAAAGCGATAAATGTCGGCGGAATTGAAGAAACATATTTTTTTCCTTTCGTCAGCTTCGGCAGAAAAGTAATGATAAGAATTGTGACACATGTCATTGCGACAACCGTCAGGCTTGTGCCGCCCAAATTTTCGAAAACGTCAAGAAGCATGGCCGGAATTGTTCCCGATGTTGACACCGTCAGGCCGAGAGCGTTGGGAATTTGATAAACGATAATTAAAAGACCAAGACCCGTGTTGAATCCTGAAATCAGCGGGAGAGGCATAAATTTAATGATTTGCCCGATTTTCAAAAGCCCCATGATAATTTGAAGAATGCCCGCAATCATCGTCGCCAAAAACAATCCTTCCATTCCGTACATGGAAACTGCGGAGAGAACCACGATTGTCATGCTGCCGGTCGGGCCGGTGATTGAAAATTTAGAACCGCCAAAAAGGGACGCCAAAAAGCCGGCGACGACCGCCGTATAAATTCCGATTGCGGGCTCAACGCCGGAAGCGACTGCAAAACCGATGGAAAGCGGCAAAGCAACAATGGCTGCAATAAACCCGGCGCGGAGATCGAAAGTGAACATGTCGGAGAAATATTTTTTGACGGAAACTTTAGGAGACGCGGAAAAGGGCATAGATTTCACAAGTGAAGACTGAATAGATGATTGATAGAAAGATTACAGAAAATATATTAAACCGACATGAAAATAATTTAACAAGATGGTTTGTTCAAAACAATATATAAATTAAACGGGTCAGTAAAAAATATTTTAAAATTGAGAAACATAAAAAATGAATTAAAGGAAATAATGACAGAATAATCTCAAGAATGAATAACGAATCTGAATAATTATATACTTAATTAAAAGTAGTAAGTATTATGCAAATTCCAACCGCCGAAGATTTGAAAAAAAAGAGAATCGAGCTCGGACTCACGCAAAGTGATTTGGCGAAAAGGGCCGGCGTCAGCCAGCCGCTGATTGCCCGCATTGAAATGAGCGATGTCGATCCCCGCCTTTCCACCGTTGCTAAAATTTTAACCGCCTTTGACGAAGTGAAAAAAGAGCAGCAGATTGTAGCAAAAGACATTATCAGCTCGCCCGTTATTCACGTAAGCCCCGCGCAGCCGCTTGAAGAGGCCATTTTGATTATGAATACGAAAGGAATTTCACAGCTTCCGGTGATTGAAAACGGCGTTCCGGTCGGTAGTTTGGCAGAAGGTGCCATTGTCAAAACCATCGCTGTGAAAAAATCGCTGTCGGGAATTAAAGTTGCGGATTTGATGGAAGAATCTTTCCCGACCGTTCCGCAGACCGCTTCTGTTTTAACGGTGTCGCACATTTTAGAGCGCAGCCCCGCCGTTTTGGTCATGGAAAAAGGAACCGTGACCGGCGTCATTACAAAAAGCGACATCATGAAAATCGTCAACGATTAAAATTAAGCAGATATTTCAAAAAGACTTTAAAAAAATTAAAAGAAGGAAAAACGGATGAAATTTTGTTAGTCGAGTTCATCCGACATGTTTTCTTCACTTTTTTCATCCGAATTTTCCAAGTTTATCCACATACCGTCTTTTTCAGAAAAAGATACGTCTGCCGTCGTATTATTATCTGAAAATACAATCGTAAACTCCTTAGAGCCATCCACACGAGTCCATTCGACATCAATTGTGTCTGTGACATAAAATCCGTCCGGTCCGTGTTGAACGGATTTAAATCCGCCGAATCCGAATCCGATGAATGCCAACAGCGAACCTGCGACAATTAAAATCACACTTATAATAACCAGAATTTTTAATCCTTTATTCATTTAATTCAGCTCCGTCCATGATTTGCTGTTTTCTTCGCGTGTTTTTGCTGAACTTTCACCCGAATGTAATTTACTAATTTTACGATACCGTTAATCACTGCATGGGCAATGATAAAGGTAATAATTGTCGAAAGCAATGAAATCCCGAGAATCGCAAGCCCGACACCGATATAGAAGATACCGACGGCCGGATAGGATATTAAAACGCTGATTCCGGCTGCGAATATTACAAATCCCGTAAAGTATGCCGTGCCGACAAGGACCGCTAACGTAAACACAAATGTTGCCGCCAAGACTAGAATAATAAAAACAGCCGACAATGCGATGATAATCAAAGGGAAAGCAACCGGCAAAGCGCATATTCCTAAAATGACTGTCCAAAGCGCAACTCCCTTTTTGGAAGGAGAGGAGCCCGCCTGAATTTCTTTAACAGCGGCGTCTGCTTTAATTTGAGCGGCGACTTGAGCCGGGCTGCCCAACTCTTCAATAACCATTTGTTCATTTTCAATGCCAGCTTCTTCAAAATATTCATTATAAAATGCAATGGCTTCCGCCCGCTCATCCGCATCAATACGCGAAAGCTGCGCCGACAGGTCCGCCATAAATTCACTCTTATCCATTTATACCATCTCCGCACAACAGTTTATTTAAATTGTTTCTGTAAATTTCCCATTCCTTTCTGTACGCTGCGGCCTGTTCGGCTCCTTTTTCCGTAATCGCGTAATATCTTCGATTTCGTCCCTGCCAGGGTTGGTCGTATGTGGTCAAATATTCGTCTTTCTGTAACCTTCTGAGAACCGGATATAAGGTAGATTCCGAAATCCCCAGAACATCTTTGAGTGTTTGCGTTAATACATATCCGTAAGTGTCTTCTTTTTGAAGGACGGACAAAACGCAGGCGTCTAACAAAGCCGCCCCCACTTGAAATGCCATAATAAGCCTCCTTTTTGTAATTAAAAACATTGTTTTAAACAATATTATTTATTACAACATACTATATGGTATATAATACTATGGATTGAGTACAAATCTTCGGCGTCATTTGAAATCATGAAGAAAAAGTCAGAGGACTTCTTCAAACAGAAAAAGAGAAGCATAAATTTATTATTTGAAATGATTTTACTTGTCTAAATCAAAAGAGATTTTGAAAAACAAAATGAATTTATTTTTCATACATTTCTCATAAAAACTGCAAATGAAATCAGAAGCAGGTATAATAAATGATTCAAACCACAGATAAATTAATGATGATGCCCGGACCGGTTGCGGTTCCGCACCGCGTTTTAATGGCCATGGCCAAACCGATGATTAACCACCGCGGAAAAGAGTTTTCCGCCATTTACGATGAATGTCAAACGATTTCAGCAGACTTGTTTAAAACAAAAGCCGAAAACATTTCAATTATTTCAGGATCGGGAACCGCCGGAATGGAAGCGGCTGTCGGCTGTTTGAACAATAAAGAAGATAAAATCTTGGCGATTGAAAACGGAAAGTTCGGCCAGAGATTTAAGAAGTTGGCCGGAAAATACGGAACCGTCGTCCCGATCGAATTTGAATGGGGCAGTTCCGTGGATTTGGCCGCCGTCGAAGAAAAATTGGCTGCCGGCGACATTAAAACCATTACGATGATTCACAACGAATCGTCGACCGCAATTCGAAATCCGGCAGCGGAAATCGGCGCGCTTGCTAAAAAATATGATGCTTACTTTATATTAGATGTCGTGTCTTCCCTCGGCGGAGATGACATTCGAATTGACGAATGGAATGTCGATATTGCCGTCACCGGATCTCAAAAATGCATTGCTGCACCGCCGGGAATTGCCATTGCCGCTGTAAGCGACAGAGCGCTTGCGGAAATGGAAAATGTCAAAACCCGCCCGTATTATTTGGACCTTTTAGCGTACAAGAAAAGTGCTTCAAAAGAATTGAAAGAGACGCCCTACACACCCGCCGTTTCGTTATTCTACGCCCTCCAAGAAGCCCTTCGGATTGTAAAAGAAGAAGGCGTCGAAAACAGAATAAAAAGACACTATTTAATGACAAAAGCGGTTCGTGATTGTGTTACCGCGCTCGGCATTGAAATGTTCCCGACAATCGAAGAAGGCAGCGCGTATTCCAATACGGTTTCAGCCATGAAGGCGCCGGCCGGAATCAACGCCGAAGACATTAAGAAAGCCATGAACAAGAGAGGCGTAATCATCACCGGCGGTCAGGATGATTTGAAAGGAAAAATTTTCAGAATCGGTACAATGGGATCGGCGACGCCGATAAATGTAACGACGACACTGACCGAATTGGAACACGTTCTTTATGAATTGGGCGCAATTGACGGCGATGATGCCGTAATGGATATCGCCGGAAAAACAATGGCGCCGTTATACGAATAATAATTTAAAAAAGTGATAAAAATGGTTAAGAAAGCGATTCTTTCCTATTCCGGCGGATTGGACACATCCGTCTGCATTCCGATGCTCAAAGAAGACTACGGTTTTGACGAAGTGATTACCGTATCGGTCGATGTCGGCCAGCCCGAGCATGAAGTGAAAAATGCCGAAGAGAAAGCAAAACTAATCAGCGACAAACACTACACGATTGACGCAAAAGAAGAGTTTGTCAAGGATTATATTTTCCCGCTGATTAAAGCCAACGGCGATTATGAAGGCTACGTGATGGGAACATCTGTCGCCCGCCCCTTAATTGCAAAAAAGGTCGTCGAGATTGCCAAAAAAGAAGGCGCTTTTGCATTTGCGCACGGCTGTACGGGAAAAGGAAACGACCAGCTTCGTTTTGAAACAATTTTCCGCGCGACCGGTCTCGGCGTCATCGCCCCGATGCGTGAACGCAATCTGACGCGCGAATGGGAAATTGAATACGCGAAAGCCCATAACATTCCTGTCGCCGCCACCAAAGACAAGCCGTGGAGCGTTGATGAAAATATCTGGAGCCGCAGTATCGAAGGCGGCCGCTTGGAAGATCCGAACTTTATTCCGCCCGAGGAGATTTACGAATGGACAACGTCTCCCGAAAACGCGCCGGACAAGCCGACATTTATTGACATCGGCTTTGAAAACGGTGTTCCCGTCTCGCTTGACGGCAAGAAGATGAGCGGCTACGAACTCATTAAAAAGTTAAACGTCATCGGCGGCGAAAACGGCGTTGGCAGATCTGACATGGTGGAAGACCGCGTTCTCGGACTCAAAGCCCGCGAAAACTACGAACATCCCGCCGCAACGATTTTGTTAAAAGCCCACAAAGATTTAGAACAGCTTGTGCTCACCCGCGCCGAACTCAAATTCAAAGCCGGCGTCGACGCCCAGTGGTCCGAACTCGCCTACCAGGGTCTCGTGGACGAGCCGCTGTAC
>JGI994J12354_10004871_pt1 | contig 11845 bp, 7 predicted proteins | sample IntmicLarv3ML3BL_FD_12354 | JGI IMG/M metagenome (IMG submission 12354) | reverse complement strand
GGCCCTCCTCGCGCAGATCCCTGTCCGCCGCCATCCACACCTGGTTGCGGGCGGAGGAGGCAAACAGCCCAAAGGCCAGCCCCAGGGCCAGCATGATGCCGATGATCATGCCCACCGCCAGGCGGGAAAACAGCGAAAACTGGGGGCGTTTCATCCGGGCTCTCCCCTATTCCTGCTTGGCCAGCGCGGTGGGGTCGCACTTGTAGCCAATGCCCCACACCGTGCCAAGCACCGCACCCGCCCGCTCGCCCAACCGCTCGCGCAGTCGCTTGACGTGCACATCGACGGTGCGGCTGTCGCCCAGGAACTCATACCCCCACACCTTGTCCAGCAAGGCCTCGCGCGAAAAGGTGTGGCCGGGGTTTTTGCACAGGAAATATAACAATTCCAGTTCGCGCGGCGGCATGGCGATGGGCTGGCCCTCGAAGGTGACTTCATAGGCCGTCTTGGACACCCGCAGCGCCCCCACGGACACGGCATCCTCGTTGCCCCCCACCCGCCGCAACAGGGCTTTTACCCGAGCAATCAGCTCGGGGGTTTTGAAGGGTTTGATCAAATAATCGTCGGCCCCCAGCTCCAGCCCCTGCACGCAGTCTTCGATAGAGGAAAGGGCGGTCAGCATGAGAATCGGCAGTTTGGTGTTTTCCTGACGCAGTTCACGCAGGACTTCGAAACCGTCCAAGCCGGGCATCATAACGTCCAGAATCAGCAGATCGGGCGGATTTTCGCGCACCCGCGCCACGGCGTCGTCGCCGCGATAGACGCACTCGACCTGCATGCCCTGATCGCCCAACACCAGCCCGATCAGCTTGCCGATGTTGGCGTCGTCGTCCGCAACCAAAATATACATACTGCTCCTCCTACTTAAGTTGCACCACGGTCACCCCCGCGTCACCCTCGCCGAAGTTGCCGGGGCGGTGGGATTTGACCATGTTGATGGTTCGCAAATGCGCCCGCACGGCCTGGCGCAGGGCCCCCGTGCCCTTGCCGTGCACGATCATGACCTCTGCCAGGCCCGACAGGATGGCTTGATCCAAAAAGCGATCGACGGTCATCAAGGCCTCGTCCTGCATCATGCCGCGCAGGTCGACCGACAGCCCCGGCGCGCGCAGGTCGGTGTTGGGGCTTTGTTTTTTGATTGGCACGGTTCTGGTTTGGCGTTGGCCGACGGTTGATTTGGGCGCCTTAGCCGCCGTGAGTTTGGTCAGCTTGACCATCATCTTCATCTGCCCGGCCTGGATGGCGACGTTGCCGCGTCCATCGGGATAGGCCAACACCGTGCCCACCGTCGTCGTACCCATGACGCGTACAGGTTGACCGAGGGTAACACTGGTCAGGGCTTCCTCCTGCACGACATGCTCGGGCTCGGCCCCCAGGGCCGTGTGGGCGTCGCGCAGGGCCTTTTGCTCGTCCTGAGCGGCTTTGAGCGATTCTGTCGTGACGTTGGCCTTGGCGCGCTGGGCGGCGGCGATGCTTTTGTCGGCCTGCTCCTTGGCCTGGGCCAGGATGCGCTTGGCCTGGGCGCGGGCTTCGATGAGCAGCTCTTTCTTTTTCTGCTCGAGTTTGCGGTGTTCTTCCGCCGCCGCCTCGCGCAGGGTGATGGCCTCTTCTCGCAACAGGCGGGCGTCCTCGCGCTCGGCGGTGGCGACTTGCTGTTGCTGCTGGGCCGACAGGATGACTTCCTCGAACTTGACTTGCTCGACCGACAACAGGGCCTGGGCGCGGTCGATGATGCCGCCCTCCATGCCAAGCCGCGTGGCGATGGCAAAGGCGTTGGAGGACCCGGGGATGCCGATGGACAGACGGAAGGTGGGGCGCAGGGTGGCGACGTCGAAGGCCATTGAGGCGTTCTCGACGCCCTCTTGGGTCAGAGCGTAGGCTTTGACCTCGGCATAGTGGGTGGTGGCAACCGTCACCGCACCCTTGGTTTGCAACTGCTCGAGCATGGCAATGGCCAGCGCCGCGCCCTCTGTCGGGTCGGTGCCCGCGCCCAGCTCGTCCAGCAGCACCAGCGAGCCCGGTGTGACATCGCGCATGAGCGAGACGATGTTGGAGATGTGGCCCGAGAAGGTCGACAGCGATTGCTCGATGGACTGTTCGTCGCCGATGTCGGCAAAGATCTGCGGGAAGACCGCCGCCACCGTGCCCGAGGCCGCAGGCAAATGCAAGCCGCTGGCCGCCATCATGGACAGCAGGCCGACGGTTTTGAGACACACGGTTTTGCCGCCCGTGTTGGGGCCGGTAATCACCAGCGTGGAAAAGTCGTCGCCAACGTAAACGTCGACGGGGATGACGGTGTTGGCATCGAGCAGGGGGTGGCGAGCCTTTTCAAAATTCAGCCGGGCGCAATCGTTGAGCGTGGGCGGGAAGGCGCGCATTTGCCGCGACAGCTCGCCCTTGGCAAAGGCAAAGTCCAGATCAAACAGGATGCCCTGATTGAGCAATAAATCCTCGCGGATCATGGCCACGCGGGCCGAGAACTCATAGAGAATGCGCTCGATCTCCTCGCGCTCGTCGGCTTGCAAGCCGCGCAGGGTGTTGTTCAGTTGCACGATAGCCATGGGCTCGATGAACACCGTCGACCCCGACGACGACTGATCGTGCACGATGCCGGGCACCGAGGCGCGCGAGGTGGACTTGACGGGCAACACAAACCGCCCCGAGCGTTGGGTGATGATGGTATCCTGCAAGTGGCTTTGCATGCTAGTCGAGTGCAGGTAGCTGTCCAGCTTGTCGCGCACTTGCGACTGCACCCGACGCATGGACTGGCGGATGCTCGCCAGCTGGGGCGAGGCGGCATCGGCGATCTCGTCCTCGCCCAAGATGGCGCGGTGGATGTCCTCCTCCAGCGAGCGGTGAGGGCGCAGTTGCGTCGCCTGGGCGCGCAAGGGGCTTTGGCGCTGGGGGTGGCTCTCGGGCAGATCGGGGCATAGCGATTGCTGGCTGGCGCGGGCGATGGACAGCAGCGAGGCGATGTCCAGCAGGTTGCGCGGCGACAGCACGCCGCCCAGCGCGGCGCGTTGCAGGGGATCCGCGACATCGGCAAAGGAACCCACGGGGCTCGATCCGATGCGGTATAACTCGCTCTCGGCCGCCGTGGTCTGGCCCAGCGCTTTTTGCGCTTGGATGAGTGTGGTTTCAGGGACCAACTGCTCGCACGCCAACTTGCCGCCCGAGGTTCGGGCGTGTTGGGTCAGCAGTTGGAGGACTTTATCAAACTCCAACACCCGCATGGTGTGGGATAAACGTTGAGTTGCCATAGCATTGGCCTTTCTTTGTGACCAGTGCCCTTGCGGTGCTTTGGATCAGCTTCGCATCACGGCCCCGCAAGCGGCCTGGATTTTGTTGATCATTTTGTCCATTTTGGCCCGCACGGCATCGTCGTCCAAGTTGGCGCGGGCGATGCGCAGGGCAAAGGCGACAGACTTTTTGCCCTCGCCGACGCCGGGGCCACGGTAGAGGTCAAAGGGCGCGACACTGATCAGGGCCTTGCCCCACACCTGGCGAATGACCGCCATGACCTGCCCCGCCGTCACACCCTCGTCCATGACCAGCGCGACGTCGCGCTCAATGGGGGGCTGAGTGGGGATAGGCACAAAACGGAAGATAGTGGCGGGNGCGCACAGGGCGTCGGCATCCAATTCCGCTATCAGGGCACGCGGCGCAATATCGCGCGTGCGGCAGACATCGGGGTGCAGTTCGCCGAAAATGCCCAAGCACACCTCATCGGCAAACACTTGGGCGCAACGGCCCGGATGCATCAGCGGATGGGTGGCTGCGCGGTACTCAACCGTGTGTCCAAAAGCCTCGCACAGCCCCTCGACGATGGCCTTGATTCCGTAGAAATCCATGTCGCCATAGGCGCACAGCCCCAGCCGCCAGGGCTCGTCGGGCAGTTCGCCGTCGCGGGGCAGGAAGACTTTGTTCAGCTCGAACAATCGCACGCTCTGGGCGCGGTGAGCCGTGTTGTGCGCCAGGTTGACCAGCAACCCGGGCAGCAGGCTCGTGCGCATGCGTGAAAGATCGGCCCCCAACGGGTTGAGCAGTGTCAGTCCCTCGTGCCCGCCAACTTGGGCCTCCTGCTCGGGGCTGATAAAGGAGTAGTTCATGGCCTCGAAGAAACCATAGCCGACCAGCACATCGCTGGCCTTTTCGCGCCAACGCCGCGCCGCGCCATAGCCGCCGGGCGTCAGTTCACCCTGCAAGGGCACCGAGGGAATGTGCTCATAGCCATACAGCCGCATGATTTCCTCGGCAATGTCGGCGTCGCCCGCGACATCGCGGCGGGCGTTGGGCACGGTGACTTTCAACACATCGCCCTCGGCCACGGCAGGCATGTGCAGCCGCGCCAGCAGGTCGATGCAGGTTTGGGTGGGGATGTCCACGCCCAGCAGGGCGCGAATGCGAGGCAAGCGTGCGGTGACGACCTGGTTGTTTTGCCAACCGCCGACCACGACGGGTTGGCTGACCAGCTTGCCGCCGCCCAGCTCGACCATCAGTTGAGCCGCGCGAATGCCTGCGGCCAGCGTGCGAGCGCGGTCGATGCCCTTTTCAAAGCGGCCCGAGCTCTCGGTGCGCACGCCCAGTTTGCGCGAGGTCACGCGAACCCGCACGGCGTCAAACACTGCGGCCTCGATCAGCACGTCGGTGGTGTCCTCGGCGATGCCACTGCGTTCGCCGCCCATAACGCCTGCCAATGCGACAGGGCCTTCGCCGTCGCAAATGCACAGCTCGTCGGGTGTCAAGCTAAGTTCTTTACCGTCCAACAGCATCAGGCTCTCCCCTGCCGTGGCGCGGCGCACGTTGATGCCCGTGCCGCGCAACTGCCGCCGATCAAAGGCATGCAGGGGCTGGCCGTATTCGAGCATGACGTAATTGGTGATGTCTACAATATTATTGATGGGCCGGATGCCGCCCGCCAACAGGCGGTGGCGCATCCAGGCCGGTGAGGGCGCAACCTTGACACCCGTGACGGCCATGGCCGTGTACAGCGGGCAATCGTCGGCGTCGACGACGTTGATCGCGACCTTCGAGGTGGGCAATCCCTCGGGCACGACGGGGGACTCGACCGTCAGCGGCACACTCATGACCGCCGCAGCCTCTGCCGCCAGGCCCAGCACCGACTGGCAGTCGGGCCGATTGGCCAGGGGCTTGAAGTCAAAAACCTTGCTCGACAGGCCCACGACCTCGCCCAGGTCAATGCCCAGGGGGGTGTTCTCGTCCAGCTCCAACAGCGCATCGAGCTCGGCACCGGGATAATGGCCGTCGGTCAGACCCAGCTCACTGCCGCCGCCAAACATGCCGTGGCTCTCGACGCCGCGCATCTTGGCTTTGGAAATCTTGGTGCCGTCGACCAGGATAGCCCCAATGCGGCACAGCGGCACGACGATGCCCGCGCGGGCGTTGGGCGCGGCGGTGACGATCTGGATCAACTGTCCATCACCGCAGTCGGCCTGGCAAATTTGCAATTTGTCGGCGTCGGGGTGTTTTTGGGTCGAGACAATGCGGCAAACCACTACGCCCGAAAACAAAGCGTGAGGATCGATGATTTCTTCTACTTCATTGCCCGCGTGCATCATGGCCTCGGCCACGCCCTGGGCGTCGCCGGGCAGGGGCGCGAAGGCGCGCAACCATTCCAAACTGACTTTCATATTCCTCAGCCCTCCGCGTCCGCCGCGAACTGGCGGACGAATCTCATATCATTCTCATACAGCAGGCGCATATCCGTGATGCCGTACTTGAGCATGGCAATGCGCTCGAGCCCGACGCCAAAGGCAAAACCCGTGTACTCCTCGGGATCGATGCCGCACATGGACAGCACGTTGGGGTGCACCATGCCCGCGCCCAGGATCTCCAAGTATCCGCTGCCCTTGCACACCTTGCACCCTTTTCCTTGGCAAATGGTACAGGAAACATCGACCTCGGCCGAGGGCTCGGTGAAGGGGAAGTAGCTGGGGCGGAAGCGCGTCGTCGCCATCTCGCCGTACAAGGCCTTGGCAAAGGCGTCCAGCGCGCCGCGCAGGTGGCCCATGTGGATGCCCTTGTCCACGACAAGCCCCTCCATTTGATGGAAGACGGGCGAGTGGCTGGCGTCGACCTCGTCGGCGCGATAAACCCGCCCGGGGCAGACGATGCGGATGGGCGGCTTATTGTCCAGCATGTGCCGCGCCTGCACCGCCGAGGTCTGGGTGCGCAACAGCATGTCGGGCGTGAAATAAAATGTATCCTGCATATCCCGCGCCGGGTGGCCGGCGGGCACGTTGAGCAGCTCAAAGTTATAGCGATCCAGCTCGACATCGCGGCCCTCGATAACCTGATAGCCCATGGCAATGAAAATGCCCTCGACCATCTTTTGCACCCGCGCCATGGGGCTGCGGCCCCCGATGGCAGGCGCTTGCGCGGGCCAGGTGACGTCCAGTGCTTCCTTTGCCAATTGGGCGGCGACTGCTGCCCCTTGCAGGGTCGCCTCCTTGGCGTCGCAAGCCGCTTGCAGCTCGTCGCGCACGGCGTTGACCTTGGCGCCAAACACCGGGCGTTCCTCGGGCGGCAGGCTGCCCGTCTCGCGCAAAAGCGCCGTCAGCTCGCCCTTTTTGCCCAGGAAACGCCCGCGAATCAACGCCAGCGCCTCCAGGTCAACCGCCTCGTCTATCAAGCGCGCACCCTGTGCGCGGAGTTCCGAAAGATCATGCATCGATAAGCCCCCTTAGGAGAATCCATATATTATATCACATTCAGGCACAGCATTTCCAATCATTAAAGCGCAAAATAAAGGGTTTTCCCCTTGTTCCCCACCGCAAGATATAGTAGAATACTCCCATCATGCGCGCGGAGGAAATTTTGTGACACAACTGCGTTTCGAGACAAAGCACATCAAGGGTGCCAACCTGGGCCCCACATCCACCCTGCCCCCCCTGCGGGTAGGCAAAGGCCATTATACTTATGGCTTTAAATTAGATGAAGATGACGACCTGCTGTTGGGTTATGGCCGCAACTTCAACTTCCAGCCCTACACCAATCAAGACCAGTACGATCGTGCCAACGACGACCTGCAATGGCAGTCGGCGGTGCTGGAGAACGACTATCTGCGCGCCACCTTCGTGCCCCAAATGGGCGGGCGGCTGTGGTCGCTGTTTGACAAGACGACGGGGCAGGACATCATGACCAACAACCCCGTCTTCAAACCCGGCAACCTCGCCGGCCGCGACGCCTGGATCGCCGGCGGCTGCGAATACAACTTCGGCGCACCCTGCCACACGGTCTTCACCTGCGACTGGCTGCACGTGGCCAAACTGCAAATGCCCGACGGCACGCCCGTGCTGCGCATGTATGAGTTCGAGCGCATTCGCGCCATGACCTATCAGATGGACTTTTTCCTGCCCGAGGGCAGCCGCTTCCTGTTCGCGCGTATGCGCCTGTTTAACCACCACCGCGAGGTCACGCCCGTTTACTGGTGGAGCAACATGGCCCTGCCCGAGCGCCCCGGCTACCGCGTCGTCGTGCCCGCAGTGTCCTCCTTCTCCAATGCCTACATCTCCGAGACCGAGCGCGGCATGGGCCACGTCTCCGTGCCCTACGGTCACGAGTATGACGCCACCTACCCCGAGGGCATCCCGCAAGCCATCGACTACTTCTTTGATATTCCCAAGGACAGCCGCAAGTACGAGACCCAGATCGGGCCCGACGGCTACGGCTTTATGCACGCCTCGACCAACCGCCTGCAGGGGCGCAAGCTGTTTGTTTGGGGGCAAACCGTCGGCGGGCAAAACTGGCAGCGGTCGCTGACCAGCCCCGAGGCCGAAAATTATCAGGAAATGCAAGCCGGGCTGGCCCAAACCCAGGGCGAGTGCCTGCCCTGCCCGCCCACCGCCGCCTGGGAGTGGTGCGAGGCCTACGGCCCCATTCAGGTTCAGGGCGATAAGATCCACGGCGACTGGGCTGTTGCCCGCAAGACCGTCGAGTCCTGGCTGGCCGACAACCTGCCCTGTGAGCAGCTGGACGGTTACGTCAAAGATGGCAAACTAGCTTTTGCCAAGGTACCCGCCGAGGTCGTGCGCCCTGCCTCGCGCTGGGGTGCGCTGGAAAACTACCGCCTGAGCCTGCTGGGCCAGGGGCCGATGTCCGAGCACCTGGACTTCGGCGACATGGGCCCCGAGCAAATGCCCTGGAAGCACCTGCTGGACGTCGGCTACATGCCCACCTGCGACCCCGCCGAGCCCCCCGTGAGCTACATGGTGCAAACACCCTACTTTGAGTTGCTCAAGACCTCGGTGCAAGGCCCCGACGCCGCCAACTGGTTTGCCTGGTATCAGCTGGCGCTGTGCTACTACAACCGCGAGGATTTTGCCGCCGCCAAGGCCGCCGCGTTGCGCTCGCTGGAGCTGGCCGACAGCGTGTGGGGCCTGCACTGCCTGGCCAACTGCCACCGCATGCTCGACGACATGTCCGTCGCCTGCGCCACCATGCGCCGCGCCCTGGCCCTGCGTCCGACCGACCTATCGCTGGCCAAGGAGACCCTGCGACTGTTCCACGAAAACCGCTGGTACAAGGAGACCTTGGCTGTCTATGCCTCCCTGCCCACCGCAGTGCAGGTAGTCCCGCAGATCCAATTTCTCTACGCCAACGCCCTGGCCCGCACAGGTGCTATCGCCCCTGCTGAGGAAATTCTGTACAAGGATGGCGGCATCGTCATCCCCGATCTGCGCGAAGGCGAGGGCTCGATCACTGATCTGCTCTTCTTCATCGCCACGCAAAAAGCCAAGGCAGAAGGAAAAACCGTCACGCTCGAGGAGATCGACATCCCGCCCGCGCTTGACTATCGCATGACCGCCATCGACAAAAAGAAGAAAAAGTAATTTCCGGCGCCTAAAGCCGGCAGCCCGTCGTCAAAAAACGCGCTGTCGGCTTTTGTTTTTTCACCACAAAAACTCGTGAGGATTTTGACATGAACACCCAACTGCGCTTCGAAAAGAAAAACTTCAAAGGGGCCAACCTCAATGGCACCTCTACCCTGCCCTGCATCCGCGCCCACCCGCCGTGGAACGTCAGCTTCAAGCTCGATGAGGACGACGGCCTATTGCTGGGTTACGGCAAAATCCCCAACTACCAGCCCTACACCTTCCAGGATCTCTACGACCGCGCCGAGGAGCCGCTGTCCTGGGACAGCGCCGTGCTGGAAAACGACTACCTGCGCGCCACTTTCGTGCCCCAAACCGGCGGGCGCATGTGGTCGCTGTACGACAAAGTGCGCGGCGAGGACCTGATCACCAACAACCCCGTCTTCCGCCCCGGCAACCTGGCCAGCCGCGATGCCTGGATCTGCGGCGGCATCGAATACAACTGCGGCACGCTCGGCCACAGCGTGCTGACCCTCGAGCCCCTGCACACCGCCCGCCTGACCCTGCCCGACGGCACGCCCGTGCTGCGCTTTTATGAGTTCGAGCGCATCCGCGCCATCACCTATCAGATGGACTTTTTCCTGCCCGCTGACAGCCGCTTTGTTTTCGCCCGTATGCGCATCTACAACCACCACAAGCAGGTCACCCCCATCTATTGGTGGACGACCATCGCCGTGCCCGAGCGCCCCGGCTACCGCGTCATCGTGCCCGCCGACATGTCCTACGCCAGCGCCTATGTCTCAGAGACCGAGCGCGGCATCGGAGACGTCGAGATCCCCTATGGCCACGGCTTTGACTGCACCTATCCCACCAACAACCCCCGCGCCAACGATTATTTCTTTAACATCCCCCAGTCCTCGCGCAAATACGAAACCCAAGTCGGCCCCGACGGCTGGGGCATGATCCACGCCTCGACCAATCGCCTGCAAGGGCGCAAGCTGTTTATCTTTGGTCAGAACGTCGGCGGCCACAACTGGCAGCGGTCACTGACCAATGAGCAAGGCGAAAACTACCAGGAGATGCAAGCCGGCCTGGCCCAAACCCAAGCCGAGAGCCTGCCCATCCCCCCAACCACCGCCTGGGAATGGTGCGAGGCCTATGGCGCCATCCAAGTCGACGGCGGCAAAGTCCACGGCGACTGGGCGCAGGCGCGGGAAACAGTCGAAGAATGGTTGGAGGCACAACTGCCCCTGGCCGTGCTGGACAACTACGTCATCGAGGGCAAGAAGACTTTTGGCAAGGTCGCAGGCGAGGTCGTGCGCGAGGCCCACAAGTGGGGCGCGCTGGAAAACTACCGCCTGCAACTGGCAGGCGAGGAACCCATGGACGCCCACTTGGACTATGGCGAGATGGGCCCCGAGCAGGCCCCCTGGAAACACCTGCTGGACACGGGCAGCCTGCCCACCGTCGATCCCGCCGATCCGCCCGTCAGCTATATGATCCAAGAGCCCTATTTCGTGTTGCTGGAGCAGGCCGTACGGGGCCCCGACGCGGGCAACTGGTTCAGCTGGTATCAGCTCGCCCTCAACTACTACAACCGCGAGTGTTTTGCCGACGCCCTGTCCGCCGTCAACCGCTCGCTGACGCTGGCCCCAAGCGTGTGGGGTTATCACTGCCTGGCCAACGTCCACCGCATGTTGGGCAACCTGCCTCTGGCCTGCATCACCATGCGCCGCGCGCTGTCCATGCGCCCGGGCGACGTATCGCTGGTCAAGGAGATCCTGCGCCTGTTCACCGAGACAAAGGATTACAAGGGCGTCAAGGCCATCTACGCCGATCTGAACGAGGACATCAAACCCATCCCCCAAGTGCAGTTCCTGCTGGCCAATGCCCTGGCCCGCTCGGGCGACATCGCCGCCGCTGAGGCCATCCTCTATAAAGACGGCGGCATGGTCATCCCCGACCTGCGCGAGGGCGAAGCCTCGCTGACCGATCTGCTCTTCTTCATCGCCCAACAAAAAGCCGCCGCCGAGGGCCGCACCGTCACCCTGGAAGAAATCGACATCCCCAAGATCCTCGACTTCCGCATGACGGCGTTGACGACGATGGGGGAATAAGGGCGCGGGGGGGAACTGATGCAAAACAAATTACCCGAGCGCAAGAAAAACCGTTTGGAAGGATATGATTACAGCCAAAATGGTGCGTATTTCATTACCATTTGCACATATGGCAAAGAGGCGTTATTAGGTAAAATCGTAGGGGACGCCGCCTTCGGCGTCCCGTGTGTCGAACGGACACCCATCGGCGAAATTGTCAGTCAACATATTGAAAACATCACCAATCAGAGTGGCTTGCGTGTGGAAAAATATGTCGTTATGCCTAATCACATACACTTGTTGGTGTGGGTTGAAACAGGCAACAGGACGCCGAAGGCGGCGTCCCCTACGACGGCAATCATTCCGCGGATGGTCAATGCCCTGAAGGGGCTTTCGACAAAAAAATATAAAAACCCACTGTGGCAACGATCCTATCACGACCGCATCATCCGCGACGAGGCTGAATATTTGAATACGTGGCAATATATCGACGAAAACCCCGCGCAGTGGGCGGAGGATGTGTATTACGATCATCAGTAAAACAGTGTAACAGCGTTTTATGTCGACAAACCAAATTTTTGATTGGAGGCCCCTCTTTTGATCATCACCGACCGAGACATTTCAAAAGCAGAATACAACAGCATATGTGAGGACTTTGTTCGGATTGAAATCAAGGACAACATCCCGCAAAAAAAGCAAGTGCGCCACCAATATGTCGCGGAAGAAAACGGCGAAATCATTGGTTATGCTTCCGGCTTGACCAATCACCGCTGGTTCTTTTTGACCGATTTATGGGTGCACGAAAACCATCGAAGAAAGGGCTTGGGCTCCAGTCTGCTGAAAATGCTCGAGGCAAAAGCCGTTGACTTGGGGCTGGAGCACATTTATACTTGGACTTCGGGGTTTATCAACCCC
>JGI994J12354_10004870_pt1 | contig 11846 bp, 11 predicted proteins | sample IntmicLarv3ML3BL_FD_12354 | JGI IMG/M metagenome (IMG submission 12354) | reverse complement strand
CTTTGACGGTGCAAAGGGTAGGGGAGCCATGGCCAAAGACGGCACCGGCGCATATGCGGCGCGGGAGCTGGGCGTCGGCTGGAAGGTTTCGCCTAGCATTCAAATCAAAAGCGGCGAAATTGTTGATATTGCGAGCATCGACGGCAGCGGCGCCATAAATCAAATTTGGATGACTCCCACAGGCATCTGGCGGCAAACGATCCTGCGCATCTACTGGGACGGAAGCGATACCCCGTCGGTGGAATGCCCCGTAGGCGACTTTTTCGCAAGTGCCTACCAAGGCGGTTTTGCCCAAGTGAATTCCCTGCCTGTATGCGTAAATCCCGGCTCCGCCTTCAACTGCTACTGGGAAATGCCCTTCCGCAAGGGCTGCAGAATCACCATGGAAAACATGTCCCACGAAGACATGTACCTCTATTACCAAATCAATTATGTCCTCACCGATGTACCCGATGACTGCGCCTATTTCCACGCGCAGTTTAGGCGGACAAACCCGCTGCCCTACGGCGAAGTGTACACAATCCTTGACGGCATCAAGGGCAAGGGGCATTACGTCGGCACCTACATGGCCTGGGGCGTCAATAACACTGGCTGGTGGGGTGAGGGCGAAGTCAAGTTCTTCATGGACGGCGACGAGCATCCAACCATTTGTACAACCGGCACGGAAGACTATTTTTGCGGCTCCTATGACTTCGATGTGGGCGACCAGTATGTGGAATTTTCCACAGCCTATGCCGGCCTGCCGCGGGTAATCCGCCCTGACGGAGCCTACGCCTCCCAGCAGCGCTTTTCCATGTACCGTTGGCACATCACCGATCCCGTGCGCTTTGACGAAGACCTCCGCGTCGAAATCCAAGCCCTCGGCTGGCGAAAAGACGGACGTTACCTGCCCCTGCAGGACGACATCTCCTCCGTAGCCTTTTGGTACCAGACAATTCCGCACCAAGTCTTCCCAAAATTACCCTCCGCCGACCAGCTGGAAATCATCTAAAATACAAATCCGCCCGTAAAGCACAAAAACTTTACAGGCGGATTTTTTCTGTTCAATTCAATTACAGATTCTTAAAAAACTCCAACAGCTCTCCGTCAGGTCCCTTAACAAACGCAATCCGCGCGGGAATCGGCGGATTCGCCGGAATGGTAAAGTCCTTCGGCTCCATATGGGAAGTTGCTCCCGCCGCCATCGCAGCCGCATAAGCTCCGTCCGGGTCACCGGTGGAAAACGCAAAATGCACAAAGCGGGCATTTGCCTGTTCCTCTGCCGAGCCATTTGCAAAAATCTCAAAAGCCGAGCCGTTGCCGATGTCAAGAAGGGCAATACGCTTCTCACCCTCGCCCCACGAGGCCATTTCCATAAACCCAAGTCCTTCCGTGTAAAAGCGCAGCGATTCCTCGAAATCCCTTGCAGCAAGCGCAAGATGGTGCACACCAATGTCCGAAATTTTGTTGTTTTTCATATACTCACATCCTTTTCATAATCATACCATGTTTTGAAAAAAGATGCAAGAGTTCCTTAAGAAATTGGCGGTTTTTCTATCCAGCACAAGCCCGAAATCGCCTTCGTATACATGAATTGCAGCTGCAGCGCATGCTTGTTTTCATCCGTCAAAAGGGTAAAAAACAGGTTCCGCTGCAATGAGTTGTCGCATTCAAGATAAATATTTCGGTAAAATTCATATGTAACAATCGCACTTTTAAAGGCACTTTTCACCCCTTCAACGTAGCTTGCAATGGGCGGGTCAGTCACCTTTGTCATTAAGGGATGCTGGGTCGTCATGGCGAAAAACAGGTTAAACAGGTCATTTAAGTGCCGCGTTTCGTCGTCCAGAATTCCTTGGATAGCCTCTATATCTGCGGGGTCAGATGTAAAGCTTAAAAGCTTTTCATAGTAAGCAATGGACAGCTGCACACCCTGTAACGCTTTGATAATAAGTGACGGGGTCAATTCGTATTTTGAATGCTCCGGCATACTATCACCTCCTGATTTAGTATATGAACCTTTCGAAAGATTTGTGACCTTAGAGAATGTTGCCGACGGATACATCACCCCCATATCTTGACTCGTCATTCCGGCCTACGAGCCGGAATCTCAATAAACCGCCGTTCATCAATTAAAAAAACACTTGACACAAACCTAATACCTTGATATACTATGCATATATTATCTATGTATAGGAGGCGCAACATGAAAATCGACAAAGAACTGCAAAAAGGCAGTACCGCTATGCTGATTCTAAGCCAGCTTGCAAAAGCCGACATGTACGGCTATCAACTGACACAAGAGCTTGCAAAAGAATCGGCAAACCTGTTTTTACTAAAAGAAGGAACCCTTTATCCCTTACTCCATGGCCTGGAAAACAAGGGTCACGTCGAGTCCTATTGGGTGGAGTCAGAGGCAGCGCGCAAACGCAAATATTACAAAATCACCGAATCCGGCCGCAAAAAACTGGCGTCGCAAAAGGAAGAATGGCAGGCTTACACCCGGGCTGTCAACCAAGTAATCGGAGGTGCCAGCCATGCATGAGCAGTTAACTACGTTTTTAGACCGCGTATGCGAGGCGATAGGTAAGAAGGAAGTCCACACGGAAATCCGCGAGGAGCTGCAGTCCCACATCCTGGAAAAAGCCGAAAAGGACGGCCTTGAAGACGCCATAAAAAGCATGGGCGACCCGGCTGCAATCGGCGCAGCCCTGCACAAAGAGCACAAGCCCAAAACCGATTGGTTCATGCTGCTTTTGGTCTTCCTAATCGCCGGTTGCGGCGCACTTGTCATGGTAAGAAGCAACAATTTTGACGAAAGAATGATGAATTTTGATAAATACCTGCTCTTTGCTTTTATTGGCTTTTGCGCATTTTTCGCCGCTTGGTTTTTTCGCTATGACCGCCTGAAAAAGCTGGCACTTCCCCTCTGTATTTCCGCCGCCGCGCTCCTTGCCGCAACGCACATTTTCGGCTTTTTGCAAAACGGCCGCCGGTATTTAATGCTTGCCGGATTGCATGTGGCACCTGACGTGGCACTGCTTCTTTTCTTGGTTGCTCTTGCCGGATTTGTGGAAAAGAGCAAGGGGAAAGGGTTCTTTGCAATTGTGAAATTATTTGCCCTTTCCGCCGTTTTTTCGCTGCTTTTCATAACGCTGCCCTACGCAACATATGCCATTTTAACCATGCTGGCCTCCGCAGCCGTCATTCTTGCCGCCGTGAAAAAGGGCCATTTCGGCCGCATCAAAAAGCCGCTGCTTTATGCAGCTCTGGGAAGCTGTATTTGCGGCGGCGGCCTAATTACCGTCTTGCTTGGCAGCAGTGTGGCGCAGCGTTTCGCAAACTGGAAAGGCGACATCCGCGGTGCCGGATATATCTATCATATGGTGGACAAATGGCTGTCGGCCTCCCGTCTTTTTGGTGCCGCCGATGCCGCTGCGGTGGGCTATCCCATTGACAAAAGTCTGCCGGCTCTCATCACCGATTACGCCTTTGTGACCCTGGTAGCATCCTTCGGCTGGGCTTTGGGAATCGCCTTTTTGGTACTGGTGTCCCTCTTGATTGTGCGCATGATTCTCACTGTAAGAAAAATTAAAAACAGCTACGGCTACTACCTTTTCATCGCCGCCTGCACCCTCGTAACTCTACAGTTTGCAGCAAGCCTGCTGATAAACCTGAACCTGCTCCCTCTTTCGTCCATCAGCCTGCCATTCGTGTCCTACGGCCCGGCGAATTATGTGGTAAACATGCTCTTAATGGGGCTGCTGCTCTCGGTCTACCGCCGAAATCGAGCCTCGTATAAAGAAGCCGCTTGACAACCGCAGCCCCATACGGTATCCTATAAAGCAGGAGCGTGGACAACATGAAAAAACAAATCCTGCTAATCCAACCCGAAAACTACGAAATCAACACCTTCCGCAAAGGCCAGTTTAACAATTTTGTGCAACTCACAATGCCCTATCTGGCGGCCTTTATTGATGAAATCCGCTACAATATCACGCTGGTTGACGAATATAACGAGCGCATCCCCTATAACCGCGCCTTTGACCTGGTGGCACTGACGGTGAACACGCCAAATGCTGTCCACTGCTATGACATCGCTCGCCGCTTCTCGGAAAAAGGCGCAAAAATTGTCATGGGCGGCCCTCATGCAACCCTTCTGCCGGAGGAGGTTTCGGCACATTGCGACCACCTTCTGATAGGGGAGAGTGAGGAAACCTGGCCGCAGTTTTTGCAAGGCTTTTATGAGGGTACCGCAAAAAAACAGTATGCTGCAAGCTGCGCACCACCATTAAAGAACCTGCCAACCCCACGCTGGGATCTTGTGAAGCATCGCCGCCAACTAATGAAAGGCGCCGTCATCGCCACAAGAGGCTGCCCCCACAGCTGCCGCTATTGCAACCTGAAGGAAATCTACTTTGACACCTACCGCACACGGCCAATAAACGAAGTTGTTTTGGAAATCAGCAAGCTGAAGTCAAAATATTTTGTCTTTTGGGACGACAATTTTTTCGCTGACGAGGACTATGCCCTGTCACTTTTAGAGAAAATAAAGCCCTTAAAAAAGAAGTGGGCGGCACAGGTCACAATCAGCGACTGCAAGAGCGACAGGCTGCTGCAGGCGGCAAGGGACGCCGGATGCCTGTACCTGTTCGTGGGGCTTGAGTCCTTTTCGCCTCCTTCCCTGCAAGACGCAGGCAAGAGCATCAACCGCGCAGACACCTACAAAGAGCTGATAAAAAAGCTGCACGCCCATAAAATCATGGTGCAGGCAGGCATTGTCTTCGGTTTCGACAGTGACACGAAAAGCGTGTTTGACGACACCTTAAACGCCTGTGAAACCCTTGGCATTGACGGCGTAACGGCAAGCCTCCTGACCCCGTTCCCAAAGACTCCGGTGTATAACCAACTAAAAAAAGAACACCGCCTCAAGAGCGAAAATTGGACGCAGTACAACAGCAAAACCCACGTAACCTTCAACCCCAAAAACATGACTGCAGAGGAGCTGTATGCAGGCTATATGGCCTTTCGAAAAGGCTTTTATTCTCTGCCTTCCATCCGAAAAAGGCTGCGCATATCGAAAACAAACCTACTTGTAAATCTGCTGATGAATCTGGGCTACCGTCACGCAATAAAATAAAAAAAGGAACGGTTTATCCCGTTCCTTTTTTCTATGCAATTAACACTTTTCGCCGCCCTTAGACCGCCGCTTGGCATACACAAAGTACTTCGAAATAAAGAAGTTCCACCCGGCTACCAGCACCATAATTCCAAGTTTTGAAATTTGCTCCGAAAGACCCAAGTGCTCGGCCGCATATAGCAGCAGCGCGTTGGTGACAAACAGGTTGAATAGAAGCAACGCGGCATATTTGACCGATTGCGCAGCGGTGTTTTCCCGTGTGCCAAAGGACCAGAATTTGTTCAAAACAAAGGTCCATGCAGCCCCGGAAAGAAACCCCGCCGTATGCGCAATGCTCACACTTTTAATCGGGAAAGACATCTCCTCCGGCAGCAAAAACAGCAGCAAGTTAAAAACGCCAAACTCAATCAAAAAACCCGAACATCCAACCGCGGCATAGCGAAAGAGCTGCTTAAAAAAACCTTCCGCCCTCAATTTTTTATACAATCCAATAAGCATCTACTGCTGCGCCCCCTGTTCCTTTTGCCCAACCTTTTTCATGACGACAAATCGCGGCCGCCCCTTAACTTCTTCGTAAATCCGCGCAATATACACGCCGATAACCGACATGCAAAGCAGGGTCAAGCTGCCCACAAGCAAAATCAAAATAATCGTAGTCGTAAACCCGCTAACCGCATGTCCTGAGAACTTATTTACAAGGGTTTGCACCGTAAGCCCGATAGCCCCAAGCATAAAAAGCAGACTGATAATCACCGTGAGAAACAGCGGCTTCACGGAAAACGAGGTAATTGCCGAGAAGGCCAGCTTCATCAAACGGAAGAAAGAAAACTTCGACTCACCGCCGCTGCGCTCCTGCACCTCAAAGGGGATTTGTACCTTAGTATAGCCCATCCATTCCATCATGCCGCGGAAAAATACATTGCTGTCCCCAAGCTCCTTCCAGGAGTCAACCACCGTCTTATCCATGAGCTTAAAGTCCGAAGAATTGTCAAAATCAAAGCTGGCAAGCCCTTTAAATACTGCGTAAAACAGCTTGGCAAACATCTTGCTGAAGAAGCCTTCCTTGCCTCTGGAGGACTTGACACACTCAATAAGCGGATGCCCCTCCTGCCACTTTTCCACCATAGCCTTAATCATTTGCGGCGGATGCTGCAGGTCGCAGTCCATGACAATACAGGCTCCGGCGGTAACCTCCATAAGTCCCGCGCAGATAGCCGCCTCCTTGCCGAAATTTCGGCTGAAACAAACGCCGCAAAGGGTCGGGAATCGCTCGGAAAGCCGCAAAATCTCCGCCCAAGTGGCGTCCGACGAACCGTCATTCACAAGAATAAAACGATGCTCGACACCGTCTGCTGCAAGCACCTCGGAAATTTTCACAATATTATCATAAAGGACAGTCCCCTCATTATAAGCCGGAATGATAATGTCAACCAGTTGATTCATGAACCGCATACCTCATTTGTAAAATTTTTATATTAAATAGTATATAGTTTTTTCCCCAACTTGTCAATCATTTTGCGGTTGCAGGTTTCAGGCAGACAAGAAAAATCCCGTTTCATGAAGATTACACTTGAATTTTCTGCGCAATTTCTATATACTATAAGAAGGAACGAGTAAAGGAGGCGACGCATATGAAAGAGTTCATGGCAAGTGACTTTTTGCTGCAAACCGAAACGGCGCAGACGCTGTATTTTGATTTTGCGAAAAATATGCCGGTGTTTGATTATCACTGTCACATTAGCCCTAAGGAAATTTTTGAAAATGTACAGTATGAAAACATGACGCAAATTTGGCTAAAAGGCGACCATTACAAGTGGCGGCAGATGCGCACCGCCGGCATTGACGAGTACTTTATTACCGGCAGCGCAAGTGATTATGAGAAGTTTTGCGCCTATGCGGAAACTCTTGAGTATGCCATCGGAAACCCCCTGTACCACTGGTCTCATATGGAGCTGCGCACCTATTTCGGCATAAATTTAACCCTCTCCCGCAAGAATGCACCTCTGATTTGGGAGGAAGCAAACAAGCAGCTGACCTCCGAAACCATGCGCTGCCGCGACCTGATTGTGCGCTCAAATGTCAAGTTGATTGGCACAACCGACGACCCAATCGACACCCTCGAATACCATAAATCCTTGCAGCAGAGCGACCTGCCCTTCGCCGTTGTCCCAACCTTCCGCCCCGACAAAGCCGTGGAAATTGCAAAACCCGGCTTCGCAGCCTATATCAGCGCGCTGTCTGCTGCCTCCGGCATGGGCATTCCTACATATGAAGCCCTCTTGAAGGCACTGCTTATGCGCATGGACTTTTTCCATGCCCACGGCTGCCGCATGTCCGATCACGGCATTGAATACGTCCCATTCGAAAGCACCGACGCGGAAACCGTGTCGCAAATCTTCAACAAAGCTCTATCCGGGCAAGACATTACAAAGCTTGAAGAAGACAAGTATAAAACCTTTACATTGCTATTTTTGGCGAAAGAATATGCTGCCCGCGGCTGGGTGATGCAACTGCACCTTTCCGCCATGCGCAACAACAATACGCGCATGTTTACGCAGCTTGGAGCCGATACCGGTTACGATTCTGTGCACGACCACAGCCTTGCCTGCCCCTTGTCCCGCTTTATGGATCAGCTGGAAAGTAAGAATATGCTCCCCAAAACCATCCTCTACACCCTAAATCCAAAGGACAACGCCGTGCTTGCCTCCCTTCTGGGAAACTTCCAGTCAACCCCGGCGGGGAAAATCCAGTTCGGCTCCGCCTGGTGGTTCAACGACACAAAAGACGGTATGGAGGAGCAGCTTAAATGCGTAGGCAACCTGTCCCTGCTGGGGAAATTTGTAGGTATGCTGACCGACTCCCGTAGCTTTCTGTCCTATACGCGTCATGACTATTTCCGCCGCATTTTGTGCAATTTAATCGGAAATATGGTTGACGCAGGCGAATTTCCGCCTGAAATGGATCTTTTGGAGCAAATAATTCGGGGCATCTGCTATGAAAACGCGCGGGAATATTTCGATATCCCGCTGGTGAAAGGATAAAAATCATGAAAGCATTAGAAAAGAGAAATATTGGGAAGAGCAGTCTTCAAGCGACAATTTTGGGCTTTGGCGCGCTGGAAATCGGCCGTGATTGGGGTCTTGGCTCTGATACTGCCCGCCCGGACGACGCCGGGGCAAAATCGGTGCTCGACTGCGTTTTGGACAGCGGAATTACGCTCCTTGACACCGCCTCCGCCTATCACAAAAGCGAGGAACGCATCGGCAGGTATGTATCAAACCGCCGAAATGAATACGTCCTGGCATCAAAATGCGGTGAGCATAACAGCGAGCCGTCTACCTACTACGACTTTTCCTACAAAGCGGTCAAGGCTTCCATTGACAACAGCCTGCGCCTGCTGAAGACCGATGTAATCGATGTTATGCAGATTCACTTTGGTGCCGGCGAGGAGCAGGTGCTGGAGGACGGTGAGACGGTTGCCGCCATGAAGGACGCGAAAAAAGAGGGCAAAATTCAGCTTCTTGGTGCCTCCATCGACAGCCGCCTTGCGAAATTCTGCGCCCTCAGCGGCGATTTTGACATGCTGCAGCTGGGCTACAGCCTTCTCGACCGAGTTAATACAGAAAATATTGCCTACTGCAAGGAAAAAGGCGTCGGCGTCTTCATCCGTACCGGCCTTGCCTTTGGCCGCCTGACCGAGCGGGGCATGATGGCTCAAAAAACCGCAGATAAAAAAGACGAAAAGCTGGAGGCACTGTACGCCCTTTGCGGTTGGGACGGAGACCTTCTTGCCGCAATGGCACTGCGCTTTCTCTATGAAACTGACGGCATTACATCCATTCTTGCCGGTACAAAGAACCCTGCCCATGTGACAAAAAACATCGCGCTCTTTGACAAGGAAATCGACGAAGCTCTCTACAAAAAGGTGCTGGAACTGACAAAAAACATGGCGTAAAACAGAAAGGAAAACACCGATGATTACCATAGAAAACGAAATTTTACGAGTACAAATTACCGAATACGGCGCGGAGCTGCAATCGATTTTCCACAAGAAAAATGACATCGAATATTTATGGCAGGGTGACCCCGCCGTTTGGTACGGCCGCTCTCCCTTGCTCTTTCCAAATGTAGGGCGGCTGGAAGGCGACAAAATCACGGTAGACGGCACCGTGTACCCTCTAATGAAGCACGGTTTTGCACGCAAAAGCACATTTACCGTGCTGACGCAAACAAAAAACAGCGTGGATTTGACAATTACAAGTACCGAAGAAACCCTTACCCACTACCCCTATAGCTTCCGCCTAATCGTCCGTTACACCGTCGAGGGTAACCGGCTGGAAACCCGCTATCTGGTGCAAAATACCGGTAACGGCGATATGTATTTCTGCATTGGCGGCCATCCCGGCTTCAATGTGCCGTTGCAGGACGGCGCAGGCTACGAGGACTATTACCTGGAGTTCTCGGAGGCAGAGCCGCTGACAACCTATAAATTGGACCCCGTGACCACCATGTTCACCGACAAGATGGAATCGGTTGAACAGGACGGCAAAAAGCTTTGGCTGAAGACCGACTTATTCGCCGATGACGCCCTTGTCTTCCATCAGCTAAAGTCCCAAAAAGTCACTCTGAAAACCGACAAAAACCCCCGCGCCGTGCAGGTAGATTTTCGCGAATTCCCCTGGATTGGCTTTTGGAGCAACCATCCGTCAACAGGCTATGTCTGCATTGAGCCTTGGTTTGGCCACGACGACGAAATCGGCTACGCAGGCGAGTGGAAGGACAAGGAAGGCATGCAATACGTTGCGGCAGAAGGGGAATGGAGCGCGGCCTTCACAGCAGCCTTTATATAGCCTATCTGTAAAGTAAATTTACTGTACAATGTAAAGAAACCCCTCTGAAACAGGAGTTAAATCCTATTTCAGAGGGGTTTTTGCGTGTTTTTGCAATTTTTAGTAAATAAGACTGTCCCCGGTCATTTCCTTAGGCTTTTGAAGTTTCATCATGTCAATAATTGTCGGTGCAATGTCCGAAAGCTTCCCGCCTGCCCGCAGCTTTACGTCGCTGCCGGTGACAATAAAGGGTACCGGATTCGTCGTATGCGCGGTAAACGGAGAAGCAAGATCGGCCTCAAGCATCTGGTCGGCGTTGCCGTGGTCGGCAGTAATCAGCGTAATACCGCCCACCTGATTCATAGCCTCAACCACGCGTCCCACGCAGGCGTCAACAGCCTCAACAGCCTCCACTGCAGCAGAAAATACGCCCGTATGCCCAACCATATCGCAGTTTGCGAAATTCAGAATAACCAGGTCATATTTCTCCGCCAAAATCGCCTCGCAAACCTTTTCACACACCGGATAAATGCTCATTTCCGGTTGCAAATCATAGGTGGCAACATCAGGCGAATTCACAAGAATGCGTTCCTCAAGGGGATAAACCTGCTCCACGCCGCCGTTAAAGAAGAATGTCACATGCGCATACTTTTCCGTTTCCGCAATGCGCAGCTGTGTCATGCCGAGAGCCGAAATATATTCACCCAGCGTGTTCGAAAGAGATTGCGGCTTAAAGGCAACCTCCACATTGGGCATCGAAGCGTCATACTGTGTGAAACAGACAAAATGCGGATTCAAGAAGCCTGTTTTTCGCGCAAACCCGGCAAAATCCGGGTCAACAAATGTCCGTGTAATCTCCCGTGCCCGGTCAGGCCGGAAGTTAAAGAACACAATAGCGTCGTCCGCCGTAATACTTGCCCCCGGTGTAACAATCATGGGGAGAATAAACTCATCGGTAACCTCCGCGTCATAGCTTGCCTGAATGGCGGCAAGCGGGTCGGAAGCCGAAGCGCCTTCGCCTACTGTCATGGCGTCATACGCCTTCTCCACACGGTCAAAGCGGTTGTCGCGGTCCATAGCAAAGTAGCGTCCCATAACCGTCGCAACCTTGCCCACACCAATCTCCTCTGTAGCCGCAATCACCTCTGACACAAAGGAAAGCCCCGAAGTCGGCGCCACATCGCGCCCGTCTAAGAAGCAGTGCACAAAGACCTTAGAAAGCCCCTTTTGCTTTGCAAGCTTTAACAGTGCAACCAAATGCGACAGGTGCGAATGCACCCCGCCGTCAGAGCAAAGCCCGAATAAGTGCAATGCCGAATCCTTTTCGAGAGCCGCATCACAAGCAGCACCCAGAACAGGGTTTTCAAAGAAATCGCCGTCAGAAATTGCCTTGGAAATACGGGTAAGCTCCTGATAAACCACCCGCCCCGCGCCAATATTGGTATGTCCGACCTCCGAGTTGCCCATCTGCCCGTCAGGTAAGCCAACCGCAAGGCCGCTTGCATCCAGCATGGTGTTTGGGCAAGACGCAAAAAGGGAGTCAAGAACCGGGGTCTTTGCCGCCTTAATAGCGCTGACTTTATCGGTATTATCGGCAATGCCGTAGCCGTCCATAATAAGAAGTGTTAAGGGTGTTTTTTTCATATCTCTTCTCCTTAAAAAATTTTGTGCGCTGCCTATAAGCATCGCACAAAATAAGTAGTGTATTGTCAGTTTTATTGATTCGCCGCTTGAATGATAGCAAGGAAATCTTCCGTTTTCAAAGAAGCGCCGCCAATAAGACCGCCATCAATGTCAGGCTGTGCCAACAGCTCTGCCGCGTTCTTCGCGTTCATGGAGCCGCCGTATTGGATAGTAGTCGCACGGGCAATGCGTGCCTTGTACAGGTCGCGGATTAC
>JGI994J12354_10004869_pt1 | contig 11850 bp, 10 predicted proteins | sample IntmicLarv3ML3BL_FD_12354 | JGI IMG/M metagenome (IMG submission 12354) | reverse complement strand
CTGGAACTGTAGATGATACATTACCGGGTACATATGTTATTACATATACTGGAACAGATGCTAGTGGTAATAAGACTACTATAACTAGAATAGTAAATGTAAGAAGTGTTGAAAATATTGAAATAACTAAACCAGCTGATAAGGCAACTTACAACAGTGGTGAAGAATTAGATATTACAGGATTAGTTGTTACTGCAACATTAGATAATGGTAACAAAATTGAAGCTCCAATAACAAAAAATGATGTTACTGGATTTGATAGTAGTGCACCAGTTGCTGCACAAACATTAACAATTACATATTTGGGTAAAACTACTACATATGATATTGAAATAATAATGGCTTCGCAAGAAGGAATGACAAGACCAAACATAGATGATATAGATGATTATGAAACAGCATATGAAGATGCAGGCGTATCAGTTACACAAGATGGAACTACTATAACAGTTGATGCATTAGCAGATTTAACTGGATATACTATACCTGATTTATTAAGAAGGGAAGGTAATCCACAAAACACAGATGCATATATTGGAATAGTATTTACTACACCAAATGTTAATGCAACAAAAGTAGAAATTGATATTGATGGAACATCAAACTGGAGAACAGTTGATTTAACAGATACGACAAATGATAATACAAGGCTTAATAATCAAGCTATTATCTACTTCGAATTTGCAAATGAAACAACTCCTGGAACATGGACATCTGTTGATGATTCACACAGTCTAATATTTAGATGGTATGACTCATCAGATAACTTAATATTAACAAGTACAGCAGACGTAGTATTCAATTTATATTAATAAAATAATAGTAATAAGAACTGTTAATAATAAATTACTTAATAAGCAAGTAAGAATATATTTTTGAATAAATAGTAATAAGAGCTATAATCTACTAATAAAAACAATTTAAAGATTATTCTTAATAAGAGAGTCTAATCTATCAATAAATAGTGATTAATCTATAAAATATGAAATAAGCTCATATTAATAAAATAAACAGATGGCGATAAAAGCTATCTGTTTTTGTCTGTAACCAAGAATATTGAATAAATGTTTGCTATTTCAATAATTAACTGTTATAATAACGAGCAAAAAAGAAAGAAGGTTTTAAAATGCCAAAAAATGAAAAAAATTCTAAAGTAAAACTAACTGCAATTGGTATATCAGTGGTATTAGGTCTATCAGGTATTGCTTATGCTGCCTTAAAAACACCAGTTGGATGGTTAACTGTTCAAGAATTTAATATTGACAATAGTAGTATTAAAAAAAGAACAACTTGGTGCCCAACTGATCTTAGTTTTGATTTTTATAATTCAAGTGAAGATACTACTTGGCATACTGAATTTGAAAAAACAGGCATAGTTAGGGAAACAGCAACAGAAAAAGGTATTATAAAAGAATATGAGGCCACTATAACTGATACAAGATATTTTGCTGGTGAAACAAAAGAAGTTAAAACTAATATATTTGGTCAAGTAATTGATGATAGTAATATAAAAAAACCATATGTAATCAAAAGGTAATGCAATCATCAGAATAATATGAATTATAAAAAACACTTGAATATGAAATACAAGTATGTTAGTATTATTACAAGGTGATAATTATGAGAAAAGAGCAAAGCAAATTAAATATTTTAGATAAAAAATTAGCACCACTTTTCTTATTTCAAATAAAGGACACTTATTTTTAAAAAATAGTGTCTTTTATTTTGTAAAAATCGCTTAATTAAGAAGGAGGTCTACATGGAAAAACAAACAAGAAGACAATCATCAAAGTTATTGCTTGATGTAAATGAAAAGCCATCAGTTCCCAAATGGATAATGTTAGCAATACAACATGTTTTTGCAATGTTTGGAGCAACAGTACTTGTTCCAATATTAGTCAATGAAGCTGCCGGAATGGAAGTATTAACAATACCAGTAGCACTATTTGCATCAGGTATAGGAACATTAATCTATATTGTTTGTACAAAAGGTAAATCACCCGTTTACCTAGGAAGTTCATTTGCATTTATTGGACCAGTTGCAGTAGGAGCAGTAAAAGCTGGAACTGCTGGAGCATACACAGGTATAATAGCAGCTGGTTTAGTCTATATACTATTTGCTATCATCATTAAAATAATTGGCAAAAGCTGGATTAAAAAATTACTACCACCAGTAGTAATAGGACCAATGATTATGATTATAGGACTTTCTCTAGCACCAGTAGCTATATCACAAATTGGAATTATTGAGGGAGCGGTTTTTGAATGGAAACCTGTGCTTGTAGCAGTAGTAACATTCTTAACAACAACTGTAGTTGCACTATATGCTAAAGGATTCTTAAAAGTTATACCTTTTTTAGTAGGTATAGTAACAGGATATGTTCTAGCAGCCATATTAGGAATGGTTGATTTCACAGCAGTAGAAAATGCAAGTTGGTTAACTGTTCCAGGGATACTATTACCATTTAAAGACTACACATTAAATGGTGGTGCATTACTTACAATAGTTCCAGTAGCATTAGTAACAATAGCTGAACATATTGGTGATCATACAGCATTAAGTAAAATAATTGACAAAGATTTATTAGAAGATCCAGGTTTAGATAACACATTACTAGGAGATGGAATTGCAACAGCAGTAGCTGGTATGATTGGTGGACCTGCTAACACTACATATGGAGAGAATACCTCTGTAGTAGGAATGACAAAAGTCGCATCAGTATGGGTAATTGGACTAGCAGCATTAATTGCTATACTAATATCATTCTTAGGTAAGTTTACTGCACTAATAGGAGCAACTCCAGGAGCAGTATTAGGTGGAGTATCTATTCTCCTTTATGGATTCATTTCTGTAAATGGCCTAAAAGTATTAATTCAAAACCAAATAGATTTTGACAAAACAAAAAATCTTATAGTAGCTGCAACTATGTTAGTATTAGGTCTTGGTGGTGCTACTATATCAATCGTATCAGGAGATTTATCAGTAGCAATAAGTGGAATGAGCCTAGCAGCCATAATTGGTGTATTACTAAACTTGTTATTGCCTGATCCAAAGGAGATAGAATAATAATGAAAGAAATAATCTTAAATCATCCATTAGTCAAACATAAAATATCAATACTTAGAAATAAAAATACAGGCAAAAAAGAATTTAGAGAACTTATAGAAGAATTATCAATGCTTTTATGCTATGAAGCATTAAAAGATATATCACTAGAAGAATGTACTATAGAAACGCCTATAACTACAACAAAAGGTTCTCTAATAAATGAAAATAAATATGCCTTTATACCAATATTAAGAGCAGGTCTAGGAATGGTAGATGGTGTAACCAAAATAATGCCAAATGCCAAAATAGGTCATATTGGATTATACAGAAATGAAGAAACATTAGAACCAGTAAGATATTATTATAAAGTTCCTAAAAATATTGAATCAAGAGAAGTATTCTTACTCGACCCAATGCTAGCAACAGGAGGTTCAGCTATCTCAGCTATAAAAATGCTTAAAGATGAAGGTGTTAAAAAGATTAACTTTCTATGTATAATAGCTGCTCCAGTTGGCATAAAAAGAATTAAAGAAGACCATCCAGATGTTCAAATATATTGTACTACAGTAGATGAAAAGTTAAATGATGTGGGTTACATTGTTCCAGGTCTAGGAGATGCAGGAGATAGAATATTCGGCACTAAATAGAGAGAATTCTCTATTTTTCTATGAAAAATAAGTTTGTGAAAAAATAAAACTATGATATACTATTATCAGTTAATTAAAGACATTGATTAAGAGGAGTAAGTTAAAAGTATTATTAGAGAAGATTAGTAATGGTGAAATAATCTTAATAACTATAACTGAAGGTAGCTTAGGAGTTGTATATTTAAGTAAATAGAATATACCGTATATATGCGTTAAATATTTAAGGTAATAATAATTATTACAAATTAAGGTGGTACCACGAACATTCGTCCTTTGACGAGTGTTCTTTTATTTGAAAGAAAGGATGATTAAAATGTTAGATAAGAAATATGATTTTAAAGAAAAAGAAGTAAAATGGTTAAATTATTGGGAAGAAAATAAAGTATATGAATTTAAAAAAGATGATAGAGAAATCTATTCAATAGACACACCACCACCAACAGTAAATGGTAAGATTCATATTGGACATATATTCTCTTTTGCTCAAGCAGAGATGATTGCAAGATTCAAAAGAATTACAGGACATAATGTCTTTTATCCATTTGGATTTGATGATAATGGACTTCCTAGTGAAAGATTAGTAGAAAAAGAAATAGATAAAAAAGCTCATACTATGCCAAGAGAAGAGTTTAATAAGCTTTGTTATGATACTACGAGCAAATATGAAAGTGAGTTTACTAAACTATTTAAAAGAGTAGGTGTTAGTGCTAACTGGGACCATACATATAAAACTATCGCACCATCATCAATCAAGATAAGCCAGTTATCATTCTTAGATTTAGTAGAAAAAGAAAAATGTTATCACAAAGAAAGCCCTGCATTATGGTGTAATGAATGTCTTACTTCAATCGCTCAAGCAGAGCTTGAAACTAAGACAACAGATACAACCTTCAATTATATAAACTTCAAAACTGAAGATGACGAAACATTTACAATAGCAACTACAAGACCTGAATTATTACCAGCTATTGTTGCTGTATTTGTTAATCCTGAAGATGAAACTAAAAAACATTTAATTGGTAAAAATGCAATAATTCCAATAATAGATGTTAAAGTACCAATAATAGGTGATGAAAAAGTTGGTATTGATAAAGGTACAGGAGTAGTTATGTGCTGTACATTTGGTGACCAAACAGATATTGAGTGGTGGAAGAAATACAACTTACCACTTAAAAATATATTAACAAGTAATGGTAGATTAATTGATAGTATTCCTAATTATGGGGGACTAAAGATTAAGGAAGCTAGAGCTAAAATAATAGAAGACCTTGAAGTCCAAGGATATGTAGTAAAAATAGAACCACTATCACATGAAATTCAAATTCACGAAAGATGTGGAAGACCTATTGAATACACAATCATAAATCAGTGGTTCATTGATATTATGAACCATAAAAAAGACTTCTTAGAAATAGGTGAAAAAATCAAGTGGCATCCTACACATATGCATAGTAGATATACAGAATGGGTAGAAAATATTATGTGGGATTGGTGTATATCAAGACAACGTTATTTTGGAGTACCATTCCCAGTTTGGTATTGTAAAGATTGTAATGAACCAATATTTGCCAAAAAAGAAGAATTACCAGTAAATCCACTAACTGACAAACCATCATCAAAATGCTCTTGTGGTTCTGCAGAAGTTATTCCCGAAAAAGATGTTATGGATACCTGGGCAACATCATCAGTAACACCACTTATTAATATGAAATATGGTGAACCAGATAATTATGAAAAAGAATTACAACCAATGAGTCTTAGAGCTAATGCCCATGATATTATAAGAACTTGGGATTTTTATACAATAGTTAAAAGTTTTTATCATTTTGATAAAATGCCATGGCAAAATGTAATGATATCAGGATTTATATTAGCTAATAAAGGTGAAAAAATTAGTAAATCCAAATCAAATAGTAGTATGGGTCCAGTAGAACTTATTGAAGAAAACTCAGCAGATGTAGTAAGATACTGGGCTGCATCAGGTCGACTTGGAACAGATATGTTATTTACAGACGAAACTCTATTAAGAGGTAAAAAGTTAGTTAATAAGCTATATAATATGGCAAGTTTTGTTAATATGCATTTAGAAGACTATAAAGAAGAAAAAGTAGAAAATCTTCAGTACATTGATAAATGGGTTATTGGTAAGTACATGGAGATGGAAAAACAATATATCAAATATTTAGATGATTACGAAGTAGGACTTGCCCTTAATGTTTTAGAAAAATTCTTCTGGAACTTCTGTGATAACTATGTTGAAATTGTAAAACACCGTCTTTATAGACCAGAGGAGTTTGATAAAGGTGCAAGACTTAGTGGACAGTATACCTGTTATACACTTCTACATAAATTACTACAAAACTTCTCTATCTTCTTCCCATTTATAACAGAAGAACTTTATCAAAACATATTTGGTAAAGAAAAATCAATTCACTTAACTACAATTAAAGAACTAGAATATTCTTTTGAAGAAGAACTAAAATATGGAGATATGCTAGTTGAAATATTAAGTGAAGTAAGAGGCGTTAAAACAAATGAAAATGTATCACTTAAAACACCTGTTGCAAGTGTTAAAATTACATTAAATGAAAATCTTAATAATGCTTTTAAAGAAGCCGAAAAAGATATTAAAGCAGCAACAACAATAGTAAATGCCAATATAGAAATAGATAACAGCATAAATTATAAAGTAGAAGATGTGATATTAGAAAAAGCAGCGTAAGCTGTTTTTTTTGATAGATAAAAGGTTAGTCTTATGACTTGTGATACAATAACAAAAGAGGTAATTATGAAAAATAAATTAATGATTTTAGCTATTATGTTATTGATTGTTTTGAATATATTTATATCTAGCTATGCTTTCGATTTAAATAGAAAATATACAGATTTAAAAGTAAAATATGATGTAGTAAATAAAAACAGATTAGATATCATTACTTTAAAACTAAAAGAAAGTACTTGTATTGAATTAGGAGATAAAGAATATTCTATAAAATTGTTAGAGATTATTAAAGACCCTCCCTGTATAACTACTAGTATAGATACTTCTACAGACTGTGTCAGAAATGGTGAATATGATATTAAATTCTCAATTGATGGTATTATATTTGCACTTGATTCAGGTCTGAATTATTCTGCTCAGATAATCACAACAGATTTTATTACCAACTATGTAATTTATTATGTATCAGAATATAATGATTTAGAAGCAACATTCTTTATTGAAGAAGATAGAAACTATAAAAAATAAAATAATTTAATTATTGGAAATTATATTGTTTATGTAGACAAAGATAATAAAGTGATTGATATAAATGCTTTTTCTACTGAAAAACAAACTTGGGCAAGAAGGATGCAGGTAGAAAGTTAGATGATGTAAGAAAGTTAATAAATGAAGGAGAAATTTTAAAGAAAAGCGATTAATAGAAACAATTTGTCAAAACTAAAGAAAATAGTGTAAACTATTTTTTAGTTGTCTCCTTCCCATTGAAATATGTAGCTCCTATGCTATAATATTACATATAAAGTACAAGACAACTTATCTGTTAAAAACATCAGTAAAATAGCTTGTTATCTTTAAATTTATGATACACTCTTTATAGAATAGGAAGGTAGAAAATGGAAAAAGAAGAAGATTTAAACAATGTTGAAATACAAAATCCTAAAAAAAACAAAAGAAATTATTTATTAATGGCTATCGCCTCTATTATTGTTATAATTTTAGGTATTTTTATAATCCCGATGCTAATCGACCTTAATTCAGATACTAATAAAAATGATACAGAGCAGAAGGAAACTGATAATAATAATCCAAAAAATGAAGATAATAAAGATGATGACAATGTACAAGATAATGATGGTGCATATACAATGCCTGACTATTATTCTGAAAATTGGTCTGAAATTTATACAAAGACTTATGAAATAGATGACCAAGAAGTAGTAATAAAATATGTAGACAATAGTAATAATGGTTCTCATAGTGATATTGATTTTTATGTAAATGATAAACTTGTTACAGATGTACCACCTCTTATATATCTCATGAACAAATTTTATGTTATTGATAATTTATTACTTTTTTATAAGCTTGGTAGTGATATAAATCACACCATAATGATATTTGTTGATTTTAATGGCAATGTTGTAAAAGAAATTGGTCCTAATAATGTAGATAGTAACTATCCTGATATGAAAATTTCATCAACTGGATATGATAATAAGGGTTTTGAAATAGATGGAAATAAAATTATTATAGCTACAACTAGCTTGACTCATGCATCTAGTATTATGATAGATGGCAGTTCTATATCATATTGTGATAATGAAAAAATGCTTGAATATAATCTAAATGACCAAACTATTGTCTATATAAGATATGAGTTAATTTATGATGGAACAAAATTCTCTGATTTAAAAATAATAGAAACTCAAACATTAAAAGAATATCTTAAAGATAATAATTTTTCATGTACTGTAGGTTAAAATTGTAAAATTACTAATTTTCAAAATCTTTATAGCAAGCGACAGAAATGTCGTTTTCTTTGTTTTCTACCCTCACTCCTTCTATCCTATAAAGAACATCCCATAAAATTTAAAAATACTAGTTATCTTATGTTTATCTTTTTAATTGATTGCTATTTGTAGCATTGAAATATACAGATTAATATGCTACCATATATTATATAAATAGCTAAGTCTAAGAAGTAAGGTTGTGAGTATGAAGAAGATTTATGTAATTATATTATTATTATTGTTACCACTAAATGTTAAAGCATTAGAATATAATTCAACTGTCACAGGGGAAGGGGCAATTTACAACTATCCAGCAGATGGCAATCTCGATCAAACAGCTTATTATCAGAAGTTTTTCATAAATATGACCAATCTTTCTAATGTAGGATATTTTGAAATGAAAGTAAAATATGACAATAATGTAGTTGCTATACATAGCTGTGCAATTCTTTTTAAAGTATCACAAAACTGTAACACAAAGGGTTCTGTTAATCATATCTATTATACATACAACAAGACTAATGAGGATTCAAGCCTAATTGATATATACCCACTATACACAGTAACTTTAAAACCTGTTCCAAGTACTCCGAAATCAGGAACAACAAATTTTGTAGTAGAGTTTGAAAACGCTAAAGATATAGAAGGTAATGACATAACAATAAGACCAATAATCGTTATCATCAGTTTTGCAGATAATTCTAGAATAGGAGGAAACATAATATCAGCACCAAAAGAATCTCCAACTAAAGAAGAAGATAAAAAAGATAATGAACAACCAGCAAATCCAGAGAGTAATAATACAACAACTAGTAAATCATCTAATAATAATATAAGTAAATTAGAAATAAAAAACTATAATATAATATTTGATAAAAATATAATTAATTATTCTGTAATATTAGAAGAAAATGAAGACTCATTAGATATTAATGTAATACTAGAAGACACAAAGTCTACAACGAAAATAATTGGTAATGAAAATTTATCCAGTAACAGTAGCAATACCATATTAATAGAGGTAACTGCTGAAAATGGGGATAAACAAACATATACATTAAAAACTAATGTTGAAAAATCAGCAGAAAAAAATATTGTAGTCAAAGGTAGTGATAAGGATGAAGTAAAAAAGAAATCAGAGTTTAAAATAGAGAAAAACCACATTATAATTGCTGGAACTATATTTGGTCTAATGTTAATAATCACAATTATAGGTAAAATAAAAGATAGAAAATTAGAGAAAGCGTTGGATAAATTATGAAATACACATGGATAATTGAAACTCCCATAGGTCATCTTAGTCTTTTAGCAACTGAAAAATATCTTCTAAAAATTAGTTTTGGTGGAATAGAAAGTGATGCAACAATAAAACAAACCCCAATAATTAAAAAGACAGAACAAGAACTTAAAGAATATTTTAATGGTAAAAGAACAAAATTCACTATACCTATAAACACAATAGGAACAGAGTTCCAAAAACAAGTATGGAATAAATTAACAGAAATACCATATGGTACCACAATTAGCTATAAAGAATTAGCTACATCAGTAAAAGGTAAAAACTATTCAAGAGCAGTAGGTATGGCAAATAATAGAAATCCTATTCCCATAATCATACCATGTCATAGAGTTGTGGGTACAAAAGGAGAATTAGTTGGTTATCGTGGTGGAGTTGATATAAAAGAAAAGCTAATAAATTTAGAAAAGCAATTAATAAATAAAAGAAGGTAAATAAGATTAAATGAAGATAAAAAATATTGAAAGAAAAAAGGTAAAATGATAGAATGTAAATAGAAAGATAAATAAGGAGGTAACCTATGCAAAAAGTATTGACAAGTAAAACTGGAAAAAATATGCTTAAGCAAGCAGCAAGCAGCAAGCAGCAAGCAGCAAGCAGCAAGCAGCAAGCAGCAAGCAGCAAGCAGCAAGCAGCAAGCAGCAAGCAGCAAGCAGCAAGCCTTCTTTATACACAAGTAGATTAGATAAAATAAATGTAATCAATAGATTACAAGTTTTAATTTTGAATAAGACACTAATTTTTTTATAAAAATTAGTGTCTTTCAGTTTGTGAAAAAGGAAAAAGGTGGCAAGTGAAAAAAGATAAAAGGGATTATTACAGAGAAATGAAGATAATAGTTTTAGGAGTCATCCTAATACTTTGTGGATTAATAACTTTTTTTTATAATGAATATGAAAAAGAAAAAAATGTAACTTTATATTACATAGATGTAGGAACAGTTAAATACAAAGTATGTTTAAAAGAAAACAAATTATTTAAAGAACAATGTCTTAAAGAAGGTAAAGAATATCTATCTGATTTGATAGATTACATTGATTTAGATTTTCAGTATTTAAGGGATTTTAAAAATAATAAAGAAGCAGTAGAAATTAATTATAACTATTCAGTGGATGCAATAACAGTGATAACTACGGATAAAGGAAAAATATTTAAAGATGTAACAGAACAATTAACATCAAAGTTTGATAGTTATGAAAAAGATGTAAGAACAAAAATAATAAAAGAAACAATAAAGATAGATTATAGAAAATATGAGGAAATACTAGATGAGTTTAGAGAGGAAAATCGATATGCTAAAGGAGACTTAAGAATAATATTAAGTGTCAATATGACAATTAATGATAAAAGAATGGATAAGCCATTATACAAGAAAGGAATATTGAGTATAACAATACCACTTGGAAATGTTTCAACAAGTTTTGAAGTGTCAAATATAGAAAATATAGAAAATGAAATAACAGAAATAATTATGACAGATAAAGCTAAGCAATATCAAAAGTTATATATAACATTTACAGGTATAGGAATAATGAGTTTTCTATTAATAGTTATAGCAGGTTATGTAAGGAAAAGAAGACTTAGTCCATATGAAAGGTTTATGATGGAAATAAATTCAAAATATGGAGAAAAAATAACAGTAGCAGAAAAGAATAGTTTAATAAATGAGAGCTATTATCAACTAATAGATGTAGAAGACTTTAATGAATTATTTGAGCAGGCAATAACATTAAATAAAAATATAGTTATAACGAAAAGAGATTCCATAAATAGTATAGGAGAAAAAGTTGAGGTAGCATGGGCGACAGTAATAGATAATAAAATGATGTATAGGAGAGTTTATTCAGAAAAGGATGATGAATTAAAATGAAAAGAAAAATTGATATAAGGACATCAGTATTAGTGATATTAGCAATAATAACAGTGAGTATAGGATTTTCTTTATTAACACAACAACTAGATATAGAAGGACAAGCAAATGTAGCAGGAGTGGGATGGCGTATCCATTTTGCTAATTTGGATACTGTTAATTTAACAGGAACATCAGAAGAAATAGAAGCCCCTGAATTAACAGTAAATAATACAGTAATATCAGGATTTCATATATTACTGAAGGAGTCAGGAGATAAAGCAAGTTATATGTTTGATGTAGTAAATGATGGAGGAATAGATGGAATAATTGAGACATTAGTGAACTCTACACCAACATGTACAGGGTCAGGAGTTAATGCAACAAATGATGAGAACACAGTGTGTTCAGGACTAACATATGAATTAAAATACACATCAAGTGGAGAAGTGGTAAAAATAGGAGATACATTAGATAAAGGTGAGACAGTGAA
>JGI994J12354_10004868_pt1 | contig 11851 bp, 12 predicted proteins | sample IntmicLarv3ML3BL_FD_12354 | JGI IMG/M metagenome (IMG submission 12354) | reverse complement strand
CTGGCGCATGAGCAAACTGAAAGAGTAAGGAGGAATGAAAATGGCAGAAGAGATCGAAAGGATCATAACGATCCCTCTCAGGAAGACCAAACAGGCCCCGCGCACAAAAAGAGCAGCGCGTGCGATCAAAGAGATCAGAGCCCACATCATGAGACACATGAAGGTCGACGAAGAGAATGTGTGGATAGATGCATCGCTCAACGAGAGGATCTGGCAGAACGGGATCAAGAACCCGCCTTCGAAAGTTACCGTCAAAGCTGTGAAATTCGATGACGGACTCGTAGAAGTTTCACTTGCGGAGTGAACAGGATGATGAGACTCTCCAGGTACGATGGCAGCCCCAATATCGGGGTGTATGCGGTTGTGAACGAGAGTCTTGCTATCGTGGCACCTAACACGTCTCAGGAGTTCCTTAAGGACCTTGAGGTCGTGTTAGGTGTCCAAACATTTATGACGACCGTATCCAGCTCATTTTTGGTTGGATCGCTGGTCTCGATGAATTCAAACGGTGCGGTCGTCTCTTCGACGGCGGAAGCATCGGAGTTGGAAGAGATAAGGAAGCACATTCCGATAGAGGTATTGCCCACGGACGTCAACGCCGCAGGCAATAACGTTCTGGTGAACGACAGAGGCGCGGTGATCAATCCGGATCTGAACAAAAGATCGGAGAAACTCATCGGGGATCTCCTCGGAGTCGAAGTGATCAAATCTACGGTCGCCGGATGTAACATCGTCGGATCGATGTGTTCGGTCACCAACAAGGGATGTCTGTGCAATGTCAATACCTCGGATAAAGAGATTGAGATGCTTCAGGATATTTTTAAGGTCGAAGTAAAGAAGACGTCGGTGAATCACGGTTCGAAGTATATCGGAACAGGCATACTTTGTAACTCCAAAGGTGCACTGATCGGTGATGAGACAACACCGATCGAGATGGGAAAGATCGAAGACGGTCTCATGTTATATTGAAAGTAATCTCAAACAGCCGTATTGATGGCGTGTTCCGAGATATCTATGGAGTATTCTCCGATCCTTCTGATGCTGCCGGCAATGACCGTTGCCGCCATAGCGGAATCCAGAACCTCGTTCATCGCATGGCGATTAATCACTTTGCATTTCTCGACGGCCGCTTCGCACTCTCTTATGCATTCATTGGCGGCGATCAGGTTCTCTTCGGACCAGGACTTCACGGATGCAACGAACAGCGATCTGACAGATTCTCCGGCAGAAAGTATCTCTTTGATTATCTTCGGATCCACTTTGCCCTCTATCAGCGGTAAGGCGTTCTTTGCGATGATGACGACGTGATCACCGATCCTCTCGATGATCCTACATACAGTGTAGTACATCATCATCTCTTTTTGCCCTAATTCCATTTTCCTGCATATTGTCGAATCGTTGTATGCCATATTGGTCTGTCTTGTCACAAGCCATTCCAATCGGTCGATGTCGTTATCCCGGGAAATAACATTATTCAAAAGTTTTTCGTCGGATCCTTTGATCGCGGAAAGAACATCGGAAAGCATGTTGGATACAAGTGAACGCATTCGCTCCATGGTACGGCTCATACGCATTTCGGAAGGATCGACAAGATCCTTCAGGATTATTTTGTTATCGAATTCTTCTATGATCTCTACTCCGATGGCGGTTTGTGTTACTCTTTCGACAATGTTTCGCACATTCTCGCTTATCCGATCCCTGGATGTTATTTCGACGGTACTGTACCCCGACATGTATGCTCCGACGAGGATCCTGAAGAACAGATCACGATCGTCGATATTGTCCGAGTTGATCGTTTTCAAAGTATGTTCTTTCTTCTTTTCCGTACCTGGGGACACGAGAAGACTCCCATCCGCAAGAGGAAACAGATTCAATGAATCATTTTTCTTAACACCCGAGGACTCGGTCCACTCTTTAGGCAGGGTGATCATGAGCGAAGAACCGCCTATCATCTGCACTTTTCTGACATCCATGGGTCAAGGAATGAATATCAATTTAAATAAATTTGTATTAGTTTATATGGTATATGTTACACTTTATACTATGTTGACAAGGTATTTATTGAATATCATTAATGATTGATATAAGGTGAAATACCTTGAATAATAACACAAAAATGATAGTCGCGGCGCTTGTCACTGCGATAATATGTGTTGCCGGGACGTACGCGATCGTCGGCGGAGAATCCGATAAAGGAGAATCCGTTTCGATCAGGGGTTCCACAACGATACAACCGCTTATGGTGAAATACCAGGAAGAATTTGAGAAATACTCCAATATAACAATGGAGATCGCCGGAGGGGGATCCGGAGCAGGAATCGCCGCAGTAAGAGACGGTACCGCAAGCATCGGAATGGTGTCGAGGGCCTTGACCGCTGCCGAGATAAGTTCAGGTCTTGTGTCACATGTGATCGGAAAGGATGCTGTCGCCATCATTGTCAATGCGGACGTAGCATCAACGGTCAAAAATCTGACGCAGGAACAACTGGTCGGAATATACGACGGAACCATCAAGAATTGGAATGAATTGGGCGGCCCCAACAGGACGATAGCTCCCGTCATCCGTGAGGATGGATCCGGAACAAGAGAATGTTTCGAATTGTTCTCGGGAAAGATGCCGTCGGGCAACACCTACTCAGTTCAGGGAAGTACCGGAGGAATGATCAACCAGGTCAACCAGACACCCGGAGCCATCGGATACGTGAGCATGGGAAGTCTGACCTCAGCATGCCACCCTCTTATGTACAAGAGTGTAACGGCAACCGCTGAACATGCGATGGACGGAACCTATGAGATGGTAAGAGACCTTGTACTTGCAACAACTGCCGAAGTAGACGATAGTTCGATGTTCCTGATCAACTGGATATTGAGTCCCCAGGGACAAAAGATCCTCAAAGATGCGGGATTCTTGCCTATCTGAACGGTGTTCAAGTGAACGGAAAAACCATGAGATCGGTATTCAAAAGAGATTCGGGTGCCGATCTCCCCAAATATTTACTTACGGCTGTCTCGATGACAGCCGTTGCAATAATTTTTCTTATTATCATATTCATCGTTCTGAACAGTACCACGGCGATATCCGATATAGGAATATGGAACTTTTTATCGGGTACAAATTGGAACCCCAGCAGTAACAGTTACGGTGCATTCCCGATAATATTGGGAACGGTACTGGTGATGGTGGGAGCAATGGCGTTCGCCATCCCTCTGGGACTGACAGCAGCGATATATCTGTCGGAAATAGCCTCGGAAAGAACAAGAAATATATTGAAACCGGTCTGTGAGGTATTCGCAGGCATCCCTTCGGTGGTATACGGATTCTTCGGACTCGTGGTTGTCGTACCCTTCCTTCTGGATCTGTTCCCCGGACATTTAACATACGGTTCATCTTGGTTGGCGGCGTCCATTCTGCTGGGAATAATGGCACTCCCGACAATAATATCGGTATCGGACGATGCGATGCACTCAGTTCCGAAGTCATACAGGGAAGCATCCGTTGCGATGGGTGCGACCGGTTGGGAGACAACGAAGAGAATTGTCGTGCCTGCCGCATTATCCGGAATATCCGCGGCAATAATGCTAGGAATAGGAAGAGCGATCGGAGAAACAATGGCAGTGATGATGGTGGCGGGAAACGCAACCATAATCCCCGAGCCCCTGTGGAACATCTTCTCGCTGGTAAGAACAATAACCTCCACGCTGGCGTTGGAAATGGGAGAGGTCGTGTTCGGAAGCGTACACTTCTCTGCACTGTTCCTGCTGGCGCTTATGCTCATGTTCATGGTTTTGGTCATAAACATCGGAGCAAAACTCGTGATAAAAAGAATGAGAAGGAAATTCGAAGAGAGCGGCACCTCACACACCGACAAACTTCCTCCCGCCGTGAAAACCGTTGTAAAGAGATCAAAAAGACCAATGATCCTTTCGGCATTATTCATCTTCACTACCATGATGGCGTCGTTGTTTGTCGGTGTGGGTATCGCAGCAACAGTTGCATTCTTGGTGGTCTTGTTCGTACTGGCGATGCCGTACATATCAAAACACATCAGGCCACTCGGCAGAGAAAAGATAGCACATTCCGTTCTGACCGTGGGAATGGGTGTGGTCATAGTTCTTTTAGTGATAATAATGGCAGACATCATCATCAAAGGTGTACCGGGATTATCATTGGACTTCCTTACAAGTTTCCCTTCGGATTCGGGAAGAGCGGGAGGAATAATGCCCGCGATAATGGGAACATTGGAACTAATCGCTGGAACGGCATTGATAGCGATCCCGCTCGGAATATTCACAGGAATATATCTTTCCGAGTATGCCAAAGATTCCAAGATCACGAGAACAATAAGAAATGCGATCGACATGCTCAACGGCACACCCTCGATCGTGTTCGGATTGTTCGGCATGACCGCACTTGTTTATTATCTGGGTCTTGGTGTATCTTTGATCGCAGGATGTGTGACATTGGCCTTCCTGGTACTTCCTGTCATAATCAGAACAACAGAGGAAGCCGTACAGGCAGTCCCGGGTGAGCTGAGGGAAGCATCCATGGCATTGGGTGCGACAAAATGGGAGACCACGATAAAAGTGATCGTACCGGCCGCAATGGGCGGAGTATTGACCGGCGTGATCCTGAGTTTAGGACGCGCGGCGGGAGAAACGGCACCTGTCATGTTCACAGCAGTCGTCGTCTCTCAGCGGGTATTCAATTTCTCATTATTCGATCCGGTAATGGCCCTGCCGTATCATCTGTATTATCTTGCCGCGGAAGTCCCCGGCTCTATGGATAATCAGTACAGCACGGCACTGGTGCTGATGATCATCGTACTTTCAATGATGGTCTTGGCATCATACATCAGACAATATTATTCAAAGAAAACAAGGTGGTAAAAATTAGCGAAAGCGTTATTGAAATAGAGAATATGAATCTCTGGTACGGAGACAAACAAGCATTGCTGGATGTTTCCATGCCGATGAAAAAGAACAAGATCACGGCACTCATCGGACCCTCGGGATGCGGGAAATCAACACTTCTGAGATCGATCAACAGAATGAACGATATGGTCGACGGATGCAGGATCGAAGGAAAGATAAAATTCGGAGATCAGGACATTTACGAGAGCGGTACGGATGTGATCATGCTGAGAAAACGTATCGGCATGATCTTTCAGAAGCCCAATCCCTTTCCAATGTCGATACGCGACAATGTAACGTACGGGCCGAAGATACACGGAACGACCGACGAAAAAGAACTGGACGAGATCGTCGAACGTTCTTTGAAACAAGCGGTCCTTTGGGACGAAGTGCATGACCGTCTGGATAAACCCGCTTTCTCTTTATCGGGAGGGCAGCAGCAGAGACTCTGTATCGCACGCGCCCTTTCGATATCTCCCGAAGTGATCCTCATGGATGAACCCACTTCGGCATTGGATCCCATCGCCACAAGCAAGATCGAGGATCTTGCGAGAGAATTGGAGAAGGAATACACTGTTGTGATAGTCACGCATAACATGCAGCAGGCATCACGTATCAGTGATACGACCGGATTCATGTACATGGGAAAACTTGTGGAATTCGGAGACACTGAAAAGATATTCAACAATCCTGCCGAAGAATTGACCGAACGTTACATTACAGGCAGGTTCGGGTGATATCATGGAAAGAATGAGATCAGATATAGAAGAACTCACTTCTTTGACCGTGATGATGGGAGAACTGGCACTTTCCATGTTGGAAAGATCGGTGGAATCATTACCGAATCACGATAAAGAATTCGTTCTCAACATGAAGGAAGATTACGAAAGGATAGAAAGACTCGACCATAACATAGAAGAAAAAGCATTCAGGATCCTGATGCTCTATCAGCCCATGTCCAGAGACATGAGGTTGGTCGCGACCATCCTGAAGATGATCACATATCTTGAACGTATAGGAAAATACGGATACAAGATATCAAAGTGTTCCGCGGATTTGGACACGGTGGATGAGAATTTATTCGCCAACATCAAGGAGATGGGATTCATTTCGATAAAAATGATCAGAGGCACCCTCGATTCTCTCAAAACTGGAAACACATTGGAATTATTGTCATACGGGATAATGGAGAACAGGCTGGATGAACTTCGAAGGGATACACAGAGGGAATCTCTGGAATCTATACGGGTGGATTCAAGCAAAACCGATGAAGGCAACAGCTGTATCGCGGTATCGAGGTACTTCGAACGCGCAGGCGACTATGCGTGCAAATTGGCTGAAAAGATAATCTTCATGACATCCGGAGAATATGTGGTTTTCATTCAGGAATAAACCTTTTCCCTTGATTTTTTATTAACGATCAAAGACCCAGAGCCCTAAAAATTCTGATATGTCGTCGGAATAAAGTTCAATCTCGTTACCGACATAAAGTATCATTTCTTCAGAGACCCTTTCAAGAAAATCATCTAAAGTTTTTAACGGAAGTGTTAAACTTCCCACTTTGTAATGCATGGGGACTATTATCTTCGGATCGATAATGTCCAGGAATGCTTCCAGTTTTGATATTGGGAGGGTGATCGTTTCCCCGGTGGGAACGAATATTATATCAACGCCGCGAAGAGCATCAATGACATCTTCGGAAGGGATATCTCCGAGATCGCCGCAGTGACAGACAGTTATCCCGTCCATTTTGAATTTGTATATTACGTTAAGGCCTCTCAAAACGCCCATTTCTTCATCGTGATACGAGGGAAAACCCTCGATCTCAATATTGCCGATCATTTTTTTCCCTGGGTCTGCAAAAATGCAGGAATATTCGCCTCGTATCATACGCGTGGCGTTATGGTCAAAATGGTCATGAGATATCAGAACGATGTTGGCACTCAGCGTAGGGGGTTTTATGCCGATGGATTTTCCATCATGAGGATCGATTATGATCTTGGTCTCCGAATCACTGATTTCGAAACACGAGTGTCCATGCCATCTGATCTTCATCGTTATTTGATATGACGGCATGAATAAAAATCCTTTGTCAGTCATTTAAAAATTATTTTGATTTTTGTAAAGCTCCATGATAAAAAAATCAAACTTCTGTATGAGTCCAGTGACGAAAGTAACCTGACAACATGGTTAAAAATGAAAAAAACACAACAGGGTATTATATTCCATTAAAGCAATCGGTTGTCAATGAAGAGGACTTTGGTCCTTGTCGTTGACAGGGATGACGATTTCGGCGTCAAAGGGGGAGTGGAAACTCCCGTTATCGGAGTAGAGAAATGTTCTGTTGCAGCTACGGCTTTGGGAATAGCCGATCCGGAAGATTCCGATATCAACGCGTTGTATGCCGCAATAAGCATTTATAAGGAGATAAAAACCGAAGGGAACGATGAAGTGGAGGTTGCACTCATCGGAGGTAACGAGAAGGTCGGTTACAGATCGGACTCCGCTATCGTGGATGAGTTGGAAATTGTTCTGAAAGAAGTCGCTCCGGACAGGATAATCCTGGTCGGGGACGGTGCCGAAGACGAGTACGTGTATCCGATCATCTCATCCCGTATTCCGATCGATTCTGTCAAGAAGGTCTACGTCAAACAGGCACCCGGTCTCGAAGGGACCGTTTACATAGTGACCAAGATGCTGGAGGACCCCGCAAAAAGAAAAAGATTCTTGGCACCCATCGGGTGGATGATTTCGTTGATATCCTTGGTTTACCTGATCATGCCTTTGTTATCACACATCAATGAAGGGACCTCATTGAACAATGCCACAACTCCGCTTGTTGCATTGCTTATCGGATTGCTCATAATGCTGTATGCGTACAACATACAGGATTGGATCGCCAAATGGAATGCAAAATGGATCGCCAGGATAAGGAGAGGAAGCGTCACCGTTACCTTTGTGCTGATATCTCTGCTCTTCATTCTCGGTGGTTTCATAATAGGTTATATTTCTCTCGGCGAGGTTTACATCTCATCGATTGCACAAACTTTCGCCTGGTTCCTCTCGAATTCTCTGTGGATGTTCATTTTTGCAATACTCATATATCAATTCGGAGATCTTGTGGACAGGTATCTGACTTCGAAGACCATCAAACTGAGTTTCATTGTCGGAAGTATAAACATTGTTGCCATCGGATTGATATTGACAGGCGGCCTGGATATAGTGCTTTCAAGCATGGATCTGGGAGTCAGAACCGGTCACATGTATATTCTGGAATTGATCGCAGGTGTAGGTATGGCCTTGGTATCAGCCTTGCTGCAGCGTCACATGAAAAGGACATTGAAGACCGTTGATGATACGAAGGGTGTTGAAGGGGATGCAGTTTCCTGAGTGGGAGAGTACATACCTCAGTATACTGTCGGACATGGGATTCGATCGGGACAGTGATGAGAATTCGGCCAGGATGTTAAAGGCTGTGACCCTGAATTCCGATCTTGTTCTGGACGATATGTTCTACGATATCATCGGAGATACCGTAACGGTGATCGGTAACGGAAAAAATCTGGAATCGGATATAGAAAAGAGGGGAATTGAAGGAACGATCATTTCTTCTGGATCCGCAGTAGAGAGAGTAACACGTTTGGGGATAATGCCTGATATAATCGTTACCGACATGGACGGTGAGATCCTGTCGCAGATAGACGCGAACGGCAAGGGAGCAATAACGGTACTGCACGCTCACGGAGATAATGCAGATAAGATCCAAAGGTACGCTCCGGAATTCAAAGGCAGAGTAGTATTAACCACCCAGTCCACACCAGATAATATACTATCCAATTACGGCGGATTCACGGACGGCGACCGGGCAGCATGTCTCGCAAAACACTTCGGTGCCAAAAATATACGTTTGACGGGATTTGATTTTGAAGATCCGTTTCCGAAGGAAGGAACAGACCCGGAGATAAAAAGAAAGAAGCTTGTTTGGGCAAAAAAGATAATATTCGGTCTCGAAGACAACAACACAAAGCTGGATTTCTGATATTGATTTATTTTTAATATATGTATGTGTTTCACAGTCCGAGGAATGTGATTTATTGGAATTGAGCTACATTGTATTGTTGATCCTTGCAATAATCTACGTTCCGTTCTATCTTTGGGTGAGATTTTCACCCAATGCGGCGAAATACGGATTGGTCAAATACGGCCCAACGGTAATGATCAAGACCAAACTGGGAACAAAACTGATGGAAAAATGGTGCATCTACACCCGATTCTGGAGATTCTTCGGTACGTTGTCCCTTGTGATCTCCGCGATCCTCATGATCGGAATAATATTCATAATGATCGTCGGAATGACAAATCTGGCATCAAATCTTTCCGCACCGGGGATCGGCATCGAATATGCTTTGGCGATACCCGGCCTGAATCCGATACTTCCCATCTGGTACGGGATCATCGGTTTATTCGTTGCGATGATAATCCACGAGCTTGCACACGGCATGCAGACAAGATCCAATAACATGAGGGTCGAATCCACCGGTCTGCTCTACGGAGTCGTTCCCCTGGGAGCTTTTGTCGAGCCCAACGAAGAGGATGTCGAGAAAAGTACCAGAAGGGTCAAACTCGATCTTTATTCCGCTGGGATATCTACCAATTTCATCGGGGCCGTAGTAGCATTCTTTCTGTTCGCGGTACTGATGATGGGAGGAATATCCTCCAATTACGGAGACAGTGCGGCGGTATACAGTATGACCGGCGACTCGCCCGCATACGATGCGGGGATCCCAAGCGGAGCGATCATATTAACGGTCAATGGGTTCCAGTACACATATTCCGATGATTATACCATAGATTATTATCCGTGGGTCCCGGGTCAGGAAGTGACCGTCACATATCTGACGGAAGATGGTGAGAAGGTCGCACATGACGTCAGATGGGGATTGTATATTGAGAATATCACAAGTTCGTCGCCTGCGGATAAAGCCGGCCTAAAACCGAAGATGTTCATCCTTTCGATAGAGATTGATGGTGTTGCGAACAAAATGTACGGTGCACCGGAATTCAGATCCTTCATGAACGATACCGAACCGGGAAGTAAGGCTTGGATCAGATACGGAGTGTTGGAAGGAGGCGTTTGGGTAGAGGATGTGGTTGAATTGGAACTCGGTTCAAAGAACGGTATCGGTTTCCTGGGAATAGTCACAACAACCTCCGGAATGAATTTCATGACTCCCAACATGTTGTTGGACAAGGCAAGGAATCCCTTAAACGGTGCAGATTCCGTTACAAGTGCCGCGACATCGATCATGGCCTATATCGGAGGTCCCTTCCAAGGATTCTCCCCTCTTCCGGAAAGTGTTCAATGGTGGTATGACGTTCCCTTTGAAGATCTGTTCTGGATAATAGTATCGATCCTGTATTGGATATTCTGGTTCAATATAATGCTCGGAGTGTCCAATGCCATACCGGCGTACCCATTCGACGGCGGTTTCATATTCCTCGGCGGGTTGAACGGACTACTCGAAAAACTTGGTATGAAGGACAGCGAAAGAAGGGAAAAGGTCTCAAGCAGCATCACAAGTTACGTATCAATGATAATGATATTCATGTTCGTATTGATGATCGCATCAGTCATCTTCTGATAGCCGCTCAGTAATGTCTTTTAAGTCCAATACGCTTTTATTTGATATTATATTACAGGACAACATGACCTTGGATGCCATAATAGAGGCCATCAGAACATTCCCCGGAGTGACCAGAAAGAAAGCGATACATGATGTTGTCGAATGCTTTCCCACGGTTTCTTTTCCCTTTGTAGCGGCATCCGAAGGAGAAGATGCGGCGGCGATCGAACACGGAAACGATTATGTTCTGTTTGCAACGGACGGGATAATGGAATCATTGGTGGATTCCGATCCGTTCTACGCAGGTTATTTTGCCGTTCTGGTGAATGTGAACGACATAGCCGCCATGGGAGGAAAAGCAACCGCCATGGTCGATGTCATTTCCGTTTCCAGAAGCAAGGTGTGCAATCTGATGCTCAAAGGAATGGCGGCAGCGGTCAAAAAGTTCAATGTTCCGATCGTCGGCGGCCATACGCATCCGGACTGCAAGTACAACGCTATCGATATTTCCATCATCGGGATAGTTCCCAAAACGGATATAATACGGAGTTCCACCGCAAAGAACGGCGATGATATTGTTTTCGTTATGGATCTGGATGGATTTTATCCTCCGAATCTCAGATATGCATGGGATACCACCAGCAACAAGGATGCCGAGATCGTTCAGGCACAGATGAGGATGATGTCCACGATAGCGTCGGAACATCTTGCTGATTCCGGTAAGGATATGAGTAATCCCGGATGTTTGGGGACATTGGGGATGATGCTCGAAAGTTCAAGGAAGGGCGGAGTGGTCGATATTGACAAGATCCCTATACCCGAAGGGGTGGATCTGTTGCAGTGGCTGCTTTCCTATCAAGGCTGCGGGTTCGTATTCGCATGTCCGCCGGAGAACTCCAAACGTATTATTGAATTGTTCGAGACCGTCGGATGCAAAGGAGCGGTCGTCGGCAAGATCAATGATTCATGCGAATTCGATCTGAAACTCGGGGACGAGAAGGGAACACTGTTCGATTTTTCCAAAGATATCATCACAGGATGTTCCCCGCTGAGAAAGTAAAAAGTGTTAGGCCACAGAGGTGGACATCACATCCGATCCCAGTGGACCACATCGCTTCTCAACCCTGCTACCCCGCAAACGTCGGTAATTCAGAGTAAGGCTGCTCCCGTCAGGACCTGACCCGGTTTCCCCGATCAATGTGTGTGATACTGCCCTCCGGCTGTTCACATCACCTACTCCGACTCTGTAGGACAAGATCTCATAGTCACTTTGTGGGCTTGGATGTTCAGCTCTGCCGCCCTCTGCAGTCACCCCC
>JGI994J12354_10004867_pt1 | contig 11858 bp, 11 predicted proteins | sample IntmicLarv3ML3BL_FD_12354 | JGI IMG/M metagenome (IMG submission 12354) | reverse complement strand
CCGCGCTGTTCGCCCCAGTCGTCGCCGAACAGATATGCATCGGCGGGCACATCCGCGCATGCCTTGATCATTTCAACATAGATATCCGCGATTTTCATCGTCATCTCCGCGTAAAAATCTTCATCGGCAACCATATCCATCAGCGCGTTTTCAAAGCCGCGAATCCGCCACGAATGCTCGAAAATGCCCCAGCCCGTATTAATAATGCGGTAATGCTCCGTATCCGCTTCGTACTTTTTGATCGCATCCACCTTTGATGAAAGAATAGGGTCGATAAATATCTTGCAATCCGGAAAATCATATTTGCTTAAATCCGGCTCCTCAAGCGGGTTCTTTTCCAAATGCCACGGCTTTCGATCCATGCGCCACAGCGCGCCGTAACCATCTTTTGAATAGATTTCATCAAGAGGCTGCATCTGCACCGTATCCGCGTAAAGATGGGTCACGGTGAATTGCCGCAACTGCTTGCTTTCCCAGTTTTCATCTTGATAGTGCTCCGTCAGCCTTTTGTACAATTCATCTTCAAAACAAACGTAATAGGGCGTGATTTCAGTCCCCTCATGATTCAAGCGCCTTTGAATAATTTCTCTCGCTGTCATAGCCGACTCCCCCATATATCAGATGATTGCAATGCCATTTTAAGAGAAACCCTTTCGCTTCCAAACGAAAGGGTTTCCCGCAAATGATGTTCTTACGGCTGCTTGCCGATGTACGCCAGGATTCCGCCATCCACATACAGAATGTGCCCGTTCACAAAATCGGAAGCGGCGGAGGAAAGGAACACGGCAGGGCCGACCAAATCCTCGGGCTTACCCCAGCGCGCGGCAGGAGTCTTGCCGATAATGAAAGAATTGAAGGGGTGCCCGGGTTCGCGCAGGGGCGCGGTTTGCGGCGTTTCGATGTAGCCCGGGCCAAGGCCGTTACATTGGATATTGAATTCGCCATATTCTGAGGCAATGTTCTTTGTGAGCATTTTAAGCCCACCCTTGGCAGCCGCGTAAGCAGAGACGGTTTCACGGCCCAGCTCGCTCATCATCGAGCAGATATTGATGATCTTGCCGCCGCCCTTTTTGATCATGGAGGGAATCACGGCCTTCGCGCAGATAAACGGGGCGTTCAAGTCCACATCGATCACCTGCCGGAAATCCTTCGCGCTCATTTCCACCATGGGAATACGCTTGATGATGCCCGCATTGTTCACAAGGATGTCGATAATACCGACTTCCTCTTCAATTTTCTTCACCAGCGCCATGACCGCATCTTCATCTGTCACATCGCATACATAGCCCTTGGCGCTAATACCCGCGGCCTTGTAGTTTTCAAGACCCTTGTTCATAAATTCTTCATTGATGTCGTTAAACACGATGGTCGCGCCGCAGGACGCCAGGCCGGAAGCGATGGCGAAGCCGATGCCGTAAGAAGCGCCTGTCACCAGTGCGATTTTGCCTTTAAGGTTGAAGATATTCATATCCATTTTCATCCGCTCCTTATTTCAAATCCGTTGTTTTAATGACATCCATATCATCAAAGGCCTGGTTTTCGCCGCCCATGGCCCAAATGAAGGTATAATTGCTCGTGCCCGCGCCCGCGTGGATGGACCAGGAGGGACTGATTACCGCCTGCTCGTTTTTAATAACAATATGGCGGGTTTCATCGGCTTCGCCCATCATATGGAATACCACATTGCCTTCGGGAATATCGAAGTAGCAGTACACCTCCATGCGGCGCTCGTGGGTATGGGCAGGCATCGTGTTCCAAACGGAACCGGGCTCCAGCACCGTCATGCCCATGGAAAGCTGACAGGTGGGCAGCACATCCGGGTGAATAAACTGGTTGATGACACGCTTGTTGCTCGTTTCCAACGCGCCCAGGGGCTTCTTTGCCGCATCTTGAATCTTGATCAGCCTGTTTTCATAGGCGCAATGCGCCGGCGCGGAAACCATATAGAATTTGGCGGGGTTCTTTTGATCGGCGGATAAGAAAGTCACTTCCTTGTTGCCGCGGGTCAGGTACAGGCAATCTTTATGGTTCAATTCATAGGTCACGCCATCAGCCGTAACCATGCCCTTACCGCCCAGGTTGAACATGCCGATCTCGCGACGTTCAAGAAAGAATGTGGTGCCGAAATTTTTCCATACATCAATGCCCTTATCGATAGGCAGTTTTTCCGCCAAGGGCATGATGCCCATGGTGACCATGCGATCCACATGGCTGTATACGGCTGTTACCTCACCCGGTACAAATAAATCTTCAATCAGAAACTCCTTGCGGGTTTCCTCCGTGGTATATCGTTTAAAATCCTTTTGATTGCTTGAATAGCGAATGTCCATTGCTCTTCCTCCTTTGAATGCTCACAAAATATCTCTCTCTTTGCCTATTCGCCCTTTGAATCCCTTTTCCTTCAAACAAACCGTCATAAAGTGTATGTGTTCATTTTAACAACCTATCTCTCCTGCTTGTTCAGGCTGGAAAAGCCTTCACCAAGCGCCTCATGAGCACCTGTAATGAACAAAAACGCCGTTCCATCCTCCTGGCGCACGATTTCTTTCACCCGCACCATTTCCCGCGCCTGCACCACGCAAAGGATTACGGGACGTTCCGTATTGGTATATGCGCCCTTAGCCATTAAGTGGGTCACACCACGCCCCAGTTCATTCATAAGCCGATTCGTAATTTTGTCCTCCGCGCAGGTAATGATATAGCATGCTTTTACACTTTCAAAGCCAATCAAAACCGCATCGATCACTTTGGCAGAAACAAAAATGCAAATCAGCGCATACAATGCGTGATGTGCGCCGATGAATACGCCTGCCGCCGCCACCACCACAAAATCCAACGCTAAGAGAATGCTCGCAATCGACAGCACCTGAAATTTTTCATGAATCAGCTTTGCCAGCATATCCGTTCCACCCGTCGTGGCATTGCCGCGGAAAATAAACCCCAACCCTATCCCAAGGAGCGCGCCGCCGAAGACACTGCCTAACAGAATATCCTGCGTCAGTGGCTCTATTTTGAAAATATCAATCACCAGCGAAAACAGGACCATCGCGAAAAGCGAAGCCGCCGCAAAACGCCTGCCCATGGATTTGTAGCTTAAAATGAACAGCGGAATGTTCATCACCAAGCTTGTTAAACCGACAGGCAGTCCCGCCAAATGATTCAAAATCGTCGCCACGCCTGTCAATCCGCCCGGCGCGATGCTGTTAGGCACCAAGAAAAGCGGGTATGCCAAACCGCCGATAACGCAGCCCAAAATGATTTGACCGTATGAAAGCAGCCATTTCTTCAAATGCTTGTCCTCCTTTTTTTATTCCCCGTTGCCATTTAGAGCGAAGTGAGAGTCATTTCCATAGGGCTCTATGATTCTCCATCCTTTGGTCTCGCAATGGCAACGGGGTTCTCCGGGGAGAAGGGCCGTGCCCTTTCCTCCTAAAAACAAATCACTGGCACTTGGTTCCCAAAGACACGCACAGCGCCTTATCCACCCGGTCCATCACCTGCTTTGTCACCTGGCCGAGCCGCTTTTTAAGTCGCTGCTTTTCCAATGTGCGTACCTGCTCTAAAAGAATAAGCGATGGTTTGTTCAAGCCCGATTCCTCAGCCGTAATCGGCACATGGGTCGGTGAATCCGGCTTTTTAATGCGGCTGGTAATGGCAGCTACAATGACCGTCGGGCTATGGAAATTACCCACATCATTTTGAATAATAAGCACAGGGCGAATTCCCCCTTGTTCGGAACCTGTCACAGGGTCCAAATCCGCCTTGTAGATTTCTCCACGTTTCATATTGTCACACTCCGTGCCCCCCTTTGTCAAGATGAAATAGGCCTTCCTATTTTGCCGGGGGGCAGACAAAACAAAAAGCTCCCTACAAGCTATGCTCGTAGGAAGCTTCCTGTGATTTAGTGGACACGCCCGCGCTTCATACGCTTTTCCCTTTGGGCTTTCAGCTTAAGGGGCTGTTTTGCCTTTTCCATATCGTTCACCTCAATCAAAGCGTGCCCGAAATCAACCCATTTGATGTATTTTCTCAATAAAGAGATGCTTGTCCTTCGCCGCAAACAGACTCGTGCCCATCACGGCAATATCGATACCCGCTTCAACTAAATCCGGCAGATTCTTGTCGGATATGCCGCCATCCACCTCAATGAGGCCTTCATAACCCATCTGCCGGAGGGCTTTCACCTTTTTAAGCATGTCCGGCATATACTTTTGCCCGCCGAAGCCCGGTTCCACCGTCATGATGAGCACCATATCAATATCATCAAAATAGGGTTCCAGCACGCTCACAGATGTTCCCGGCTTGATAGATACCCCTGCCGTCACGCCCGCATCGCGGATTTCCTTCAGCGTGCGGCGCAAATCCACCACTGCTTCAAAATGCACCGTCAAGAAATCCGCACCCGCCTCAATAAAGCGATCGATATAACGCTCCGGGCATACAATCATCAGATGCACATCCAAGGGAAGCGGCGTTTTTTTCTTCATGGAGGAAACCAGCAAGGGGCCATAGGAGATATTCGGAACAAATACCCCATCCATCACATCGATATGAAACAAGTCACAAGCTGCGTCTTCCAAAGAATGAACTTCCCGGCTCATGTGCATCACATCCGCCGCCAGCATTGATGCTGCAATCTTAGCCATTGCGATCCCTCCATTTCTGTTTTAGTTGATCAAGAAGAAGATGATACCGCTCCAATCGGGCGGGATGAATATCCGCGGCGAGCACCGCACAGCCCGGTTCTTTAAAATGGTAGCAGACTGAAAACTTGCAGTCCCCGATGTACGGTTCAAACTCCTTATACCATGTCTGAAGCAGTACCGGATCGATGGTTTCCGCCACTTCCAAAAGGCTGAACCCCGCCGTGTCCACAATGCGCAGGCCATCTTTTTCAATCAATTCTGCAAGCCGCGTGGTATGTCGGCCACGCTGTATCTTTTCGCTGATTTCGCCTGTCTTTAGGTTAGCGTCCATCAGCGCGTTGATGAGCGTGCTCTTTCCTACTCCCGACTGACCCGCAAAGCAGGCAATCTTGCCTTTCAGCGCTTTCTTTAATTCAGGTACGCCTTGTCCGTCAATCGCCGCCACTCTGAATACTTTCGCCCCCGAAGCGCAATATTCCTTTTCAATGGTGTGAAAAGAATCTTCCGAGAGGTCACATTTGTTAATCACCAAATAAGGTGCAATATCCTGCCTGAAGGCGGCTATGAGCAGCTTATCCGCAAGCAGCAAATCCGCCTTCGGCTCGGGCGCGAGGACAATCACCAGTACCTCTACATTGCTTACAGGCGGGCGAAGGCACACATTTTTTCGTTCGTGAATTTCTTCCACCCAGCCATGTTCATCCCCATAAGCGGGAGTGAAGTCCACACGATCCCCCACTAAGGGCGATATGCGCTGCTTTCGAAACTTCCCTTTGCAGCGCAAAACGAAGGTTTCTCCCTCATCTGACCTAACGGTATATAGCCCGCCCACACCCTTCATGATGGTGCCTGTCAGCAAATTATTACACGCCCTTTCATTCCAGTACGACCGTAACATCTTCAACCGCTTCGCCATCCAAATACAGCCAATACTGCGCTTCACCCGGCGCGTTGCCGAAAACGGCCAGGGTAAACTCCTCTTCCTCATTGGCGGCGTGCATAGCGGAATACTGCTCTTCTTCCCGGCCATCAGGCGTGATATAGATGATTTTCACCTGCAGCCCTTCGTTCTTTTCCGGCAGCATCACTGTCAGTTCTCCGCTGTAACGCATAGCTTCATAAACAGAAACGGAAACAATGGCGCCTTGCACTACCTGCGCACCTGCCGTGGGCTTTTGCGCTGCCACTTGCCCCACGCGCTGGGGATCCGTGGTTGTTAAAATTTCCTTGCTGCCGGGTGTCAGTCCTGCCGCAAAAATAGCGGCGATGGCTTCTTCGACTGTCATTTGCTCAAGCTCCGGCACGGTGGCAATCCCGCCCGATACCGTTACCTGTACAGCCCCTCCCGCGGCAATATGATCCCCCTCCGCGGGGGTTTGCGTCAAAATCGTATCGATGGGCTCCGCAGAAACCACGCGCTCCACCACTGTGAGTACAGCGCCGATTTTCTGCAGGTTCGCTACCGCCTCAGCGCTTGTCTGGCCGATGAGCGCGGGCACGGTGAAGGTGTTGGGGCCTTTTGAAATCGTCACGACAATCGTATCGCCTTTTCGCATTGGCTCATCCGCGACAGGCGCTTGAAAAACAACCTGTCCCGCCTGTATGCTCGGGTGGTTGGCATAAATCACCTCTGCCTTGATGCCTTCTTTTTGCGCGACGCGCAGCACGGCGCTTTCCTCTAAGCCGACCAAGTCCGGCGCTGTGGCGGAATGCATGATATTGTTATAGATACCGATACCGCCAAGCGCCAATCCGCCGAACACGAGCAATGTCATTAAAGCCAGCATACCGATTTGGATGGCTTTTTTCATACGGCCGCGTGTCACACGCCATTTGCGCCTCTCCGGAAGCTTTCTGATATGGGGCATGCGCCGCAGCACCTGGGCATCGGCCACGTTCGGTTCCAGCTCCGGGTTCAATTCCCCTGCCATGGCTGCGCGAATATCGGATGCCATGTCAAACGCGGATTGATAGCGGTTTTTAGGATCCTTCTCCATGGCTTTTTTCACCACGTAGATAAGGCCTTTTGGCACATTGGGCGACAGTTCCGAAATCGGCACAGGCGCGCCGCGCAGATGCTGCATCGCTACCGCCACCACTGTATCCCCATCATAGGGCACCTTGCCTGTGAGCATTTCATACATGACCACGCCCACGGAGTAAATATCGCCCGCCGTTCCCACTTCTTTGCCGGATGCCTGCTCGGGGCTGATGTAGTGCACAGAACCCATGACATTATCCGTCTTCGCGAGGGTTTCCGAATCCATTTTAGTGGCAATGCCGAAATCCGCCACCTTGATATGCCCGTCATCATGCACAAGAATATTCTGCGGCTTGATATCCCTGTGGATAATGCCGTTCTGATGGGCGTGCTTGAGCGCCGCCAGAATGCGAATGGCAATTTGCGCCGTTACCTCGGGGGACATTTTGCCCTTTTCGCGGATGACTTCCTTAAGCGTCTTGCCCTGCACATATTCCATCACAAGGTAGCGGTGCCCATCTTCAATCCCCACATCCAGCAGATTCACGATATTGTGGTGGGTCATTTGGCTGATAGCATCCGCCTCCCGCTGGAAGCGCTGGCAAAACTCCTGATCCTCGTTGTATTCCGGCTTTAAAATCTTAATGGCAACCGAACGGTTTGTCTTGATATCCTCGGCGCGATAGACAATCGCCATGCCGCCCGAGCCGACTTTATCCGCGATGCGGTAGCGATCCGCAAGAAGCTTTTCTGTATTCATGCGCCCGCCTCCTCAAAGCTTAAAAGGATAAAGGAAATATTATCCTTCCCGCCGTTTTTAAGCGCCTGCGCCAATAATTCATCCGCCGCCTTTTCTAAATCGCCATGAAGCATAGCTGTTAAGAGCAGATCATAAGTGAGCATCCCATGAAGCCCATCAGAGCAAATCAGCCATCTGTCCCCATGATGAAACGGGACCTTAAACACGTCCGCCAGCACATTTTTGCTCGTGCCAAGGGCGCGGGTGATCACGTTGCGGTAAGGATGTTCTTCCGCTTCCTTAGCGGTAATATAGCCGTTTTTCATCAGCTCCGCTACGAGGGAATGATCCTGGGTGAGCTGCGCCAGATTGCCGCCTCGAAGCAGATAAACGCGGCTATCCCCCACGTGACCGATGAGCGCATCCTTTTCTCCCGCCCATATGACGGACAGGGTGGTGCCCATCCCTTCGAGGTTTTCATCATCCTCCTGTTTTTCAAAGATGCGCCTGTTGGCGGCTTCAATGGCTGTTAAAAGCAGCTCCTTATCGGGCTCTTTGCCTTTGAGCGCCTCTTTGAGGATGCTTACCGCCAAGGCACTGGCTTCCTTGCCGCCCTTATGACCGCCCATGCCATCCGCGACGGCATAAAGCGGCGGCGCGACAAGCAGGTTATCCTCGTTCGCCTTGCGCACTTTCCCGATATCGGTTCTATAAACCGCCTTCATCTTCCGCACTTCCTTCATTCAGCGTTTTGCGGCGAAGCTGGCCGCAGGCTCCTTCTATATCATCGCCCATTTCCCGCCTTCTTGTGCAGGAGATGCGGCATTTCTCAAGGGTTTCTTGAAATTGCGATACCGTCTTTTCCGAAACGGTTTTAAAAGAAGATTCCTTCACTTCGTTCAAGGGAATCAGGTTCACGTGGCATTGCATGCCGCGAAGCTTTTGCGCCAGTTCCAGCGCGTTTTCCTTTGAATCGTTCACGCCGCGCACCAACGCATATTCAAAAATCACGCGCCGCCCCGTTTCCCTTATATAGTTTCGACAAGCGGCGATGACATCCTGCATGGGGTAACGGTTGGCGATGGGCATGGTTTGCCTTCTGATTTCATCATTAGGGGCGTGCAGGGATACGCAGAGCGTAACAGGCAGCTTTTCCTTCGCCAGGCGAAGCATCTCCGGCACGAGTCCGCAGGTGGAAAGGGATACATTACGAAGGCTGATACAGATGCCCTCCGGCTCTTTTAAGAGCCATAAAAAGGCCATCACATTGCCATAATTATCAAGCGGTTCGCCGCTGCCCATCAATACGATGTTATGCACATGGCCTTCATCCGCCATAAAGCGGTTCGCGCAAAGAATCTGGCCCAGCATCTCTCCGGGCGTCAAATCTCGCACCTTGCCGTTAAGCGTGCTGGCACAGAATTTGCACCCCATGCGGCAACCCACCTGCGTGGAAAGACAAAACGTCGCGCCGTGACGGTAGCGCATGAGCACGCCTTCAACGCAGTTTCCATCCGCCAAGCCGAAAAGAAACTTTACCGTATCATCTATTTGGGACTTGTGCGTTTCCAAAATGCGCACGGGATTCGCCACACAGGTTTCCTTCAGCTTCTCGCGCAGCTCTTTTGGCAGGTTCGTCATTTCATCAAAATCCGCTGCCTTATGAATCCACGAAAAAACCTGCTTCGCGCGAAAAGCGGGTAGCCCCATTTCTAAAAACAGCGCGGCGATTTCGCTTAAGTTTTTCGACGCCAGCTCAATCATTTTTGTCTCCTGAACTTCGCGATAAAAAACCCTTCCTGCAGATGATCCCTGTGGGCTAAGAGCTGCAAGCCGTATTCGCCCTGCTGCTCCTTAAAGGGAATATCCGGCGTTTCCAAGGTAAACTCCGGGTGTGCTTGCAAAAACGCCTCTACCTGATTTTCATTTTCTTCCTTCAAAATCGAACAGGTGGAATAGATGAGCACGCCGCCTTTTTTCACATAGCGGCAGCAGGTGTTCAAAATGTTTTTTTGCACCTCGCACAGCGCCGCGATGTCTTCCGGCGTGTGGCGGTACTTCACATCGGGCTTTGAGAGCATGACCCCAAAGCCTGAGCAGGGCGCATCGACCAATACCGCATCCAGCCTTGTTTCCATATCCTCGCGAAATACCGTCGCGTCCCGTACCATGGGGCGTACGTTTTCAAGCCGCAGGCGCTTTTGCGTGCCGGATATCAGATCCACGCGATGGGGATGCACATCCCAAGCGTAGACGCGCCCCGTGCCGTTCATCATTTCCGCCATGTATGCGGATTTGCCGCCCGGCGCGGCGCAGGCATCCAATACCTGCCAGCCATCCTTCACACCCACCGCCATGGCGCACAGCATGGAGGAAGCGGACTGAATGGAGAACATGCCTGAAAGAAAATCCCTGTCCCTGCCGATTTCCACAGCGCCCGTGACTTCATAGGCATGGGGAATGTCAAGCTTTTTCCATTTCCATACCTTCTTGTTCAAGAGCCGCTCAAAATGGCTGTCCGTTACCTTTTGCATATTGGGGCGGATGATCATGCCGCTGTCGCGGTTTCGAAAGCGGACAATTTCCAGCGCCGTTTTTTCACCATACTCCGCCACGAGCTTTTCGCACACCCATTCGGGCACGGAAAACATAACGGACAGGTATTTCACAGGCTCCTGATTCGGGTTCGGGTATTTGATTTCATCCTTGCCGCGAATCAGGTTTCTTAAAACGCCGTTGATGACAGGGGCCAACGCTTCCAGCCCCACTTCCTTCGCGAGGTTCACCGTTTCGTTCACCGCCGCGGAATCGGGGACGCGATCATACAGAAGAATTTGGCACGCGCCCAAGCGCAGCAAATCGCGGATGGCCGTATCGGTGTCCTTCTTCGCCAGAAAAAAATCCAGGCAGTAATCCAGCTTGATCATATTTTCCAGCGTATCATAAACCAATCCCGCCGCCAAACGACGGTTGGGCCCCGCCAGGCGGCTTTCGGAAAGCCGCTTGTCCAATGCCAGGGACGCGTACGCGCCGGAGCCCGTCACATCGCGCAGAATTTCATAAGCCACGCGGCGCGGCGACTGCGCGGGGTTAACGGGCTTCGCCGCCTGCGTATAGGCGAACTTCTTGGTTGGGTTGAAAGGTTTTTTTTCAAAGGATGTCATGGATATTTTCCCCCGCTTTCATCGGATGCCCTGCCAGATATGCCTTTGCTTCCATAGCCTTGCTGCCGGGCGCTTGCAGCTGCGTGATTTCCACAGCCGTATCCCCCGCCGCAATCACGAACCCCTGCTTTTGATTGGCTTCGAGTATCGTTCCCGGCGCGCCTGACGCGCCTTCAATCACCCTTGCCTTCAGCCATTTCATATCCTTCGTGCGTGCCCCCGGCCATGGGTTGAAGCCCAGTATTTTACACACGATTTCCTTCGCAGGCCTTGCCCAGTCAACCTCGCCCATTTCTTTTTTCAGCATCGGTTCATAGGAGGCCTCCGCTTCATTTTGCGGGATGCGCTTCAGTGTACCGCTTTTAAGCTTTACAAGGGTTTCCCGCAAAAGTTCCGCGCCCAAAACCGCCAGACGCTGCGTCAATTCCCCGCAGGTTTCCATTTCCCCGCGCAGGATTTCCTTTTTTAGCAGCATATCCCCCGTATCCATGCCCTTATCCGTCATCATGGTGGTGATGCCAAAGGCTTGATCCCCCATGACAATGCCCCAGGCAATGGGTGCCGCGCCGCGGTGTTTCGGTAAAAGAGAGGCATGCACGTTCATCGTGCCGAGCCTTGGAATATCCAATATTTCCTGCGACAATATCTGCCCAAAGGCCGCTGTGACGCATAAATCCGGCGCGAGGGCCTTTAAATCATCGATCCCTTGCTTTTTGATGCGCTCCGGCTGAAAGACAGGCGTGCCGTGCTTCATGGCTACTTCCTTCACGGGCGGCATAACCATTTTGTTGCCCCTGCCCTTCGGTCTGTCGGGCTGGGTGAACACGCCTACAACCTCGTGCCCCATGGTATACAGGGTTTCAAGGCTCGGCACGGCAAAATCCGGAGTCCCCATAAACACAACGCGCATTAGTTTTCCTCGCCCTCGGTTTCTTCTTCTTTTTCCTCGTTCGTAATTTCGCGCTCCATAATATCGATATAGAGCTTCCCATCCAAATGATCGATCTCGTGACAGAGCGCCCTTGCCATAAACCCTTCACCCGTCAGTTCGAAAGATTTGCCGTGGCGATCCTTGGCCTTGACCGTTACCTTCTCGGGGCGAATCACGATGGCGCGGCGGCCAAGCAAGCTCAAACAGCCCTCTTCGCCCTCCTGCTCCCCTTCTATGGCGACAATCTCGGGATTAATCAATTCCACAAGGCCTTCCCCCACATCGATGACCACCACGCGGCGCAAAATGCCTACCTGAGGCGCCGCCAAGCCCACGCCTTCCGCCTTGTACATGGTATCCGCCATATCCTTCAACAAAAGCCACAGCCTTAAATCAT
>JGI994J12354_10004866_pt1 | contig 11859 bp, 12 predicted proteins | sample IntmicLarv3ML3BL_FD_12354 | JGI IMG/M metagenome (IMG submission 12354) | reverse complement strand
GAGGTCGAAGATTTACTTCCGCCGCCGTTAATATCCCGTCAAATTGGGCGACTATTCCGCGACGTAGAAGATGAGGCTTTTGAGGATGTTCTTGTCGCTGGACAACCCATTGTTCCACAGGTTGAAGCGTTTGCAACGAAATACAATGTTGAATTGGACAAGGGCTGGAAAGTTGATGTAGCAAGAGGCGTTAAGCAGCAACTCCAAAAAGCTAAAGCTGATGTTGTTCCAGATGAGTACATAACCAAATGGGAAACTCTTTTTAATAAGTTTAACCGTTAATCATGTCTGCGACCAAAGGCGACCCTGCGGTATTGTTATTCATTTGGCAACCTCCTTAAATGAAAATAGCCTGTCATTTTTTCAAACGACAGGACAAACAAAATTGAATATATGGATGTATTGGCGTGGAGCACATCCTGGCAAGCCCTAAAATCATACCCGCAAGCGTACCCGTTACCATACCCGCTAACTCATGGTACGAAATAAAACGAGATAACACGAGATAACACGAAACCCTTGTAACAGTGGGATTCCGTAACACTCGAAGGGATTATAAGGGATTGCCTAACACGACTTAGACGGAATTGGTAAGGAAGAGGTTCACGGGTTCGACTCCCGTTAAGAGCTTGATTTTATGAGAAATTTCAACCTTTCTCATAACGGTTTGTGGTAGCTAACCAAGAAATAGCTACCGAAACGAACGGAAATACACTCTTAAAATGGGGGTGTATTTTTTAATTGCTGTAGAGGTCGAAAACGGATTTAGTTACCATTTAGTTACCGACAAAGAAAAAAGGTATGAAAATGCCCCTAACCTGTAGTGGATAAGGGCATCAACTATTATAAAGAATATCATTTTGAAAACAATGGGTGTTCATAATAACTATCAGCAACTTTGGGAATGTTGTTGAAATCAAAATTTAAATTTTCGAAGTTAATTTTATCAAGTGTTGGTTTTTCGAATAGGACTTTCATAACATTATCATCATATGTATTTCCATATACATCAACAAGCGAGAATGACCAAAATATACAGATTTCTGAAATATTATTGTATCTTTGCAAAAAGTGTAAGATATTGTTAGCATCTAAAAGCATACTCTTTTTTATAGAGTTACTATTACCAGTTAAACTTTCTTTGCCTTTTAAATAAATCAAAATTACTTTATCACCAGTTTCGTAATGGTCATTTATCCTAACACTACCCTTTAATGTATTGTCGTCTTTTATTGCATTTGTTTTTTCAATCGCATAATCGACAGCTTCTTCTATAGACATTGTTGAGTAGTTTATTTCAGCCAGTATATTTGTATATTCTTTTGATATTTTTCTTTTTTGACTGCTTGAAAGAGAATCATATGCACTCTGTGCCATTTCATAGTCTGTGCGGGAGGAGTCAGTGTTTAAGCCTTCAATAAGAGTGTTAACATTTTCAATGATTTTGTTTGTATCGTCAACTGGCGCTGGGATAACCTCTTTTACCTCTTCAGCAATTGGTTTTGTTACAACTATTTCTGCATCCTTTGCTTGGCTCAGCGGATTCAAACTTGATTCATTAGAAATAGTTTCGTTTTGCTCTGTTTCATTTAAAGCTAATTCAGTTTCCGCTTTATTTTCGAAAATAGTTATAACGGTAGCAACCAAAAGAATAAATCCGAAAACAACACTTGAGATAACTTTTAACTTTTTGTTATATCCATGATATTTCCAGAGAAGAAAAATGCCTACTGGGGCATAGAAAATAAGGCAAATCCACATAAACCAAACTTTTTGATAAAACTTTTTTTCGTTCATAAGTAACAAACCTCCATATAGTTATATTCATAGGTATTTTATCACAACAACACAAAAATGTATACATTTCTGCAATTTTATTGTGTCATGGATTTTGTGATTAGCCTAAATTACAATATTCTTAGGAGGCATTTGAATGGATAAAAAGAATAATAAATTGATAATAGCTCCCAAAAGCGAGAGTCGGGAAGAAAAGACTGTTACCATGACGATTCGTATTGATAGAGAGTTACAAGAAAAATTTGAAGAACTTTCTGCTAAAACCAATCGTTCAAGGAATGAGTTAATTAATATTGCCTTGAATTATGCAGTTGAAAGAATTGAATTATTAGAGAGTGATTCCAATGCTAAAGATAAATGATATATCAATATTTAATACGAGAGTGCCCCCTGTTGGATTTTATCATTGAAGTGATAGATTAATATTAAGAATGGCAAGCAATTCATCAGGGATAAACATGGTTGATATATAGATGATATTATGAATGAATCAAACAATATTATCTTAGAAGTTCTTTCTATTATGACGTAAACAATTAGTGTTGTTATCGAAAGACCAAATTGTATCTATAATGAGTCACCAGTTTGCTCCCAGTTGAATTATGTCATCAAGGGAATAGATTTATATTCAAAATGATAAGCAAATCAACAGGGAGGAACGTAGTTAACATAGTAGATACATTAAGGTCTGATAATATCTATACTTATTTAAGAATCTCTTTATGGGGGTTCTTTTTTAATGTGACGGGTGTGAGGGTAAATTTTCTTTTTGTTTTATTCTTTGACGGTATCTTCTTGATGCTTCTGCCTTTGCGCATAATTGGGTACAGTATATTTTGCGATAATCACTACCATATATAAAAAAATATTCTGGACATGATTTGTTTTCACATTTTCGTATATCCTTTTTGTCCCGTATAGCCATAAATAGCATATAATACAGGGCGGACAGTAAATTATCGGCATGCCATGACTCTATAAATTTATTTTCTCCAGTTAAATAAGGAAAGACAGAAACATTTTTTATGCGTTCTTGTAGTTCTTTCTCAAGAGCCAAAAACAATATATCAGCCAGTTCATATTCTTCGAAGTTCTTAATATCATCTTTTGATTTTTCAAGTTCCTCAACAAACTCCATTGACCAATGATGGTTGTTAGGTGAACATTTCTCTCCAATTTCGGTAAGTTTTTTGAAAAATTTAAAATCTACAGAATGTTTACCTTCTCTTATATGGAGCATATTAAAAGCCTCAACCAATAACTGAAAATAGCGTACTTCTATAATAAATTCAGGCAAATCTTCTTTATCTATGTCTATTTGGTCTTTGAAAAGTTGGGCGAATTGTGGTGATATATTATTTGAATTTAAAGGCTTTCCATAGATATTCGTAGTTTTTTCAGTTATGGGTCGCTCACTTATATTTCTTTTAAGAAAACCATAATTTGAAATAAATTTTAAAATGGAATCATTTTCATTTATATCTATAGAGAGAAAGTCTAATAATATTTCCTTTTGTACATCACAGCTTCTTTTTTCATCATTACCAGTAGGTATTTGAGTACCTAAATTGAAATGGCCAAACGGAAAATATGTTTCAAATCCACCGTTTATGTCGGCAATAATTTTATCATTTTCTATTTTTAACTCGTTGGGGAATGACCATTCCCATTTTTCCATTTTATTTGCTTTTAACAATAAATTAAGGTCGATAGACATATTAATTCCCTCCAAGCGTGATATGAAACGTGTACTTTTGCTATCACTCATTTTATTATATGATTATTATGACGGAAGTCAAATATTATATGAGAGGATAGAGCGCTAATGAAGACAGAGTTAAGTACAGAAAACTTAGTAGAGAGATTAAAGGATAAGGACTATTTTATTGTAGACTCAAACACAAAGGAGGAGTGGGTAGTATTTACTGTTAATGGAGAAAAGAACACAGCAAAGGTAAACAGTTCAATTTATCGGAATAGGATACAGCATATGTATTATTCGGAATATCAACGACCATTGCCAAAAGGTGTCCTTGAAGAAATCATTGCTATATTGGCTGCATATACTAAGTTTGAAGCAGAACAGAAGCAATTATTTTTGAGGGTTGGCGAGATAGGGGAAAGTTTTTTCTATGATTTATGTAATGAATTTGGGGATGTCGTAGAAATTTCTAATGTTATTAAAATTAAACCGACAAGAAAAATTATTTTTAAAAAATTTGAGGAGCAGAAAAAGCAGATAATTTCAGATAAGGGCAAAAAGTTAAGTGGAATTTGTAAATATATTAATATAGCACCTAGCGAGCAACTCCTATTTGTGGTTTATATAGTGTCTTGCTTTATCCCAAATATTCAGCATCCAATATTATTACTGCATGGGGAAAGCGGAAATGGTAAAAGTACAATTTCTACCATGATTAAAGAATTGGTTGACCCAAGTAAAAATGCACTTACTAAGACAAGTTCTTCCGAAGCTGATTTGTATTTAAGCATTGAGAGAAATTGGTTGACGGTTTTTGATAATGAATCAAAACTTAGTTCCAAGATGTCTGATAATCTTTGTCGAGTAGTTACAGGAATTGCCATATCCAGAAGAAAGCTATATACCGACAATGATGCAGTGTCCACTAATGTTAAACAATGTATTATTCTAAATGGGATTGAAAATATTGCGACGAAGGAAGATTTGTTAAATAGGAGTTTGATTTTTGAAGTAATACGGAAAAAAGAAAGTGAAGTTGTTCCATTTGGCGACCTAATGAGAGAATTTGAACATTCTAAGCCAGAGTTCTTAAGAGAAATTTTCAATGTACTTCTAAAAGCAAAAGGCATATATACAGAACTAACTGATTTTAAGTGTACAAGCAGAATGGCAGAATTTGAAAAGTGGGGTTTTGCTATAGGGCAGGTAATAAGTGGAGATGGAGAATTATTTTTGAAACAGTATAGAGCCAATACACTTAAACAAGAAAATGAAGCTATAGCTTCAAATACATTAGTTTCGGCTATTGAAATAATACTAAATGGAAGTGAAAAAGGATTTATTGAACTTAGACCAAGTGATTTGTTGCATAAAATACAGCAGATAGCATATAAAGAAGGACTAAGTATACAATCAGATACAATGCCAAAAGATGCTGTATCTGTTACAAAAAAGCTAAAAGCCTATAAAACGCTTTTGCAGAAAATAGGGATTGAATTTAAGCACAATGGACACACACGAGAAGGTTCACAAATAACACTAAGAAAACGGAAAGGACTGTCACAACCGTCACAGGATAACGCGTTTGATATGGGAGGAGGTTATTAATATGAATAATACAATAAATGTACCACAAATGAGAAGCGTGCGAGAGACAGCACAAGCAACTGGATTGTCATGCCATGCTATCAGACAATTATGCAGAGATGATGAAATAAAATATATAAAGTCAGGAAATAAAGTTCTTATTAATTTAGACCTGTTTATACAGTATTTAAACGGTGAACAATAAAAATAGACAAATATAAAAACCTTAGAACTGGCTTAAATGCAGTATTTACACAGTAAAGCGGGTAGTATATAATAATATTATCGAACAAATATACGGAACAATACAAAGAAAGGTGATATTATGGCATCTATAAAAGCGGTAAACAACAAAAATGGGCTATCCTATAGAATAACCGTGAGTAATGGCATTGACAGTCAAGGAAAGAAAATTGCCCACACAATTACATTTAGGCCAGACCAAAGCCTAAGCCCTGCAAAACAAGAAAAAGAATTACAGAAATTTGCTTTTGAATTTGAAGAAAAAATTAAAAGGGGCAAGTATCTTAAAGGTGAAAAAGTGTTTTTTGAAGCCTTTATGCATGAATGGCTTGATGAGTTTAAAATGAGAGTTGAAAACAGTACATACAACTCTTACCGTATGAATCTGAATAATAACATAGTTCCATTTTTTAAGGATTACAAATTAGGCGAAATAGATACAAGGGAGGTTGAACGATTCTATGCCAGTATGGTTGACAAATATGCTCATGCTACAATAGTTAAGTGTAAAAACATTCTTAATGGTATGTTTAAGAAAGCTATTGCGTGGAATATGATAGAAACAAACCCTTGTTTAAACGCTACTATCCCCAAAAGCAAAAAGAAGCAAGATATCGGGATTAAATTTTTTACAGGAGAGCAGTCACTATCGTTTTTAAAGTCGTTAGATATGGAATTTGAATCAACATACAAAGGGCATAACAGAGTTGATGATACAGGGAAATCTTATTATGTCGGAGGGTATACAGAAAAAAGAACAGTTCCATTACAACTGAAGGTATTCTTCAATATTGCCCTATGCTGTGGATTGAGAAGAAATGAAATATTGGCTCTACAATGGAAAGACATTGATATTGAGCAAAGGACAATTAAAATCACAAAATCCATTGAGAATACACTTAATGGGATAGGGTATAAAGAGCCTAAAACTAAATCATCTATCAGAACAGTTGTAATACCAACAGAAACTATGCCTTTGATTAAGCAATACAGAAATGAATATAATAAATTGCAACTTAGCTTAGGTGATGCTTGGAAAGGGAACGGAAATATATTCATTCAGTTAGACGGTAAGCTAATGGGAATAACAACACCATACCAGCATTTTAAAAAGCATATTAAAAAGTTTAATGAGTGGTTTGACAACAACAAAGAATTAGCAGAAAAACAGGGATTAGAGAAATTACCAAGTATTCCTTTGCATGGGCTAAGACATTCATGTGCTTCGTTACTAAATTATTTAGGTGTTAGTTATGGCGAGATATCAAAGGTTCTCGGACACGCAAACGTAAATACCACATTGAGTATCTACACACATACCTTTGACGAATGCACAAGAGTAGCAAGCGATAAGTTAAATGAATATCTTGTAGCAAACGCATAAATCTGATATAGGTATAATTTAAAATCGGGATTAAAATAGCAAGAAGGCTCACCAAAAGGTAGCCTTTTTACTTTGCCTTGATACTTTTACATAAAGTGTTATATAATAAACCATAAGGGGTGATTCGCCATGACTAAAGTAAAAGAACAGGCAATGGAATTGTTGCAGAGCATACCAGATGATAAAGTCATATATATAATTGATATTTTACGAGGACTAAAAGGGCTTTCTAACAATGATAATATAAGTGAACAGGATTCAGCACAATCTGCTATGGGCATTTTTAATAAATACGCAAATACTGATTTAATATCAATGGAAAAAGATGCTTGGGGCAAGGCGGTGGCAGAGAAATATGATAATAATTGATGCTAATGCAATACTTAGGTATATGCTTAATGATAATATTGATATGGCAAAAACTGTTGATGATTTAATTTCCAAGAATAAAATAACAGTTAGATATGAAGTTATGGCCGAAGTTGTTTATGTACTTGAAAAAGTATATGCTTTGCCGAGAAACGAGATTAAAGACGGTATATCGGTATTTTTTTCGTTGTCAAACATAGATACGGAGAATAAAGAAGTTGTGTTATTGGCATTAGAAACATATTCAGATAAAAAACTGGATTTTGTTGATGGTTTATTATATGGGTTTAAAGCAGTATGCGGATATGAAGTATTTACATTCGATAAAGACCTTAATAAGCTGATGAATAGAATATAGTGCAATGGCAACTTATGAGGCTATTATAAAGCCTTGCTGATAAAACTTTTAAGGATATAGAACACATATGTGCGGCACCTCACTGCGGGTGAAATTGAAAAATAGTTACCATTTAGTTACCGAAGTTATGGAATGATATAGCACAGCACGAAAGTTACTTTATGTCTGATATAAAGAAAGTGAACAAAAGCAACACTTACTTAACACTGTTGCAAGACAGCAAAAGCAATAGATATAATTGGTAAGGACGAGGTCTCCGGTTCAAGTCCGGTTAAGAGCTTTACCCCCCCCCATGGCTACCGGCCTTGGGGGGGGGTATTGCATTTAATTGTTATTTATGGCCCGAATAGGCGCAATTGCCATAGCAAATTGTTTTGCCAGCAATTGAAGCCAAAACAGGAGATAAAGTCAACGGCAACCAGTAATTATGCAAAAACCGCTTTAGAGTATAATGACAGCCTTGAACCCGCGAAATGCGGAGAAAATATTTTATTTTATTGATATCTATACAGCTCATTTCAGCTATATTTTATTACAAGAGCAAAAGCCGGATAGTTTCCGGCTTTTGCTCTTGTATCTTTATTATTCTATTGAATAATTTTTCTAAAATTCTAATTATTTACAACGTCTTCCCAATGCTTCAAATATTCTTCTTTTGTCATAGGTGCTTTGAAATTGTTCTTAACAGAAAGCCCGACTTCCGCTCCGTCTGCAAGCAAATCTATAACACTCATGGCAAGCATTTTAGATGAAACAATGTAAGAAAATTCAGGATCTGTAAATTCATAATCTGAGCTGTGGGCAATACCCTTTGCGCCGCCGACATGGGCATGAACAGTAGGCATTATTTGAGATATATCGCCGGCATCTGTTGAGCCGCTTACGGCTTCACCGCCGAAATCAACCTTGTCGGCACCTATAAGGGCCACCGCATTATCGCCAACTATTTTGCCGAGCTCAGCATTAACCGCGAGAGGCATATAACCCGGAAGGTTTTTAACAACCGTTTGAGCCCCGATAGCATCGCCGCCGCCTTTAAATGCTCTTGTTACTTTGGCTGAAGCATCAATTATAGCAGGGAAGTTTGAGCCGCGTACATAAGTTTCAATCCTGACATCATTAGGCACAACATTAACCAGATTGCCGCCTTTGGTAATTATTGGATGAACGCGAATACGGTCCTTTTCCTGGAAGGTTTCCCTTATAAGACCAATGGCAACAAGGCCCACATTGGCCGCATTAAGAGCATTTATGCCAAGATGAGGCGCGCCTGCCGCATGGGCTTCCCTGCCGATATAGCGCACAAGTTTGCCAACGAAGCCGTTATATGTAGCGCCGCATTGAATCATATCATCAGTCCACGCATGCTGCATGAGCATCATATCAATATCATCCATAACGCCAAGTTTAATAAATTCCTGTTTGCCGCCTAAGAAGCTGATTTTGCCTTCATCTCTAATACCGCTTCTATACTCGATTTCAACATATTCTTCCGCAGGAACGGCTTGCAGAACAACATCACCGTAAAGCTCATCCATTATGCCTGTTGTTTTAAGTGCATAGGCAACGCCGATAACAGAAGCAACCTGTGCATTATGCCCACAGGAATGGGCCGCGCCTGTTGTTTTATCTGCGCAGCGGTGCTCCGGAGCTACAACCGCGTCGAGCTCTCCCATAACGGCTACTTTAAGTTTAGATTCTTTACCTTTTAAAGGTGCAACAACGCCTGTAATGGCTATTCCGTCTTTGTATTCAATTCCCAGCTCATCAAACACTTTTTTAACTTTCTCAGCTGTTTTAAATTCTTTATAGCCAAGCTCGGGCTCTGCAAAAATGGATTCTCCCAAGGCTATAATCTTATCGCGGTTTTTGTCAATTGCCTCACAAGCTAATTTCTTGAGTTCTTCTTTACTCATTGCCATAATACCATTCCTCCTTTAAAATTTTCTAAACACCTTGCCCTAAAATTATAACACAGCATAAATTTTTTTGAAACAGGCAATGGCATTTTGCACATATAATTTTTCGCATAAAAATTCAATTTATTTGATTTTACCAAAAACATGCCAAGCTACGATTTTGAGAAAAATAAAAAAGCGAAAATATACAGAGTTGCAATTGTCCCTGTGCTTTTCGCTTTTAAAATCAATATAATCATTCTGCTTGTATATTCTGTGCTTTATTCCTTATGCGCTGAATGGCATTGTCAACGGATTTAGAGCTTTTATTTAAAATTAAAGCTATTTCTGTATAGCCTTTACCGCTGAGGTAGAGGTTCAGCACTCTCGTTTCAAATGATGAAAGCCTGCTGTAAATGCTGTTTATAACCTTTTCGCCCTCTTCTTTCAGGATCAGAAGGGTTTCGGGGTTATCATCCGCAAGCGCCGAAATGCCGGATTGAGAATCCTCATTAATATCCAGAGGTACATAGAAATTAAGAGGCGCATGCTTTTTTCTGGAGGCGTTTTTAATTGTATTGATAATCTGGCGGGTTATGCAGATATTTGCATAGGTTTCAAAGGCTGCCTCTCTACCTGCATCATATGTTTGCACCGCTTTAAACAAGCCAACCATGCCTTCTTGAACTATATCTTCAAAATCCGCACCCATAATTATAAAGGTGCGGGCTATTCTTTTAGCATTTTTTCTATATCTTTCAAGAAGAATATCCTGCGCCGGCATATCGCCTGACTGGGCTTTAACTATCAATTCACCGTCAGAAAAGGTATTATAATCAGCCAAACTAATCCTCCTCCTGACGTATAAGCCGCATAAGCTCTTTTTGCAAATTTTCATCAAGATTGTCAAAAAGCTGATTGCGCTTAACCTGCCTTTTATCTATGTAACCGCTCTCCTGCGCCTGCTTGGAGTCCATAACCTCTTCATATAAATCCGTAGCTGAAATACGAATGGCTCCCCTGCCCATTATAATAACCTGCTCAAGGCTGTCGCTGGTGGCCACGCGAACCTTATAATCCCGCGCAAGTAAATAAGTGCAGTGCTCAATATAATTATCCGCAGTTTCGCTTTCTTTGGTATAGACTACTGTCAAATTGTCATATCTCTCTATATGGCCCATATTATCCTTAACATTATGGGCATCAAAAACAACGATTATTTCAAAGCCTGAAAAACCCTGATAATCGCTCATAATATCAAGAAGTTTTTTTCTGGCATCTTCTAAGGATGAATCTGCCAGATTTTTCAAAATCTTCCACGCAAATATAATATTATACCCGTCAACAAACAGATATTCTACAGAATTGCGGCGTCGCCGTGCCAATTACATCACCATTTTCAAGAAGAAAATTTTCTCTGGCGCACAACTTCATACATAAGAAGCCCTGCAGCAACAGACGCATTGAGAGACGATATTTCACCATACATAGGTATGGATACGGCAAAATCGCTTTTCTTTTCAAGCAGCTTTGAAACGCCCTCACCTTCACTGCCTATGATTATGGCAATAGGGCCTTTCATATCGGCGTTAAAGCATGGCCTGCCATGGGTTTTTGAACAGCAAATCCAGACTCCTGCCGCTCTTAACTCATCAACGGCATTATTGAGATTCGTAACCCTCGCAACAGGCATATGCTCTATGGCGCCCGCCGAGGTTTTGCTTACAATGCCTGTAAGGGTTACAGAGCGGCGCTTAGGTATAACTATGCCATGCGCGCCTGCGCAATCAGCAGAACGCATAATGGCGCCTAAATTGTGAGGATCTGTAACGCCGTCAAGTATAACAATAAAAGGCTGCTCGCCCTTTTGCTTTGCCATTTCAAGCATGTCGGAAATTTCCACATATTCATGGGCTGGGCATGTTGCTATAACCCCTTGATGATTGCCGGACTGGCTCATGAAGTCCAGCTTTTCCCTCGCAACCTCACTGATTACAATGCCCTTTTCCTTGGCCTTTGCCACGATAACCGTCAAGCTGCCCTCAGCAGGGCCTTTTTTAACATAAATCTTATCTATGGCGTGGTCATGGTTGAGAGCCTCCAAAACGGCGTTACGCCCTTCTAAAATAAGACCTTCGTTATAGTCTATTTTATAATGCCTCTCTCTTTTTTCCCCGTCGAAATCAGCTCTTTCTCCTGATGAGCGGCGAGATGAAGGCGCACCTGCCCCCGTTCTTGATGAAGACACTGCTCCCCTTCTGTCAGGAGAGCCTGCCCTTGGCCTATCTGAAGCGCCGCCTCTCGGTTTAGCTCCGCCTTTTCTTACATTTGTTTTCTTCATAAATTAACTCCTCATAGACTATACAAGTCCTATTAATCTCTAAAATTTACGCAGATTTCAAAAATCTCCATTAACCTGCTTATATCGTTTTTCATATATAAATAGCCAAAAAGGGCTTCCATACCGGTGGCATGCCTGTAGTCATTTACACTCGCATTTTTGGCTTTTGTCTGACTTTTG
>JGI994J12354_10004865_pt1 | contig 11859 bp, 9 predicted proteins | sample IntmicLarv3ML3BL_FD_12354 | JGI IMG/M metagenome (IMG submission 12354) | reverse complement strand
CCTCTAGTGCAAGAGCTTCACTGTCCAAAAGCTTTTCCTCGGCGAGCCTTTTGGCTTCTTCATGCTCCCACATAAGCTTTTTAGCTTCGGAAAGCTCGGCTTCAAGCTGTTCTTTTTCGGCAAAATAGCTGTTTGATTTAACAAGTGCTTCTTCCTTTTCGGCAAGAGCGGTGTTATACGTTGCTTGTGAGCTTTCCTGCTCCTGCGTCATCATATTAAACTTTGACTGAAGCGCGTCTTTCTCTTTTTGAAGAAAAGCAAATTTATCTTCAACGCTTTCTTTTTCCTGCAAAATCATTGCCTGTGTTTTTAAAAGCTCTTCAACCTTATCCTGACTTTGCCCCACAGTTTCTTTGTACTGCTCGAACTTTTCTTTAATCTCTTCAAGTTCGGTAACCGCCTTTAAACGCTCGTTGCGGCTTGCCTCAAGAGTTTCTAAAAGCTGAGAAACATTTTCCTTGCTTGCCTGAGACGCTTCAAAGCGCTCTTCGTACTCAACAAGCTTTACCTTCATTTCAGACATTTTGGTTTCAAGAAGATAGCACTTGTCATCCTTTTCGTCAACCACCTTCATGGCTTCATCAAAACGCTTTTTGAATTCCTCTATTTGTTTTTCATTTTCGGTTTGAATTGTTTCGATATACTGCTGCACATCGGTTTTATTAAAACCGTTTAGGGCCGGGCGAAAATTTAAATCTGCAGACATTTCATTCTCTCCTTTAAAATACGTTTAAATATCCGATCGTCAAAAAGCATCTTCCGTCCATTTCGAAATTTGCAAAATGCACCTCGGGCTCATCTGTGTCAGGGTTAACCAATCCGCAAACAAGTGCGTAAGTCCCTCTTGGAACATCGGTTTTTATTGTAACCTTATCGGTTACTTTTGAAGATATAAGTTTTGTTATATCAAGGTCGCTTTCAATACGTTTCTTGGTTTTGTTTTGAGAATCAATGAGATAATAATTAAGCTTCCAATTATAATAAAACGGAACCGCATTTAAATTTTCAATTTCGATTTCAACCTTTAACTGTCCGTCTTTTTTTATGTTGTCGTTATACTTTGCCTTGTTTGCAATAAAACGGTAACCCATTGTTTTAATCAAATCATTTACGTTAAGCTGCGCCTGATCTTCTGTTTTCAAATATGCCGGTGAATTCGGACCCAAAAATGATGTGTGGGAATTTTGTATCATTTCTTTAAGCTTCGGATACTGTATGCCAAACAGGTTTTCCATGTTTACGTCTGACGCAAGCTCTCCTCCTGACGGTGACGTTTTCCAAAAATCCTTCATTGCCGGAAATTTCTCGTCTGTCTCTGCGGAGGTGTATCCGTCAGTGAACCATGATATCCATGAATCGGTTCCGGCCTGTTGTCCAAGCAGGTCATTATAAAGTCCGATATTGTTTTTTGCCGCGATATCGTAACCCCTTCGCATAAGAAGCTTTTTGTTTTTAAAGCTGTCAACATAATGCTGCGCGTATTGCTCTGCAATGTTTTTCTTCGGAAAAGGTTTTATATCACTGCCCTTATAGGTGTGCCATTCTCCGTAATGCCCCAAGCTGCCCATTTCAATATACGCTATTGTGTTGTTTTTATCATACCGTTCGGCTAAAGCCTCTATTGCTTTTTTGTGATACTCAATAAATTTCGGATTTTCATAATTCGGACTGTACCCCCTTCCGTAGGGCGTGTCATAAAAGGTTCCGTCACCCGTCTCATCATAAAGCCATTGGGGAATATCCATATGCTTTTCGCTTTGCACCGGATAGTCACAAATAAAACGAATGATTATTTTTGTGTTTATTTCTTTTGAGCCCCAGTATTTAAAATGGTTTTTTTCTTCAATTTCTTCAAAGTCGTATTCGCCCTTGTTTTTTTCAATCTCGCTCCAATAAACAGGCATATAAGCAAGTGTGTGAAACTGTTGAATTTCGTACGGATTATTTGCCCAAACAACAAGTCCGGTAAGCGGATTGTTAAAGGTTGCCGAGCTTTGCTTAAATTTAACCTCGGTTGTTGTAGCGGGTTTAAAGCTGTTTCTAAAATTATTTATTTCGTTCACTCCCCAAACTACCAAAACTACTAAAACCATTAAAGCCGCTATATAAAGAATATAGCCCTTTATGCCTTTTGTAATGCCTGATAATACTTTCAGAAAATCAACCCCCTCTCAGACGCCCTTTAAAAAGCTTTTGCAGGCATCTTATCAAATAAACTCCCAGTCGTTAATATGTCATGTCGCAAAAAACATTACTAATCCGTAGTAATTCGAATTTATTGTGCCCGGGTCGTTATAAAGCTCATTTATATATGCTGTAAACCTATCGCTGTCCTCGTAGGAATATACGGCCATTTTAAAGTAAATAATGTGTTCGTTATACGGGTCAAAAACCTGAAGCGCAGCAATCATTTTCATAGCGCTTTTAAAATCTTTTTTCGTAATAAGATTGCGGATTTTTTGCTCGTATATATCTGAAGAAACCATATCCTCCGAAATCATTTTACTTAAAATGCTCTCGCTGAGATTAAAATTTATTTCACAAGCCTTTTCTTCAAACAGCCCGCAGTTAATATATTCGTGCAACATCTTAACATATTCGGCCGAAGACTCTATTCCCTTCTTTTCCTCATAATTTTTTTTCGCTTCTGTCAGTCTGTTTAAAATATCCGCTTGAATTGTGACTGCCATAGAAGGATCAATTCCGGCACTCATAACTCTTACATCATCATAAGACACCGGCTTTTCCATCATTTTATGATAACGTCCGATTTCAAGCTCGGTCGCGGTTGATTTTAAAACGTCTTCAATCTCAAAGCTGTCAAACCGGCTTTCTTCTTTTTTCCTGTGACGCTTTCCCTCGATAAACATAATAGTAAGTGCCAGATAAAGACCTAAAAGCGGAATCAGAAAGGTTATCATTGATAAATAAAAAAAACGTTTTCGGTGTTCAAGGTACCAGTACACTAAAAAAAATATACACGCAACATAATAGAGAATAAAATAAGTGTTAAATAATATTTCTCTCATATGACACCCACCGTAATTGCGTCAATATCATTGCTCTTAAAGCGGTCAATAACCTTTTGTGCGTCCGTCTCACCCGTACACGAAAGCAAGATATAATATCTGCCGTCGTTTCCGAGCCCGATATCGTCAGAATCACGAAGAAATGTTTGAGTAAGCGCACTCGCTTCTGAAATTGTAAGATTTTCATCGTTAATAACAATAGATGTAAACTCAATATTCTTTTTGAGTCTGAGCTGTTTTTTAGCCTCGTATTTTTCAAGCAGTGCGTCAGTTGACAAGATTTTACTGTTAAGCAAATATTTAGAATCGTTGTTAGGATCAAAAACACGGCAGGCATGGCTTAACGAAGTTTGAATAAGACCTGTAATTACCCTAAAAATGTTTGCATAATACGGATTATATTTTTCAAATTCAACATGGTTAATTACAATCAGCGCAATCGGCATCGAACCGTCGTAAAGATACATTGCATATGAGGGATAGTTTTTGTCCATGGTTTTATTTATATAGGCTTCGTTTGTAAACAAAGAACTAAAAATATCGGGATAAAGACTCATATTGAGCGAACTTGCAAGCGTTTGATTTTGAGCGTCTTTTGAGCGCGCCATTAAACGGGCGTAGCCTAAATTATTTTTGTTGAGAAGATAAATAGATACGCTTGTGGTGTTAAGCGCAACCTCCAAAACGTCAATAGCTGAAATAAGCACACGCTCGGGTTGAATGTGGTCAAGCTCTTTTGCAATTGTATAAATATTGTTAAAGCTATCCGAATAGTTTTCAACCTGATGCTCAAGCTCGGCGTTTTGCGCGGTAGTCATTCTGAGATGTTCAGACAAAAATCTTAACTTATCGGTAAGCACTTCTTTTTCCTGCAAAACCTTTGAAAGGCGGCGTTTTATTTCGTCAATGCCGTATCCTACAAGCACACCCGCAATACCATACACAAGAATAGGCCCGATATTTTCGTTAAAATCAAACAGGCCCTTTAATGTGATGCCTCCGTCTCCAAAGCCATAATCGACAAAGTGAAGCAAACATGCAATTCCCGCAGATATCAGCCCGTATTTCATTCCCCACATGGCAGCAATAATAACAACGTAAACCATCATGTAATTTGCAGAAAAAAACGGTATTTCCTGCGACACTGTCTGTGTTATAAAAAATGCAATTACAGCACCTAAAATAATCTCGAGCCAGGGTAAAAATTTATTTTTAATTTTTACCTGCTGTTTTTGCGCAGCCTCTTGATTTTTTCGCGACTTTGAATTGAGCACAACTTGAGTAAGCGCTTTGTCAATTGTATCAAGACGCTGATATTTTATATCCTTTTCTAAAAACTCTTTATTTGCCTTCGGCATTTGCGGAAGCTTTGCCGCAATAAGCTGACAGTTAAGATTGAGCTTTTTACCAATTGCAATTTGAAGGTGCAGCTGTTCAAGTGCTTCTCCCGCCACCTCATGTACACCTTTTATATCCATAATCATGGAACGGTAAATAATCTGACAAAGATCCATGTCAGATATCATTTCTATATAGTCAGTACCAATACCGTACTTTACAATAAGCCCCGTTTTTACAGCGTTAAAAATCATTTTTTCGAAATTGCCCGTACCCTTCATGCTAAGCACAGCGGGAAGCTTTAAACAAAGACAATTAAGCCCGTAAACACTTGCATATTTCTTGCAATAATCCTCGGCTGTTTTCATATCCCACACAAACGGAATTCCATCAGCTTTTGCTCTTAAATCATCTGAAGATGTATAAAGAGATGAACAAAAAACCAACTTTTTAATTTTCTTTTCAACACATTTATCCAAAATTTTAATAAAGTCCCCAAGCCAACGGTCGGCGGGAATCATATCTACCATGTCTTTACAATAAAAATCCAAAGAAGAGGGAATAAAAATAACGTTATCATAGTCAAAACTGTCATACAAAGCCTGCACATGCACGGGAGATTGTTCTTTTTTTTTGGGGGGGGTCGACTAAAATAACGGTATGCTTTTTTCTTGATAAATAACAACTAAGGTATTCTCCGTAGCCGGTTATATCACCGATTATAAGTGTCCTCATCGTCTGACCCCCCCCTTCGAATTTCATATTTACCTCTCAAGCCCTTATGCTTAAAGTAAAATCAACATTCGACAGCTGGCAGCCGTGTTTTACAAATTGTAAAATCAGACCCTTAGCTTTGTGCCCCGCATTGTTACACCCGGGTTACCTTTTCGTGTTAATATATTTATCAACTATATTCAGTTTATTGGCAGTATACTCGGAATACGCTTGTAAAATATACCACGAGTAATACTCCTTGTCAAGAGTTTTTTACAAAAATTTTTTTATCAAACCACTTGTATGTACAAGTGAAACATGTTATACTGACAGCATTACCGCTTATTTGGGCGCAAAACATTAAACTTAACAGAGAGGGTTTTAAATTTATGATTAACATTCCACAAGTGAAAATTGGTATTGTCGCTATGTCACGCGATTGCTTTCCAATGAGTCTAAGCGCAAAACGACGCGAAAACATTATCCTTGAAGCAAAGAAAAAAGGCTTTGATTTTTTTAGCTGTCAAACTACTGTTGAAAATGAAATTGATGTTCTTAAAGCTCTTGAAGAACTCAAAGCGGCCGATATAAACGCACTTGTTATATATCTTGGTAATTTTGGTCCCGAGGGCCCCGAAACATTGCTTGCCCAAAAATTTGACGGCCCTGTTATGTTTGTCGCCGCCGCTGAAGAAACAGGCGAGGATTTAATTAACGGCCGCGGAGACGCGTACTGCGGAATGTTAAACGCTTCGTATAATCTGGCTCTTCGCAATCTTAAAGCATATATTCCCGAATATCCTGTAGGAACAGCAGACGAGGTTGTCAGTATGATGATCAAATTTGCAGATATTGCACGTATTAAAATAGGTCTTTCAAAATTAAAGGTTTTTGCTTTCGGACCACGTCCTTTTGACTTTTTGGCATGCAATGCACCAATTAAGCCTCTTTATGATTTAGGAATTGAAATTCAGGAAAATTCAGAGCTCGACCTTTATGCGGCATATAACGAGCATAAAAACGACCCGCGTATAGATTCTATTCTTAAAGAGATGGAAGAAGAGCTCGGAGCCGGAAACAAACAGCCCGGAGTTCTTAAACGCCTTGCGCAATATGAGCTGACTCTTTTAGACTGGGCCGATAAAAATAAAGGAGCCTCCGAATATTTTGTCTTTGCCAACAAATGCTGGCCGGCTTTTCAAACACAGTTTGGATTTGTGCCTTGCTACGTAAACTCGCGTCTTGCAAAAAAAGGAATTCCAGTGGCATGTGAAACCGATATTTACGGTGCTGTAAGCGAATATATCATTACGCTTGCAACATTAATGCCTCCAACACTTCTTGACATAAACAACACTGTTCCCAAGGATTTGTTTGAAAACGCCGGAATTAAAAATTATAAGCTTACCGATCTGTTCATGGGTTTCCACTGCGGAAACACCGCAAGCTGCTATATTGACAATGCGGAAATGAAATACCAGCTCATTATGAAACGCGCACTCGAGCCGGACAGCGAGCCGGACATCACAAGAGGCACTCTTGAAGGTAAGCTTAAGGCGTCCGACATTACGCTGTTCAGACTTCAGTCAACCGCTGACTGCCAATTAAAAAGCTATGTAGCACAGGGAGAAATACTTGATGTTGACCCAAAATCCTTTGGCGGAATCGGAGTGTTTGCGCTTAATGAAATGGGACGTTTTTACCGTCATGTTCTTATTGCAAAACGCTATCCGCACCACGCAGGGGTGGCATTTGCTCATGTTGGCGAGGCTTTGTTTGCGGCAATGAAGCTTTTAGGAATAGAAGATGTGGCCTTCAATCAGCCAAAAGACATGCTTTATAAAGATGAAAACCCTTTCTTTAAGGCTTGAAGTTCGAGTGTAAAACAATAAAGCGCAGGGTAAAAATAAGAGCTTGCATTTCATTACCTTTGCCGCAGAAAGGACACGGTTTGTATTCATGGCAAAATATTTAATGGTGTATGATTTTATAAAAAAGCTTATTGACGATGATATTTTAAAGGTCAACATGCCCATAGAATCAGAAAATGCACTCAGCAAAAAATTCGGTGTAAGCCGTCAGACCGTTCGGCAGGGAATCGCATTGCTCGCTAAAAACGGCTATGTGTATAGCCTTCAGGGCAAGGGCACCTACGTAAAAAAAGCCTCCAAGACAAAGGCTATGCTCATTGCTGTTATGACCACTTATATAAACGATTATATTTTTCCCTCGATTATTAAGGGCATTGACGGAATATTATCAAAAAGCAAGTACAGCTGCACGCTGAACTGCACCCACAACTGTCATGAAAAAGAACGCGAAATTCTTGAAGCTCTAATTCAAAAAAACATAAGCGGCTTAATTGTTGAGCCGGTTAAGAGCGCCGACACGAATCCAAATCTTGATTTTTACAAAAAGCTTATGAAGCAGGGCGTAAAAATTCTTTTTATACACAGCTCATATGCCGCCCTGCCGTGCGCTTGCTTAGAGCAGGACGATTTTTGGGGAGGCTACACAGCAGCAAAGCATCTAATTGACAACGGACACCGTAAAATAGGCGGAATATTTTATATACACGACCGTCAAGGTCACCGCCGTTTTTATGGATATCGAAAGGCACTTGTGGATATTAACGCTTTTAATTCTTCCTTAAGCGTATGGTATGAAAGTGTATCAAAAAATTTTGAAAAAGATATTAATATGATGCTGCTTTCAAAATGCAGCGCCCTTATTGTGTATAATGAACAGCTCGTACCTTTTGTAATGGATATTTTAAAAAGCCGAAATATTTTTGTACCAAAGGATATAAGCCTCGTAAGCTTTGACGATTCAATAATCGGAGCGCTGACCGTACCTAAATTAACGACAATTGCACATCCAAAAGAAAAATTCGGCAAAATGGCTGCTAATCAAATGCTTGATATGCTTAAAGGAGAACAGCAATTTGAAACCGTAAAAATAACCCCGATACTAATTACAAGAGAAAGCACAGGAGGCGTATAAAATGAGTAAAAAATATTCGATAGGTCTTGACTACGGAACCCTTTCCGGGCGCGCGCTGTTGGTTGATGTTCAGACAGGCGATGAAATTGCATCGGCAGTTTTTGAATATCCTCACGGTGTAATGGATGAATATCTGCCAAACGGGACAACAAAGCTTCCGCCCGACTGGGCGCTTGAGCACCCTCAGGATTATCTTGACGTACTCAGCAGCACTATTCCGAAGGTGCTCAAAGAGGGAAATGTCGATAAAAACGATGTTATAGGAATTGCCATTGATTTTACAGCTTGTACAGTTTTACCTGTCGATAAATCGGGCACTCCGCTCTGTTTTACAGACAAGTATAAAGACAACCCGCATGCATATATCAAGCTATGGAAGCATCACGCAGCACAGGACGAAGCCAACAAATTAAACGAAATCGCAACTGCTTCAAATCAAAGCTTTTTATCGCGTTACGGAGGCAAAATATCCTCCGAATGGCTTGTTCCAAAGGTATGGCAGGTTTTAGACGAGGCTCCCGAAATTTATGAAGCAACCGACAAATTTATTGAAGCAACCGACTGGGTAACAATGATGCTTACAGGTAAAGAAGCACGAAGCAGCTGCACGGCCGGATATAAAGCTTTGTGGTCAAAGCGCGACGGCTATCCGTCGAAGGAATTCTTTAAAAGCCTTGACCCGCGTCTTGAAAATTTAGTAGAGGATAAGCTTTCAAATGACATTTATCCCATAGGCGCCAAAGCGGGCGAACTTACCGCTTATGCCGCAGAGCTTACAGGCCTTAACGAGGGAACGGCTGTTGCTGTTGGAAATGTTGACGCACATGTTGCTTTACCGGCTCTCGGAATTGTATCTCCGGGCAAAATGCTTATGATTATGGGCACTTCCTCTTGCCATATAATACTTGGTGAAAAAGAGGCTATTGTTCCCGGAATGTGCGGCGTGGTTGAAGACGGTGTTATTGCAGGCTACCAAGGCTATGAAGCCGGACAATGCTGTGTCGGAGACCATTTTCAGTGGTTTGTAGACACTTGTCTGCCCAAGGAATATTACGAAGAGGCCGAAAAACAGGGGCTTAATCCGTTTGCTTATTTAACAAAAAAGGCACAACAGTTAAAGCCGGGAGAAAGCGGTCTTTTAGCTCTTGACTGGTGGAACGGCAACCGAAGTGTTTTGGTTGATGTTGATTTAAGCGGAATGATAATAGGCATGACTCTATTAACAAAGCCTGAAGAAATATACAGAGCTTTAATTGAGGCAACCGCTTTCGGCACAAAAATGATTATTGACACATTTGAGCAAAATGGAGTCCCTATAAACGAGCTTTATGCCTGCGGAGGAATTGCCGAAAAAGATCCGATGATGATGCAAATATACGCTGATGTTACAAACCGCGAAATACGCATATCAGGCTCACCTCAGGCTCCCGCGCTCGGCAGCGCAATGTTTGGCGCGGTTGCGGCCGGAAGCACAGCAGGAGGCTATGACACTATTTTTGATGCTGCTCAAAAAATGTCTAAGCTAAAGGATGTTATATATAAGCCGAATGACAAAAATGTTTNGGTATATAAAAAGCTTTTTAACGAATATAAAATACTGCACGATTATTTCGGCCGCGGAAAAAATGACGTTATGAAGCGTATTAAAAACATAAAAAAAGAGCAGCTTATATAAGATGTATTAACACACTATTGTGAAAGGATTTACTTGCGTCATGAATAAAGAATCGATAGACAAATTAAAGCAAGAGGTTTATAAAGCGAATATGGAACTTCCAAGATATGGACTTATTACCTTTACATGGGGAAACGTAAGCGGAATTGACCGTGAAAGCGGCCTGTTCGTTATAAAACCAAGCGGAGTTGAATATGATGAGCTTACTCCCGAAATGATGGTGGTTCTTGACTTAAAGGGCAACAAGGTTGACGGCAGCTTAAATCCGTCATCCGATACCGCAACCCATTTGGCACTTTATAACGAATTCCCCGAAATAGGCGGAATTGTACACACACATTCCACATGGGCAACAGCCTTTGCACAGGCCGGAAATTCCATAGAAGCGTTAGGCACAACACACGCCGATTATTTTTACGGTGATATTCCCTGCACCAGAGGCATGACGAAAACCGAAATAAAAGGCGAATACGAACACGAAACAGGAAATGTTATTATTGAAGCAATAAAACAAGGCTGCTATGAAAACGCACTTTTCATGCCGGGAGTTTTAGTAAAAAGCCATGGCCCGTTTACATGGGGGAAGGATGCAAAAACAGCTGTGCACAATGCCGTAGTGTTAGAAGAGGTTGCCAAAATGAACGCTATATCATACATGATAAATAAAGAAACAGGACCAATGGACCCCACTCTTTTAGACAAGCATTTTTTAAGAAAACACGGCAAAAACGCATATTACGGACAAGGCTCAAACAAATCCTGAGCATAAGCTGCAAAAGACTTTTATATTCACCTCTTAAAAAACCACAAAAATGGGATGTAGCAAAACTTTAGTTTTGATACATCCCATTGAGTATTTATATTGAATTTTTAGATATAACGAAACCTAGTTAACGATTGTCTTTTCGGTTTCTTTATCAAACAGATGGATTTTTTGAACATCCATGGCAATTTGAATTTTTTCGCCCGGTCTTGCGGTAGAGGTAGGAGAAACTCTTGCGGTAAGGCTTGTGCCCTCACACTCCAAGTACAGATACGTTTCAGCACCCATAAGCTCTGTAACTTCAACATTCGCAAACACAAGGCTATCAGACATTGCTTGAATGTGGCGTTCTTCATCATGTACATTTTCGGGACGAATACCCATAATAACTTCTTTATCGGCATATTCTTTTAAGATGCCCTTTGGATTTTTTGACTCAGGCAGCTTAAGCTGATATTTTGTACCTTTTGTTGTTTTTGTATCTTCAGAACCGAACTCAACAAAATAATCGGAACCCTTGGCTAAAATTTTAGCGTCAATAAAGTTCATTTGAGGAGAACCGATGAAGCCTGCAACAAAGCAGTTAACCGGGTCATCATAAAGGTGCTGCGGCGTATCAACCTGCTGAATAAAGCCGTCTTTCATAACGACGATTCTGTCACCCATTGTCATAGCCTCGGTTTGGTCATGAGTAACGTAAATAAATGTAGTACCAAGCCTTTTATGTAATTTTGAAATTTCGGTACGCATTTGTGCACGCAGCTTGGCATCGAGGTTTGAAAGAGGCTCGTCAAGAAGGAAAACCTTAGGCTCACGAACAATAGCACGTCCCAAAGCAACACGCTGACGCTGACCGCCTGATAAAGCCTTTGGCTTCCTGTCAAGCAGATGGGCAATGTCGAGGATTCTTGCTGCTTCTTCAACGCGGCGTTTTATTTCATCCTTAGGTGTTTTGCGAAGCTTTAAGCCGAACGCCATGTTCTCAAACACAGTCATATGCGGATACAACGCGTAGTTTTGGAAAACCATCGCGATATCTCTGTCTTTAGGCGCAACATCGTTAACAACCTTGTCACCGATATAAAGCTCGCCGTCTGTAATTTCTTCAAGTCCGGCAATCATTCTCAGCGTTGTGGATTTTCCGCAGCCTGAAGGACCGACCAAAATAATAAATTCCTTATCCTTGATATCAAGGTTGAAGTCAGAAACTGCTACAACATTTCCTGCATACTTCTTGTAGATTCCCTTTAGTGATAAACTTGCCATAGTAACCTCCTAAAATTTTTGCTCTGATTTCTTACTTTTTCATATTATAGCAAAGATCGAATCAAAATAAC
>JGI994J12354_10004864_pt1 | contig 11860 bp, 4 predicted proteins | sample IntmicLarv3ML3BL_FD_12354 | JGI IMG/M metagenome (IMG submission 12354) | reverse complement strand
ATGGGTTCTTGTCTCCTTTCAAATGGTGGTGTGGTTACTCCCATTTTATCAGAGACCCGCTCCCATGTCTTTTTTTCTTTTTGCGAAACTTATTGTACCTTATCTAGGAGATTTAATCTTTTGAGCACCTATACAAAACAAGACTTGCTTGCTATGCAAGCATGGCCTTTGGAACGCAAAATCCAAGTTACTCAAACGAAAATCATTGAATGGTACAGCCGCTTTAATGGCAACGTGTCCGTATCATTTTCAGGTGGGAAGGACAGCACGGTGCTTTTGGATTTAGTACGACGGGCATTTCCGAATGTACCTGCTGTTTTCGCAGATACAGGGCTTGAATATCCTGAAATCCGCGATTTCGTAAAGACGATTCCCAATGTCACATGGATGCGCCCTGAAATGCCTTTCAGCAGGGTCATTGAAGAATATGGCTATCCTGTTGTTTCAAAGGAAATAGCTAAACGCATTTATTATGCAAGGCGCGGCAGCACATGGGCTATCATGCACCTGAATGGTAAATCGAAAGATGGCACACCTTCAAAATTCAATGAGCGATACATGAAATGGGCGCATTTGACAGATGCGCCTTTTCTTATTTCCGAGCATTGTTGCGAGGTCATGAAAAAGCGACCCCTAAAGCGCTATGTAAAGGCAACAGGCGCAATGCCCATCATTGGCACGATGGCCAGCGAAAGTATTCGCCGACAAAGCGCTTACTTACAAACTGGCTGTAATGCCTTTAATAAGAAAGACCCATCTTCTCAACCGATGTCTGTTTGGCTGGAACAGGATGTGCTACGCTATTTGGCTCTGACGCGCATCCCGTATGCCGCAGCATATGGCAATATCGTCTTTGATTCAAAAACGAAGAAACTGAAAACGACAGGCGTTCAGCGTACAGGCTGTATGTTCTGTATGTTCGGCGTTCATAGAGAAAAACAACCAAACCGTTTTCAGCTTATGGAAACAACCCACCCCAAGCAATACGATTTTTGCATCAATAGGCTGGGCTGCGGCGCAGTCCTCGACCATCTCAACGTACCATATCACATGACCAACGAAACAATGAAAAAAGGGGCATAACTATGAATTTTACCGTAGCAGAAACCAACTTAATGATCATGTACAACACAGGCAGCCGCGAAGGGCTTATCGAAGAACTGGAAAACATGATACCTCACATTTCATACGATGAACAGGATTTATACACCATGACATATTATCTCATTCTCAAATTGAAAACCATGTCTAATGCCGCTTTCAACGCGCTTGAACTCGGAAGATGGTAATACCATGCTTAATAATCACGACACGCGAAAGGAGAAAAAATGAGCGAAGAAACACGCAAAATAGATAACTACGGCGTACAAGCCGCTATTCACATAGATGGGAAGGAAATCATCTTAGCAGAAGATATGTCCTCCGCTGACCCTTACATGGTATGCGATTGCCATTGGGATAATCCGCTGAGCATAGACACATATGATAACGCTCTCGTTGGTACAGATTACCTTGAAGCGATGGATGTGTTTTTGCGTCGCGTTTCAGACGCACTGGAAGCAGTCCGCAGCAGACGAGCCGAAAGAAAAATCACAGATGAACCTTTGACTGCCGCAGATTGCATACCTGACAGCAATATGGCTGACTATGAAAACAAGCTTGTCGTTATCAAACCCGAAAGAATGGCGGCCTCGGCTCGAAGCGCAGATGAGCAGCTGGTTATGGCTATATCGGGAAACGGCTGCAATCCTAATGCGCGCGGACAGGCTGTTTTTTGCACAAATCTGTTCACAGGAAAAACAACACGGTGGGATCGCCATGATATTGCAGGTATCATTCAACCCGAACGCATCCCCAAATGGGCGTTTCAAAGGCTGACAGAACTATCCTCCCCGAAGGAAGCACCCTCGCCGAGCAATGTTTATATGCACTCGTTTTTTGAATCCCGCAGCAGAAATGAGGTTTCGGCATATTGGGAAAGCCTGCATCTAAATGAATCATGTGCGAGAAGCATTGAGCAAGCCATCAATAACAGCAATGACGGAAATCATCATTATGCCCTATCCACCGCATTACAAGCTGTGATGAGTGAATACAGCCCCGAACGAATCAATATTGTACTGGCAAACACATTGCGAAACAAAGAGTATGACAGGCGGTTTTCTCCTGAAAATAAAGCGTGGGCAAATGGCATCACGCTCCCGAATCAACCTGCGGAATACCGTACCAGCTATTTCTGTGACACCAATTCCGCAATATTGAATGGCTTTGTTAATCAATTACGAAAACATGAGCGAGAAGCAGCTACAAAAGAATCCGTGGCAGAAAAACTAAAGGAAAAGCCCGTCAAACCACCCAAACAGGGAGCAAGCACACATGACAAAGGCAGGTGATACTATACTTAACAGCACTCATGAATATGTCTTGTTAGCAGAGGAAACGGCTTCCCAATTAACACGCAGCCACCAAACATGGACAAGCTTCTTAACGACAGCAGCGCGGCTATATAAATACCCCTATCATGAGCAATTACTAATCCACGCCCAGCGGCCGGAGGCTACCGCTTGCGCCGACTACAATGTATGGAATAAAACAATGGGGCGTTATGTTCGCCGTGGATCTAAAGGGATTGCTCTTTTCGATGCAACAGGGAACACCCCTAAGTTGCGCTATGTGTTTGACATTGCAGACACGGGTACAACTGAACTATCCCGTCCTTTTTCACAATGGGAAATAATCCCTCAAAACACAGTCGCTGCAATGAACGCTTTGGAGGAAAATTATGCTGTTTCCAAGGAAAATGGGTTTGACTGGCAGCTTCTCACCATTTCCAATCAGCTTGCAAATGATTACTGGCTAGAGCACAAGCAGGACATAATCGGTATCCTTGACGATAGTTTTTTAGCGGAGTATGATGAATTTAACGTAGGAGCTGCATTTAGGAACGCAGCCTATGTGAGCCTCGAATACACCTTGCTTTCGCGGTGCGGCTACAATCCAAACGAATGGTTTGAAGCAGAGAGTTTTCAGCCGATATTCGATTGGAACACCCCCGAAGCTGCCGCCACACTTGGTACTGCTGTCAGTGAGATGAGCGAAAAGGTGCTTCGACAAATTGAAATCGCTGTCCGAAATCATGAAAGGAGCCATGAAAATGAGCGAATTGACTTACAAACAGAACGGGGATTACTTGATTCCGAACCTCACCTTGGAGGAAACCACGCAGCCAATCGGCAAGTACGGCAGGATGCGCCGAACATACTTAATGGAACACCGACCAATACTGTTCAATTCCCTGTTAATCAGTGGGAAACTGTACCCGCACCTGTCGGAAATCGAGGAAACAGCGCAGAACAGGTTGGAGGCGATGATGCCAAAGCTGATGAAAGCGAACAACATCACGGAGGCGATGAAAGCACAAGACCCGATGAAATGGGTAGGGATGATGAACAACCTGAAAGCGCAAGCGGAGGCAACCATCTTAGCGGAACTGATTCACAACTAACCCCGGCAATCACAATGGACGATGCCAGTCTTAACCAATTCCTTATTGGTTCAAGGCTGGCATTTTCTGATATAGATAATATCCTTCGGGCGGCAAATAACCAAACAAACGGCGATCAACGTATTTATCTCAAATATGTCCATAATGTACCTCCTTCGGATATTGCCGACTATTTGAAACACGAATACCAAACAGGTGGGCGTGGATTACAAATAGGCATGACGAAGGTATCAGCATGGTGGGACAAGGACGGTTTGCTTATAGGCGTTGGACAATCAGCGCTGCAAGCAAGTGATCGTCTTTTCCTCTCATGGGAACAGGTAGAAACCCGTATTCGCCATCTTGTTCATTCAGGTACATACCTTGCACCCGAAAGGGCGGCACAAGCAACGGAAAATGAAATAAAGCGATTGAGCAATCAAATCATATTTACTTATCGTGACGATATGCAGGGCATTTGCGAGATGCCTCAAGAATGGAATGGGCATGATGGTAGCAAAAGCTATCCTGATGTCGAGAAAAACCTTGCCGCCCTTTTATCTATGCCGGATGCAAGAAACACAATCCTTGACACACTGGAACATGATTATGAAACGCTGATAGCAAGTACCAACGTGCGACAAAGGCGTATGAATAGTGTTGAAAGGCTTGTTTCTGATTTGCGTCATTTCGCACAGCCTGCACTATCTCTAAATCAAGAGCATTTCCCTGCCCTTGGCTTCCCTTTCATTACAGATGATGAAATTGATGCCTATCTTGGAAGCGGAAGCCATTTTTCTGATGGCAAGGCTCGAATCTTGATGCACTTTTTGAATACCCATACACAAAACGAAGCTGCGGATTTTCTCAAAAACGAATATGGTACAGGCGGGAGTACCCGTGCACTATCAAGAGCCGATAACAGCTATGAAGACCATAATTCAAAGGGGATTGCCCTAAAACGTGGCAACATCAGCGCACCCTATGCCAAAGTCGAAATGAACTGGAATCAAGTAGCCAAACGCATTGACACGCTCATCAATGAAGGGCGGTATTTCACCCAAGCGGATGTCGATGATTTCCGTGGACGCTATACACGAGATACTGTTGCCAATGCTATTTCCACTTTCTATTATGATGTCAACGACGCTGTACTTCCAATAGGTACGGAGAGGCCGTTCGATGACAACCTTTACATCACGGATAAAATCAAAGCGATTGCCGCAAAACTGGAATCCCCTGAACAGGTAGCGGAAATATGCACTGTGATGGAGCAGGTTTTCCCACTGATGCCCCGTGTTACCCGCAACTATGCAGGCAAAGCCGAATCGCTAAAAACCATGCAAGCATACCGCGATGGAACACTTGACCTCATTCCTTTGCTTCCGACTGTGCCTGTGAATGAAACAATCCTGTCAACTGTCAATTCAACCCCTTTTATTCCGCTCATGGGTAATTACTATGATGAAGAAAATCAAGAAATGGTTGACGAGCAACCTTCAGCACAGGAAGAAGAAAGCGAAGAATTTGACAGTGACGATGAAATAATTGACCTTGATTATGAAGATGGGCGTGAGTTTCCTCCTTTTTCAGACGAAAAGCTGATTATGGGGATTATCGCAAACCATACCGATGACCTGTCTTACAAGCAAGCGAAGGTAGATATTTTCTTTTCTTTGCACCCTGACTTATCAGAGCGCGCAGAGCACATCAAAGCCGCCTATCCTCATCAATACACGGAAATCATGGTAAACAAAAAGCGTGTTGGATATTTGCCCAAAGAAGATGGGTTATTGATGTGGGAGGGGAGTTATCTTTCAAGAACGAAAGAAAGCGTTTTTTCATGGAATCTCATCGCAGAATTTACCGCACAGCAGATAGCTGAAAAAAATAACCAGCAGATGAACCTGTTTGATTTAGTTGAACAAACAGATTCATTTGCCTATGAAGAACCAGCACTTCCTATATCCCCAACAGAACAAGAACACGACGAAGCAATATCACATGCGGAGGAACGAAAATCCTCCGCTTTTTCTATTCCTTCAGACAGTGTTGAAGCTATTGCCAATACATACGAGCCGCTTTTTGTTCCATCACAAATGCCTGCATTTAACTTTAGTTTTGATACGGTAGCCCACATGATACTGGAACGTGTCATGCAGGATAAAGATTATCTTTCGGATTTATCCGAAGCAAAAACTCGCGCATCAATGCGGAATCCCTGTGGTTGGGCGCTTGAAGATGCCATTCGCCGCCATGAAGAAGATGAACCTGAAATTTATGAAAAGTATTGGGCTGACAACGATTGGCGAGAGCGATTGTTTCAGTATGTTCACAAAGAATCGTATGCCCGCAAACCAACCTCTGAACAACAAGCCGATTTGCCCATAGATCTGCCGAAAACAGAACATGAGCCACCATCGCAAGTCATAGAGAAACCGAACTCGCCACAGCCTGTTTTCTTTGTGAATTGGGAAGAAGCCCGGCGTGACTTTGACTTAAGGCTTTACAAAGACCAAGATACTGTCGGGTATGATGTAAACGGCGTCAAATATACCGTTGGCAAAAGCAACGACCTTGCATATGTCACGAGCACGGGTTTTCTGATGGGCGGCAATGAAGTCCCTGATAATATATATGAACAGCTAAGCGCCTATCAAAGAGGCGAATTAACCGATGAACAGGTACGAGAAAACTACCGTGCGACTTTGCACCCTGTAATAGTGGAATCCGCTCCCGCTACCGAACAAGATGAAGCTGTTAATCTTGAAGAACTGGTGCGTTTAGAACTTGAAGCGCGTGGTTTTGACACCTCCGATGACCTTGCTAAAAATGGCCTGTCAGACTTCAAAGCCCATGGTGGGCGTGGTGATGTTCAGGATATTGCCGACTTTATTGAAAATGAATATTCTTTGCGCTATGAATTGGAATACACCTACCAAGACAATCAACTTATCATTCGCAACATCATAGACACTACGCCCGATACTCAAGCGCCGATTATTGCTCATGTCGAATCCGATGGCAGGGTTGTCTATATTGACGAGACCCTGCCATATTCGGTTCAGCGCGAGATTGAACGCATAGACACCGATGACCTTGAAAGATACAGGGAAGATGCAGAGTACGAGCTACAACAAACGGCGGATAATGCCGAAACAAATGTAGCAATTGATAATGAAGGTAAACACCCAAATCCGATGCCAATAATGCCCTCAAAGCAAAATCGCACCAATTTCCGCATCACTGACGACAATCTTGGGTATGGTGGGCAAAAGACGAAGTATCAGATGAACACCGATGCCATCCGTATACTAAAGCAAATAGAGAGCGAAAGCCGCTTGGCTACACCTGACGAACAGGAAATCCTTTCAAAATATGTCGGTTGGGGCGGTATGCCGCAGGCATTTGATGATCTGAACGAAAGCTGGGCGAAGGAATACTCCGAACTTAAAGAACTCCTAAATGGCGACGAGTATGTTAACGCCCGTGCATCTACATTGAACGCCCATTACACAAGCCCTGTCGTCATTAAAGCCATGTATGATGCCATTGAGAAAATGGGCTTTAGCGGCGGGAACATATTGGAACCCGCTTGCGGTGTCGGTAATTTCTTAGGCTTATTGCCTGATAGCCTAGCAGAAAGCCGAATGTTCGGCGTTGAATTGGATAGCATTACAGGACGAATGGCACAGCAGTTATACCCTAATGCCAGTATCACCGTTGCAGGGTTTGAAACAACAAACCAGCGGGATTTTTACGACTTGGCGATTGGCAATGTTCCCTTTGGCGATTATCAGGTTTCCGACAAAGCCTATAACAAGCTTGGTTTTCGCATCCACGACTATTTCTTTGCAAAATCCATTGATCAGGTGCGTCCCGGTGGCGTCCTCGCCTTTATAACCTCCAAAGGCACACTGGATAAGCGCTCATCAGAAGTCCGAAAGTATATTGCACAACGAGCCGACCTCTTAGGCGCGGTGCGCTTACCTAACAATGCGTTTAAATCCAATGCCGGAACAGAAGTGACCAGTGATATTATCTTTCTGCAAAAGCGTGAACAACCACTCATCACCGAACCCGATTGGGTACACTTGGGCGTCACGGAAGATGGCCTGCCCATCAATAGTTACTTTGTCGAAAACCCGCACATGGTTCTTGGGCAGATGAAATGGGACAACCGTATGTATGGGAATGAAAAAGAAACCACTTGCGAACCTATTGAAGGCGCAGACCTATCCGAGCAGCTCTCACAGGCTATGCAGCATATTCATGGAGAATTTCTCGACGCTTCCTTGCCCGAATTAGGTGACGGTGTAACGACGGTTTCTTCCCTGCCAGCCGACCCCGATGTAAAAAACTTCTCCTATACCATTGTGAATGGGGAGGTTTACTATCGTGAAAACAGCCGCATGATAATGACCGACCTGAACGCCATAGCAAAAGAGCGTGTTCGGGGCTTGGTTGAAATGCGGGATTGTGTTCACGATCTCATAAACCAACAAATGAATGGAGCGGAAAATTCGGCAATACGGGAAACGCAGCTTCGCTTGAACGAGCTATATGATGATTTTACGAAAAAGCATGGTATTATCAACAGCCGTGGCAATGCTCTAGCATTTTCGGAGGACAGTTCATATTACCTGCTCTGCTCCTTAGAAATCTTAGACGAAAACGGCGAATTGTCCGCTAAAGCGGATATGTTCACAAAACGTACCATTCGCCCGGCCAAAGCCGTAGACCATGTAGATACGGCAAGTGAAGCCCTCGCTCTGTCTATTTCGGAGAAAGCGCAGGTGGATATGGGCTACATGGCGCAGCTATCGGGCAAGACCGAAGAAGAATTGGCAAGCGATCTGCGTGGCGTGATTTTTCCTTTACCATCGGTGGGTGGCGATGAAAAGCTGAAATACGTTGCAGCAGATGAATACCTTTCAGGCAATATCCGCACAAAGCTTGGCATAGCAAGGCAGGCCGCTGAAACCTCGGCGCTTTATCGTGATAACGTGGTCGCACTGGAAAAAGCCATGCCCAAAGACTTGGACGCTTCGGAAATTGAAGTGCGATTAGGCACAACATGGATCGACCCGTCCTATATCCAATCCTTTATGAACGAAGTATTGGCGCTGCCCTCCTATTTACAACGCACAATTACCGCTAATTACACAAAGGCATCCGCAGAGTGGCGCATTCAAAACAAATCCCGTGTTGCCTACAACGACATTGCCGCCTTTACCACTTACGGAACAAAAGATGCCAGCGCTTACGAGATTCTTGAAGAAAGCCTCAACCTTCGAGATGTCCGTATCTACATGACAATACGCGATGAAGCGAACAACGAGAAACGTGTCATTGATAAAAAGGCAACCATGCTGGCACAGCAGAAACAACAGTCACTCAAAGATGCTTTTCAAGATTGGATTTGGAAAGACCCCGATAGGCGGCAGGAACTGACGGAACAGTATAATGTCCTGTTTAATTCCATTCGACCAAGAGAGTACAACGGGGAACACATCACGCTGTCGGGGATAAACCCGGAATTTAGCCTGCGAGCGCACCAACAAGATGCCGTCGCGCACATCATCTATGGGCAAAATGTGTTGTTAGCGCACGAAGTAGGCGCGGGCAAAAGTGCGACACGTTCGTAACTGAAAAGGTTACGCACAAGTCAGCTAAACAATAGAACGAAAATTGAAAGGAGTTTCTGAAAACAAAAGACTTGGAGAACTGGTATTCCGACGGGTGGAATGATAGAGTAACGCCTTGAAACGCCCGCCTTACAAACTGCGACGTGCAAAAATCTTGTGTAATGAGGAATTTTGTACGACGCTCGCCAAAGTCGGCGGAAGTTTGCCCAAACGGATAGTGCCGTGGAAAGCGTCCCAGAGGTGGGATGTGCAAATGATACGCCGGAGGTCTATAAACTGCCTATGGTTAGAATGTCATTGATGACTGACGAAACCCCGAATGTACGGGTCTAAAAGGCGCAGGGGCAGAAATGCTTCTTCCCGATTACGGGAGTGTGTGAGGATGAGTAAAAATTTTTACTATGAAAGTCCTTGCGATGTTACAGGCATCGCCAAGCACACAGGCTCAGAGGGATACCTACGGGCAGGATGAATAGATAGGAATATCGGAACGTGGAAAGACTGGAACATGGAGCCAGTTACAGGCTATGAAGTGTTGGATTGGAAAATGCGAAAACGCATATAACAATCCTTTATCCAGTTGAGAGAGATGGCATAGTACCAATGAAGCAGTGATAACAAACTGTGGAGGGATAGCCATTAGTCGTCAGTAATAAACAAATTGAAAACTATGTAAATTCAAAGGTTCGAGTATGACTAAGAAAAGCGAAATCCGATCGAGAGAGAGGAAAGTAACTGACTTTGACGAACAGAACAAAACTCTTAAAGAAACAAAAAATCCGCAACTCCGAATACTACGATATGCAAGCTACCTTTGATAAGCTGTATGCCGATAGCAGTAATGGATTTCATTTTAATTCTCTGGTGGAATTGATGAAAAGTCCGGAAAACATCAAATTGGCACACAGAAATATGAGGAAAAACAGCGGAAGCAAAACGGCAGGTGTGGATAACAAGACAATCAGCGATTTGAACAAGTGGAACGAAGAAAAGCTGATACAACACATTAGGCGCAAATTCGACTGGTATGTTCCGAATGCTGTCCGTAGAGTGGAAATTCCGAAAGACAACGGTAAAACCCGTCCATTAGGTATACCCACAATTATGGATAGGCTCATTCAGCAATGTATTCTGCAAGTGCTAGAACCCATTTGCGAAGCTAAGTTTTTCAAAAGAAGTAATGGCTTTCGCCCTAATCATAGTGCGGAAAACGCCATAGCACAGGCTGAAAGAATGATACAAAATGTCGGCTGTCATTATGTGATAGATATTGATATTAAATCATTCTTTGATAATGTGAATCACGGAAAACTGCTAAAACAGATGTGGAACCTTGGTGTTCGGGACAAAAAACTGCTTTGTATTATCTCTGCTATGTTAAAGGCAGAGGTTGCAGGGATAGGTTTTCCCGAAAAAGGCACTCCGCAAGGCGGCATCATATCCCCGTTATTATCCAATATTGTACTAAATGAATTGGATTGGTGGATAGTCAGCCAATGGGAGGAGTTTCCTACTAAGAATAATTATATTCACAGGATATATGCAAACGGAACGCCAGACCGAAGCAATACAATACGTTCTCTGCGAGGATATACAAACCTCAAAGAGTGCTACGTTGTACGGTATGCGGACGACTTCAAAATCTTCTGTAAGAAACGGTCGGACGCAGTTAAATTGTTCGAGGCCACAAAGTTATGGTTATGGGAACGACTAGGACTTGAAATCAGCCCTGAGAAATCCAAAATCGTAAATTTGAAACGCCACTCATCTGAATTTCTGGGCTTTAAGCTCAAAGTTCGGATAAAAGGCAAAAAGCCAAATGGTGAGCCAAAATATGTTGTTGAAGCACATCTCAAAGACAAGGCGTTGCTAAAAATCCGAGAAAAGAGCAAAGACTTAATCGGACGGTTGCGGCAAACCTATGACAAGGCAATGGAATACAGGCTGATACAGCTTTACAATTCTTACCTAATAGGTGTTCACAACTATTATAGCATTGCCACACACGTTAATTTAGACTTTCAAACAATCGCTTTTGATGTCAAAAAGAGCCTTTACAACAGATTAAAGCACCGACTGCAAAGAAAAGGTGAAATTACAAACAGGTATCTCAAGGAGAAATACGGTAAAAGCCGGGAGGTTCGTTATCTGAACGGTCACGCCATTGTCCCGATTGCTTATGTACAGCACCGAGTTCCAATGGATATAAAACTAAGTGTAAATAAGTATACGCCGGAGGGCAGGGTTGAAATTCACAAAAATTTAGCCGATGTCAACATGGCAACGCTTTATCACTTAATGAATACGCCGAACGGCACTCAAAGTGTGGAATACAACGATAACCGCATTTCAATGTATGTAGCGCAAAAGGGTAAATGCGCCGTGATGGGAATTGAATTGGAAGCAAATCAGGTAGACTGTCACCACAAAAACCCGTTGGAATACGGCGGTGATGATAGCTACAAAAACCTGATAATTGTTTCGGACTGGATTCACATTCTCATTCATGCCGCAAATGAACGAACAATCCGAAAATATCTGAATGAGCTGAAACCAAACAAAAAACAGTTGGAAAAGCTGAACAAATTACGAGAATTGGCAAAAATGCCGATACTCACTCTTTAAGAAAAAAACTGTTTGTAGCATAGATTTTCACAAAAATTACTGACGATGGAAAGCCGTGTGATGGGAAACTGTCACGCACGGTTTGGAGCGGGGGAAAACTTGG
>JGI994J12354_10004863_pt1 | contig 11860 bp, 8 predicted proteins | sample IntmicLarv3ML3BL_FD_12354 | JGI IMG/M metagenome (IMG submission 12354) | reverse complement strand
CTCAAAGAGTACGTAGACCCGTTTACGGGTAGCAAGTAACAAGAGGCAAAAAAAGACAGCCGCTTTAGCGGCTGCCCGTGATTATAGTGCGGTTGGTGAACTATTCGATGCGTCTTGAGACGCTGCTAGTAGTACGCCCTTCTAGGGCGAGTGCAAACCACCAGTTTAACTGGTGGTTTTGATTGATGGGTTATTGAGAGCATTTACAGTGATGCCGCGCTCTTGGCATAGTTCTTCGATTCGGTGAATGACGGTTTCTACGGTATTCATAAGCAAGCCCCCATATTATAGACTGCCATTAGCTTGCCATATACCGCAAATAATTGTCTGGTATATATGGCAAACAAGGCGAGGCTGTGCTATAATATTTGCGATATATCGCAAATGGAGGCTGGCATGGTACGTAGAGATAAAGTATGTTGTTTCACAGGGCATCGAAATATTGCGCAAGAAGATATTGTTGCATTAGAAGAAAAACTTAATGAAGTGATTGCAATGCTTATTAAGCAAAATGTAATTTTCTTCGGCGCGGGCGGTCCGGGGCAGGGCAGACGGTGAGGATGGCGGAGGCGAGGAGGTTGCGGGTTATCAATCTAGCGTGATGGGCAGGGCGGCAAGAGCAGAGCCCTTGCCCTACGAAGACGCTTGTGACGGGATTGGATTGAGGAAGCAAAGCAACGGGGTCTCCCAGATTTATAATGTCAAGGAGACCTTCTGCGCGTGTTCCAAAAGCCGCTCGATTTCCTGATTTAGGGGTTTGTAGTCCGCGCGGCGGTAGAGTTCTTTGTCCATGACCTCGGCGACGGCGGATTGCGCGAGCTTGAGGATATCGGCATCGCGGTAGAGATTTGCGAGGCGCATCTCGGGCAGGCCGTGCTGCATGGTGCCGAAGAATTCGCCGGGGCCGCGGAGTTTGAGGTCAAGCTCGGAGATGTAGAAGCCGTCGGTGGATTGGGTCATGGCTTGCAGGCGCTCCTTGGTGATGTCGGCCTTGGCATCGGAGACGAGGACGCAGAAGGACTGGTGCGCCCCGCGCCCGACGCGGCCACGGAGCTGGTGGAGCTGTGCGAGGCCGAAGCGTTCCGCGTTTTCGATGAGCATGATGGTGGCGTTTGGCACGTTCACGCCGACCTCGACGACGGTGGTGGAGACAAGGATGTCCGCATCGCCCGCCGCGAAGGCGGCCATGACGCGGTTCTTTTCATCTGCCTTCATTTTGCCGTGCAATGCCTCAACGCGGAGGTCGTGGAAGACCTCCGTCCGCAGTGTTTCCACATAGGGGAGGACGGAGGTGAGCGGCTTTTTGTCGCGCTGCAACTCGTCGGGGAGGTCGGCTTCTGCGTCCTCGCCGGGCTTGCTGTCGATGGCGGGGCAGATGATGTAGACTTGTCTGCCGTCCGCGACATGCTTGCGGATGAAGGTGTAGATGCGCTCGTGGTAGGCCGTGGTGACGGCTGAGGTTTGGATCGGCTTGCGCCCAGGCGGGAGTTCGCCGATGATGGAAATGTCCATGTCGCCGTAGAGAATGAGCGCCAGCGTGCGCGGGATAGGCGTGGCGGTCATGACAAGGACGTGCGGGCTGATGCCCTTTTGCGCGAGCAAGGTGCGCTGGCGCACGCCGAAGCGGTGCTGTTCGTCGGTGATGACGAGGCCGAGGTTCGCGAAGGAGACGTTTTCTTGGATGACGGCGTGCGTGCCGAGGAGCATGTGGATTTCGCCGTCGGCGAGGCGTTGTTTGACGGCATCTTTCTCGCGCTTTTTCATGGAGCCGCAAAGGAGCGCGACGGAGAGGCCGAGCTTTTCGAAGATTTCCGTGAAAGAGATGTAGTGCTGTGCGGCGAGGGTTTCGGTGGGCGCCATCATGACGGCTTGGTAGCCGTTTTGAATCATCATGAAGCACGCCGCCATCGCCACGGCGGTTTTGCCGGAGCCGACGTCGCCCTGCACGAGGCGGTTCATGACGAAGCCGCTCTGCATATCTGCCTTGATTTCGTCGAGCACGGTTTGCTGTGCTTTGGTGAACGCGAAGGGCAGAAGGGCGGACAGCGCCGATTCGTCGAGAGATTGCAAGGCGATGCCGCCCGCCTCGCGCACGAAGCCTTTCATGCGGAAGAGCGACATCTGCGTCAGGAGCAGTTCCTCAAAAACGAGCCGCCGCCGCGCCGCGAAGAAGGCCGCGTCCGAATCGGGGAAGTGCAGATTGCGGATGGCCTCGGCACGACCGCAGAGGTCGTATGCGGTGCGGAGCTCGTCGGGCAGAGTTTCCTCGATTTGGTCGGCGGTGGCCTCGAGCGCGTCCATGATGAGGCCGCGAAGCATCTTCTGCGACAGACTGCCGATGGCGGTGTACACGGGCACAATGCGGCAGGAGGAGAGAAGCGCCTTGCCCGAAAGCGCCTCGTAATCGGGCGAGTCGAGCTGGAGGCGGTTCATTTTGTATGCCGCCTTGCCTGTCAGGGTATACGACGCGCCGGGCTTGAACTGCGCCTTCAAATACGGCTGGTTGAACCAGACGGCCTCGAGACGGCCTGTCTCGTCCGCGAAACACACCTTCGTCACGGCCACGCGGCCGTAGCGCATGGCTGTTGCCTCGGAAGCCACGCGGACGGAAACGGTCACCATCTCGCCCGTGCGGATGCCGGAAACAGGCGTGATGACGCTGCGGTCCATGTAGTCGCGGGGGAAGAACTCAATGAGGTCTTTGACGGTGAATATGCCGCGCGCATGCAGAGCCGTTGCGCGTTGTTTGCCGATGTTATTGAGTTGTGTGACGGGGTCATTGATTTGCATAGAGCACCTCGATGGAAGATTGCTGTTCATGATGAAAAAGCCGCGCGGGTGCGCGGCCTTTAGGTGTTTTTATACCTCAAGCAGATTGTCCAAAAACATAGGAACATCGCTGATGTTGAGACGCACGCGAACATCGTTCGGCAGTTTTGGTACAAGTGAGCTTTATTCCGCCCGCCCACATTAGGTAGCTGTGTGAGCTTTGCCGATATCTCGTTAAATTGACCAGCTTATAACACGGGAGAAAAGAATCGTGCCAAAAACAACTGAACGGTTTCCAATCTAAAGATGGATGATGTATTCTCGGATGTTCTCGGCAAGTCCTCATCCGCAATCATCGAAAGGCTTCTTGAAAGCAGCGACCCGTTTGACGTAACATACAATGGCATTGAACATTCGTCATCTGCTAACTCGTATCGCCGTGGTTGCATCATGTTTTCACCCGTTTTTGTTCTAATTGTATCACGTTTTGCTTTTTATTTGTGTAGAATTCATTTTTCAAACACGCGCTAGTGTCTGTAACGAAAATACTAACTATAGATCAAAGCATATTTTTATTTTCCAGCTCTCTAATAAACATTTTTAAAGCTACAATATCAATAGGTGAATATTTCTTCTCATCCTTCAACATTTCTTTTAATACATCCCAAGGTACCCATTTAGGATTCTTTGTACAATCTCCATTAGCTAACAAAGCACCATGAGCACGGCATTTGAAATGTGCGCCAAAAGAGTCTATTGGTCCTTCAAGAGTCTGGTATAGTGTAAACGGCTTAACCGCTTGAACTACAAAAGAACCAGTGGACTTTATTTCCAAATCTTCCTTTTCAACTTCAATCAAATCTAAACCCGTTTCTTCTTTTACTTCTCTTCTAAGAGCTTCAAATATTGCTTCAAATTCATTTATTTGACCACCTGGCAATTCATAATAATCGGGCTCATTTTCCCTATCTCTTTCTTGAATTAATATTTCTAAGTTTGGGAACTCCCCGCGAAGAATAATAGCGCGGGCATTAACATATATCATAATAAACATCATTCCTTTCGCTGTGCGCAAGGCACAAATAGTAATGAAAAGGGCAAGCCCTTAACATGTGGTATACTAAGTTTGAAGGGAAGACAACTACAAAGCACGATAGGATAAGTTGCAGCGAACAGGACATTACCCCAATAGGGCACAACGATAATATCGCCTTTTTTAATATCCTTGAATCGCCACACTTGGTTTTTCTTTCTCCCGACAACCTGTGGGGCGGCGTTGATATAATGCGCGCGCCGACAGTTGCCGCCGCGTCATCCGGCGAAAGCGTTGACAAATCGACATCGCTCCAGCCGATGGCGGCAACACCTCTCAGGGCATAGTCCCACGTGTTTTGGCCAAGACCGATTCGAATCATGTAACATCTGCGTTCCATATAAACACACCTGCGCCATCCGGCCGTGCGCCGTCTATTCTACAGAAAAGATGTAGAAATACAAGGGCTGTGCGCCGCATTGCACATCGATTTCGGCATCGGGGAAGTCGCCCGCGAGGGAATCGGCCAGCGCCTGCGCGTCCTCTTCGGTGGCATCTGCGCCATAGAAGATGGTCGCGACCTCACCGCCATTGGCGAGCATTTGGCTAAGCAATTCTTTCGCGCCTGCCTGCAAGTCTTGACGGACAAGCTCGATATTGCCGTCAATCATGCAGAGGAAGTCACCTTCCTTGATTTCCTTGTCGTCGATAACGGTATCACGCACGGCGTATGTAATCTGGCCGGTGTGTACAAGCTGTGCGGCCTCTTCCATGTTGGCGGCGTTGGATTCCGCGTTGTCCATGGGGGAGAAAGCGAGCATCGCGGAAATGCCCTGCGGCACGGATTTCGTCGGTACAACGAGAATCTTCTTCTGCTCGTTCAAATAGGTTGCCTGCTGCGCCGCGAGGACGATGTTCTTGTTGTTTGGCAGGACGATGACATTCTCTGCGTTCACCTTGTCGATGGCGGCGAGGATGTCCTCCGTGCTGGGGTTCATGGTCTGCCCGCCTTCGATGACGACATCGGCGCCAAGGCCTTCGAAGACTGTCTTGAAGCCCTCACCGATGGAGACGACGACGAAGCCTGTTGTTTTCTCAATCGGCGTGAAGTTCGAGTTGCTGTCTGCCGCGGCGATAGGCGTGGGCAGGGCTTGCGCTTTGGATTGGCCGACTGCTTCGGCGTGCTGCAAGCGCATATTCTCGATTTTAAGGCCGTCAAGCGCGCCGAAGGTCAGAGCCTTTTCGAGCGCGAGGCCGGGGTTGTCCGTATGCACATGGATTTTGATGAATGTCTCATCCGTCACGACGACGATGGAGTCACCGATGTTGGAGAGGTATGCTTTCAGCTCGTCCTCTGCCTCGTCGTTCGTGGCATCCATAATGACGAAGAATTCGGTGCAGTAGCCGAAAGTGATGTCTGCATGTGAGAAATTGTTGAGCGCGGAGAAGTCTACGTCAAGCTGTGTGGGCGCTTCTGCCTGTACGGGCGGAACATAGTCGGAATCCGCCGCTTCCAGACAGCCGTCCAGAATCGTCAGAAGACCCTGGCCGCCTGCATCCACCACGCCTGCCTGCTTCAAAACGGGCAGCATGTCAGGTGTTTTGGCCAGTACGTCATAGCCGTAACGAACGATAGTGACCATGGCAGAGGCCAAGTCTTCTGTCTCGAAGGAGACTTCCAGCGCCTTCTCGCCCAGTTCGCGCGCGACGGTGAGGATGGTGCCCTCTTTGGGCTTCATGACGGCTTTGTATGCCGTTTCGACAGCCTTGTTCATGGCGCGGGCGAGTTCGTCAACGCCTGCTTCGGTGCAATCCTCCAGCCCTTTCGCAAAGCCGCGGAAGAGCTGCGACAGGATGACGCCGGAGTTGCCGCGTGCGCCGCGCAGTGCGCCGCCGGACGCCGCCTTTGCGACCTCGTACACATTGGCCGTGTTCAGCTTCTCCACCTCNCGGGCGGCGGCCAGTGCCGTGAGCGACATATTCGTGCCCGTGTCGCCATCCGGCACGGGGAAGACGTTCAACGCGTCAACATAATCCTTCTGCTCGGCGAGCTTATTCGCGCCCGCCACAATCATTTTTCTGAGCAAGTGCCCATCAATCGTCAATGCAACCAACTCTTGCTCCCCCTTAGCTATCTACGCGTACGCCTTCAACGGAGATATTGATTTTCTCCACCTGCACGCCTGTATATTCTTCCACGCGGTATTTCACTGTGCTGACGAGCGTCTCGCCAATGGCGGCAATGTTTGTGCCGTATTCCACGATGATATGCAAGTCAATGACAGCGGCTGTTTCGCCCATCGTCAGGCGCACGCCCTTCGTCAGGCTTTCCAGCTTCAGGAGCTGAACGATGCCGTCTTTAACATTTTTCGCGGCCATGCCGACGATGCCATAGCAATCCATCGCGGCCATGCCGGCCACGCGCGCGATGACCTCGTTGTCTATGGTTATCATGCCAAGGTCGTTCTTGATTTTATATGGCATATAATCACCCCTTGTTGTAGTAATTAAGTTCAGTTAAAAACAATTATAACATAGTTTATGGATGCTTTCAAGAATTATATGCAGGCGCGGGGCGGAATAGGCAGAAAAGCCTTGCCCCGGAGGATGGGCTGCGATATACTGGAGAAAGGACGCAGATTGTTACGAAAAGGAAGGGAACGGAATGTATTCGTTGTTTGCAAAACTGGCCGGGATACAGCTTAACGCCGTGAGGCATCCCGTCACATTGACATACACCGAGGCGGTGCATCCGCTGGCACGGTTGTATGCGCAAAGGCATGTGCCCGAGAGAGAGGTGGCGAACGCGCTGAACAGCATAGTGCAGGCGCAGGCAGTTCCGTTCGCGCAGCGGCAGACGTTGGCAGCGCGGGCGGCAGAGCTGCCGACGGGCTATTGCCGGTTCGAGGACAAAACAGGCTATGTGCATGTGCGCACGGCGCGAGGCGGGATGACGGCGGAAATGCTGGCGTGGCTGATTCCGTGGCTGGGGGAAGAGGACATTCGGTATAAGCTTTTGTATCCGGGGTTTCATTCTGCCGCGGTGCGCACGGGGGCTTCGGCTGATGAATTGAGCCAGCTCCGCTGCGTGACATCCATCGGCGCGAAGCCTGACGGGGAGAGGGCCGCGCCGATGTCACTGTTGTTTCGGCTTCAGAAGCCTGTGGACGGGGTTTTTGAGGCGGCGATTGAGGCGGGGCGGGTTGTGGCGGCGCGGGCGGCAATGCTGTTCACGGAGGAATCATTCCACGTGGCTGTCTGGCTGGGCGAGGATGTGCCGCCGCTGGCGCGTGGGTTTGTGACGGACAAGCGTCTGTATGATGTGGCGCGGTATTGCGCGCATGTGTCGGCGCAGATGGCGGGCGTTGTGCCGGCGGCGTATGCGGCGGAGAGGCGGAAGGAAATTGAGCGGTGATGTGCAAAGAAGCAGAATAATGAAGCAGTCATTCTGAACGGAGTGAACACTGAATAAAAAAGGTGTCATTCTGAACGAAGTGAAGAATCTTAAGATCCTTCACTTCGCTCAAGTAGTGGCTGTTTATGATTATTGGGCGTTTCATCCAAGTAGCGTTAGCGGTCGATAATCATGCCACGCTCAGGATGACACCTTTTGGGGCTAGTTCATTATATAATATTTATGTGCAACCTTTAATTACATGCATTCCATTCTGCGTTTTAAGTATCATGGATTATTTGTCAGTTCTGCCAAATAATCCAGACTAACTTTATAATACTTTGCAAGCAATATTGCGATATTAAGAGGAATTTCTCTTTCGCCTGTTTCGTATCTGGCATATGTGGTTTTATGCATATTAATGATTTCCGCAATTTGCCGTTGGCTTAAATCTGCGTCTTCTCTTAAGTTTCTTATTCTTTTATACAATTCACTATCCTCCGTCAACATTTTACGTTGACATTGTACACAAAATGGTAGGAATTGCAAAAATTTTAGAAAACATTATATTTATAATTGCACATTGTTAAACAACCTAACCGCCGCCTCGCGCGGGTGTGTTGTGGTGAATATAGCGGTTTATCCATGTTCATGGAATGAAAAAAGTGTCCTCCCCTGCTTTGCGCAGGAGGACACTTTTTGAAGTTGATAAATAAGCACAAAAGAAATCAGTGCTTCACAATGTGCGGACACAACCGCACTAGCTTTTCTGTTTTTCGAGATGAAGGTTTTCCATATGTTTTCGTAAAATCAAGTTTATATATTGGGAGAAGGACCGGTCGTCATTCTCGGCAATCTGTTTTGTTTGGTCTACAATATTTGAGTCCAAGGTAATGGTTACCCTCGTTTTTAACGGTTTCATAAATTCACCCCTTATATTAAATCATACCACATTGTTATCTTGAAAGTTAACAAATCTTCCAAAGTAGTATAAAGTAATATCGCTTTTGTTTTGGGGTGAAGGGGATGCAGTTTTATAGCCATCATTGCTATCATTTGGAATAGCTCTTACAAAATACACATCGCATCTCCGAAGCTGAAGAACCGATAGCGCTCCCGCACGGCTTCTTCGTATGCCCGCAGGACGTTCTCCCGCCCGCAGAGTGCGGAGACGAGCATGATGAGCGTCGATTCGGGCAGGTGAAAGTTGGTGACGAGGCCGTCCACGAGCTTGAAACGATAGCCGGGGTAGATGAAGATGTCCGTCCAGCCACTGCCCGCGCGGAGCGTGCCGTCGTCCGCCGCGTTGGATTCCAGCGTGCGGCAGGAGGTTGTGCCGACGGCGATGACGCGCCCGCCGTTTTGGCGGCAGGTGTTGATGATGTCGGCCTGGTCGGGGCTGATGTCGTAGTATTCGGAGTGCATGTGGTGCTCTTCGATGCTGTCCACCTTCACGGGGCGGAACGTGCCAAGGCCGACGTGCAGCGTGATGCGCGCGACAGACACGCCGCTTGCCTCGAGCTCTGCCAGCAAGGCAGGCGTGAAGTGCAGGCCTGCTGTCGGCGCGGCGGCGGAGCCGTTGTGCGCGGCGTATACGGTTTGATAGCGCTCGCGGTCGTCCAGCTTCTCCGTGATGTATGGCGGCAGGGGCATTTCGCCGAGCCGGTCCAGAATCTCCTCAAAGATGCCCTCGTATTCGAAGCGGACGTGGCGGTTGCCGTCCTCTGCAATGGCGGTAATCTCCGCGCGGAGGATGCCGTCGCCGAATTCCAGCCTGTCACCCGGGCGCGCCTTGCGCCCGGGCTTGACGAGGGCCTCCCATGTGTCCGCCGTCAGGCGCTTGAGGAGCAGAAGCTCCATTCGGCCTGTCCTGCCCTCGCGGCGGCCGATGAGCCGGGCGGGGAGGACGCGCGTGTCGTTGATGACGAGGCAGTCGCCCTTGCGGAGGAACTGCGGCAGGTCTTTGAAGACATGATGCGCCGTGCCGCCTGTCTGCTTATCGAGATGCAGAAGGCGGGACGCGGAGCGGTCTGCCAGCGGGGTCTGCGCGATGAGTTCTTCGGGCAAATCAAAGTAAAAATCGTGCACGTTCATTTGTGAACCTCCATGTATGTGAAAGAATATTTGTTATATATTTATCGTGCGTGTTCATCAGCGAACTTCTACGCCGGTATAATAATGCCGCAGAATGTCCGCATAGCCATAGCCGATTTCCGCCATGCCCTTCGCGCCGTGCTGGCTCATGCCCACGCCATGCCCCCAGCCCGCGCCCGTAAAGGTCATGGATGCCGCGCCTGAGACGCTGGACGAGCCGCCGCCTGTGCTCGGGGAGATTGTCCGCGTGCCGCCTGCGCCTGTGACGTAGATGGTGCCTGTGCCTGTGACGGTGGTCTGTCCGTTCGCGCCGATGGCAAAGACACCCGACAGGGAACGCGCGGCCGGTGTGCCGTTGAACAGAACGCTTGCGCTGGCGGGGGTTGATGCGGCAGTGCTGTTTCCGATGGTAAAGAGGCGGCTGTCCAGCGCGAGAACGCTTGTGATTTCCTGCTTCGTGAGCGTTCGCGAGCCGTTTGTGCCTGTGAGTGTCATGGCCTGCACGCGCTGGTTCTCTACGCGGTCAATGGAGATGGCGGAGACTGTGCCGATGTCCGTGCCGCGGTTGCGCAGGAGGGCGGACAATTCGGCCATGGTGTAGGTGACGCTCCACTGCTTGGCGGTGGGCTCGTTGATTTCGGGCACGCTGCGCAGGTATGGCACGGCGGACACCCAGACGTTCTCGGAGTTGTCCGTCATGCCGCCGGAGGAGGAGCAGTACACCGCGTCCGCAATTGGCGTGTTGTTATAGTAGATAAGCACGCCGCGCGTGGCATCGACGGCGTTGCGCGTGGATTCCGCTTCGCCGCCCTTGCCTGTGTAGACCTGGCAATGTGTCGTGTCGCAGAGGTCATAGCCCGCTGAGGCGTGACGGCCGATGCGTGAGACGGCGTATGTCCGTGCGGCGCAGGATTGTGCTTTCAGCGCCTCGATGTGCCATGCCTGCGGCATTTCGGAGGCGACAACGCTGTAGAGGTATTCCTCCAGCGGCACGACGTTGACCGCCGTGACATTCTTGCCCGCATACCGCCCGAATTCAACGCGCCCGCGATACGAGCGGTTACCGAGGTAGAGCAGGGGGTCATTGGCGTGGCCTGTGAGCTGGAGATTGTATGTGCTGTTGTCAAAAATCAGCGCCATGTGTCCGTTGGCGGTCACCGCGACGCGCGAGCCGTTTGCGGCGAGGACAGTTCCGGCGGTGTTGACTGCGTTGCGCGCGGCTGTTGCCTCCTGTTCTGTTGCGAAGCCGCCGAGATAGACATGCCATGCGTCCGCGGCAACGAAGCCGGGGAAAGCGGTGTATCCCCCAATGCCTGCCGCCGCGGCCTGTGCTTGCGCAAAGCTGCCAAAGGCAGAGGGCAGACGCACGAAGAACTGACCCGCCGGAACGACAGCCAGCGTGCCGCGCAGTTCACCGCTGTTGACGAACTGCCCGTTCTGCTCATAGCCGAAGAAGACTGCGCCGTTGGTGATGGCGATGGAGCTTTTCTCGAGGCAGTATGCCTCCAGCCCGACGCGCACAGTCTGCGGCACGTCTGCGCTTGCGGCGGAAGCACTGCCCGTGAAAGCAAATGAGACAGCCAGAACGAGAGACAGGAATGCCGTGGTTATTTTTTTCATCATAATTGTGTACCTCCGTAGATTTCTGCCGCTAATGTTTTTCGTGCTTTTTTGCGCGTCAGCTGCATCAGATTGAGTTCTGTCATGCCGACGACGTTTGTCGCCATGCGGTCGCCTTTGACCTCGGCGGCGAGCGCGGTTGTGAGCGTTTGTACGCTTTCGGGCTGTTTCATGTCGATGAAGTCGATGATGATGATGCCGCTGAGGTTGCGCAGGCGGATTTGCCGCGCGATTTCCTTGGCGGCCTCGAGATTGACTTGCAGAACGGACTGCTCATGGTCGCGCTTGCCTGCGAATTTGCCTGTGTTCACGTCGATGACGGCGCAGGCCTCTGTCTGCTCGACATAGAGGAAGCCGCCCGATTTCAGCCAGACCTTCTTTTGGAGAGCCTTTTCAAGCTGCGCCTCGATATTGTGTGCGCGGAAGAGCGGGATTTCGCCGCCGTAGAGCTTCACGCGTTCCGCCGCACCGGCAAAGAAGCCTGTGGCCGCGTCCGCAATTTCGGCATACAGCGCCGCATCCGCGACGAGAATTTCCGACACACGGCTGTCGAACAGTTCCGAGACATCCGAGGCCGCCGCCGCGCCGAATGGCTGAACGAGCGCGGGCGCTTTGATGTGCGTCCATTCCGTCTCCGATTTCACGCACAGGGCAGACAGCCGCGCGATTTCCGCCGCCAAGTCTGCCTCGGAACAGCCCGCCGCGTTCGTGCGGATGACGATTTCCATGCCCTCGGGTAAGTGCGCCGCAACGATTTTTTGCAGGCGCTTGCGCTCGGCGGTATCTTCAATCTTGCGGGAAACGCCAATCTGCGGACGCGTGTCCGTCACGCGGGAGAGCACACCGAAGCGGCCTTTGAAGCCAAGCCGCGTTGTGACATATGCGCCCTTCTCGCCGATGGGGTCTTTCAATGCCTGCACGAGAATCGTCTGCCCCGCGTGAATGGCGGG
>JGI994J12354_10004862_pt1 | contig 11863 bp, 11 predicted proteins | sample IntmicLarv3ML3BL_FD_12354 | JGI IMG/M metagenome (IMG submission 12354) | reverse complement strand
TTATAATTCTTAGACATTTGAGAGCGGTATTTAGCCATTTGTTCACTCAAGAATCCTAAAGGAGGAGCAACCTCTTTACCTTCAGGAACAAAGAATTTTCCGTTCGCAGGATCATATTCATATTTTCCTGATCTGCTGAACAGATATGGCAAATAAGACTCAAACTGGGCATTCCCGTTCTCGTCAAGTATCAAAGCCTTACCGTCATTCTTGTAGTTATAGAAATGCTCTTCCTGCATTTTTCTGAAATCTTTTCTGATTTCAGCTACTTTTTCTGGGTCAGTCAATAGCTCTATTGCGCTTACTGCCATTACTTGAGCTCCGGCAACAACGCCTTTATGAGCAACAGTGGAACCGGCAAATGCAGTATTAGTCCAGTGATGGCCTACAGTTCCCACTGCTGCAACCGGGAATCTTAAAGATGTAAGAGGCACAACCAGAGAAGCCTCACCTATGTCGGAGGAACCGCCGCCTACAAATACCGGAGGCGCGCCTGCCGGCTTATCAGCTATATCTGAATCAGTCATAAGACCTACTTCGTCTGCACCTACAGCTTTTTGTATTCCTTTTGCAAACTCTTGCTCTTCGGCAGTCCACTCAGGCATTCCAACTTTTTTAATATTTTCCTGAATCATATTTGCCAAAGTTTCATTCCTATAGCATTGATGGATTGCAACATAAGGGGTAATTTCCATTTTAGTATCTGTGGCAAGAGCTGCAGCTTTTGCACAGTTCAGCACTCTTTCAAAATCAGATTTAATCAGTTTATCGGAGTTTCTTACATAATACCATGTAGTTGCCCTGTCGGGAACAACATTAGGAGCCTCGCCGCCTTCTGTTATTACATAATGTAACCTTGAAGTATAGTGGAAATGCTCTCTCAGATACTCGGTGCTCACATTCATTATTTGAACCGCATCTAAAGCTGATCTTCCAAGCCATGGAGCGCCGGCAGAGTGAGCGGTTTTGCCGGTGAAAGTAACGGAGAATGACCACTCGCAATTACTCTCTACCCCATAAGATACGCCAAAGGCACTTCCGCCATGGTTATCGATTATAACATCTACACCGTCAAACAATCCGGCTTCAACCATGAACGGGCGGCTGATTACTGTTTCTTCCGCAGGGCTGCCGAACATTTTAATAGTACCTGTAAATCCGCCCTCTTCCATAGCCTTCTTAACTGCTACTACCGTACCGGCAGCCGCAGTACCCATACAGTTATGGGTGCAACCATGACCCGGCGCTATGGCACCGTTTATTTCTGTTATAGGTGTATGAACAGGGTTTCCTTCATCTTGGGAGAGCATTGGAAGTGCATCCAACTCACCGAGTACGCCGATAACCGGCCCGGGGCCGTTAGAAAAAGAGGCAACGAAAGCCGTTGGCATTCCGGCTACGCCTTTTTCAACTGTGAAGCCTTCTTTTTCCAGATAATTTACTAGCAGGTAGGCGGTATTATATTCCTCTAATCCTAACTCTGCGTAAGACCATATTGCATCATTGATTTCCGCCAGCCTTTTCTTGGTCTCACAGCCTTCTAAAAAGTCAACTGCAATTTGTTGATTTTTACTGAATACATCTGTCTTTGGCATTTCGTTCCTCCTTCATTAATCTGTTAATAAGTACATGCTACTTATTGTTTTGCTTACATAATTATTCTATATAATAATTATATCAATGTCAATCCGGCTTCTTTAATTTAGCGGGAAGTAATCCCTATGCCTAAGTGCTGTAATCCATTTTATTTTATATGACAATATCCTAAAACAAAGAACCGTTACCGCATAAAAAAGCTATACATATCTGTATGATAGAAAGAACCGTTGCATTTAGTCATTATTTTGCCATACAACGCTTTTGTTTTTCCCCGAACGCTTTGCCTGATACAGCGCTTCATCCGCTGAAGCAAAGAACTCCCTTTTACCTGTAAAAAGCTCACTTGCATATTCGCTGATCCCGGCGCTTGTGGAGGTTGTAATTCCATCATCATTTCCCAGTATAGCCGAATGATAATTCTCCCTGATCCGCTCTGATAGCGCATATGCCTCTTGCGCCGCAAGTGGGCAGATAACCGCAAGCTCCTCCCCACCGTAACGGAAAGCCTTGTCCAACTCGCCTATATTTTCCAAAATAGTGTTTACAAGGGTCAAAATAACCTTATCCCCAACATCATGCCCGAAAATATCATTAACATTTTTGAAATTATCAAGATCAAACAAAATAATGGAAAACGGCTCCTTGGTAATCGCATGTTTTTGTATGGCAGTATCCAGCTCCTCGTAGAAAGTAGCATGATTATATAAATTTGTAAGTGAATCGCGTTTAATTTTTTCAAGCGCGGCAAGCGTTCCCTGAACAATCACATCCTGCTGTTTTATAATTTGCAGCGCAAGAATAAATACCATTGTTAAAAGTGCATATGTACATATTGCATCAACCAATTCAGTCTGTACCGGCAACCCCAGCGGAGTTACAAATTGAATACTGACAATAAACACCGTATACAATATCAAATTAAGTATATAAGAATATTTTAAAATAGCTTTATCCACATAAATCAGCGAAGTAAAAACCGGCAGCAGCGCTAAAAGAGAAAGCAGCGGCACCATCTGGTGAATCCAGTATATATTAAATAAAATAAGCGACACCGACGTCATAAATATATAGCATTGCTTACGGTACCGCCCTGATTCAATGGCGCGCTTACATAAAAAATCAGCGAAAAAAAGCAGAGGGAAATTAACTAAATTCCCCATAATAACATAAGTGGAAAAATACCTCCACACGCTAATTCTGCTATTTTGCGACAATGAAATAAAGAAAATAGCCAGCTCCGTTCCCAGCCCCACACAAACACATATGAAAGCAGCGGAAAAAAACTTGCGATATTGCTCTTTATAATCGATAACGCTTTCATATTTCATTACGCGCAATATATTCACCTGCTTATGTATTTTTAGGTGTAGAGCTTATGTATAGCTATTGCTCGCATTATTAAGCTAGCTTTGAACCGCTTCCATACTATCCTCAGCCTCAAACCTGCTCCAGTCCCCTTTTTTCCTGTAATAAATAAACATTAAAACAGCGAAAAGCATCCAGCCGAAAGGCATGCAAAATGCTACAGTTTTAACTGTAAGCGCAACATATCTTGTTACAATAAACAGATAAATCTGCCTGAACACAACCATACAGGAAACATTTAAAAGCGTCGGTATCCTCACATCTCCCGAGCCGCGGAGAGATCCCGTTATAATCTGCGCAAAGGTTATTGTAAAATGAAGCGGAACAAACACCTGCATAAATTGGAGCCCTTGACTTATAACCGCTTCATCCGTAGAAAATATATTTAAAAGGAAATTTGAATTGGTCAGCACCAATACCGCCAAAACCAGTGAGGTTGAAACACCCATTATTACGGCTATGCGGGTTCCCTCCTTCGCCCGCTTAACCTGGCGCGAGCCAAGGTTTTGCCCTACAAATGTAGAAGAAGCCATAGCAAGGCTCTGGTGAGGCGTTGTCATAAAAATCCCGTCTATTCTGTTAACTACGCCGTATCCAGCCATGGCAGAGCCGCCTAAGAGATTAATATATGCCTGTATAAAAACATTTGAAAAGCTGACAATTCCGCCTTGGAGGCCGCCGGGTAAGCCAATGCCGAGTATGCGCTTCAAAACATCCTTATTCAAGCGCAGCTGGCGCAAATTCAGCCGTATTTCCGAAGGGTGATGGGATAGAAGCAGTATTATCAGCACAGCGTTTATAACCTGCGAAATAACAGTTGAAAATGCTACAGCTTTAATCCCCATATTGTAAACGAGTACAAATATAAATGTAAGTATAACCTTAATTACCATTGAAAACGCAAGAAAATACAGCGGGCGCTTGGAATCCCCCGTAGCTGTAAGTATGGCCGCGCCCATGTTGTAAACTGTCAGCCCCGAAATGCCCGCGAAATATATGCGCAAATATGTAACCGCTTCCACAAAAACCTCATCGGGAGTTTTAATTGCGTGAAGTAAAATAGGCGCCACAATAATGCCGAATACAGAAAGCGCTATACCTATGAGAAATGCCAATAGCATTGCTGTATGTACTGTATTTTTAATTTCTGCCGCGTTCCTCGCCCCGTAATATTGAGCGATCAAAACGCTCGATCCATTAGACATGCCCTGAAAAAACATAGTGATTACATTTATCAGCGGCCCTGATGCACCTACAGCCGCCAACGCATGGCTGGATACAAACCTGCCGACCATTATTGCATCAAAAGCATTGTACGACTGTTGCAGCATATTTGCCAAAGCCAAAGGCATAGCAAAAAACAAAAGCTGCTTCCAAATAATCCCTTGGGTCATGTCTCTATTCTTCATCTAATCACACCTTTTTAAAATTTATAATCAGATAAGTTTACATAAAGCAATTTATTTTTATACTATCATATATTTTTCCATAAATATAGCTATAAATTATATTTCTTATATTATAATTAAACAAATGAAAAAACAGGCTTACACAGCAGAATACTTTAACTCAGCTGCGTGAAATAATCTACCCTTTAGCCTGAAAAAAACCGCCCACAGTATAGCTATGCGGAAGAAGGCTTTTGCATAAAAATAAGTTTGTTTTTGCAGAATCAGGACTACCGTTTATGCCGGTAGCCCTGACTAGTTTTTAGTAATGTAAATCCTGCTCTATCTTGCGGCTCTCATAACATGCTATTTATACAATTTATTTGACAAATCAATATACTCTTCAATATCTTTTTTAATAAGCTCCAAAGATGAGCGCCAGAAATTAATATCATTCACATCTATATCCGCCATGAGGCCAACATCGCGCAAGCTATTGGTTCCCGTTGCACTAAGCAGCGCTTTATATTTAGCCGCAAAGCCCTCTCCCTCTTCCAAATATCTGGAATATAAACCCAAACTGAATAAATGACCGTAAGCATACGGGAAATTATAGAAATTGCAGTCAGCGCCATAGTAATGACCCTTAACAATCCACATATAAGGATGTATTGTGCCTTCATCAAGCCCTGGGCCATATGCTTTTTTATGGGCTTCAATCATGAGATTATTAAACTCCCCCGCGGATAATGAACCGTTTGGTCTGTTTTCAAAAACCTCTGTTTCAAAGCTATAGCGGGCAAAAATATCAACTATAACCTGAGTTGCCCCTAAAATAGAATTTTCCAATATCGCTATTTTTGATAAAGGATCACTTGCAAGCTCTTTAAGAGCCGATTGGCAAACAATGGTTTCACAGAAAGTAGAAGCAGTTTCCGCTATCGGCATAGTGTAGCTCTGGTTAAGATACGATTCATCCTTTAAACAGTGGCTGTGGTATCCATGGCCTAATTCATGCGCCAAGGTAAGCATGGAATCAAAGGAGCCTTCCATGAAATTTGACATAATGCGGATTTCCTTTATACTCTCTATACCGGCGCAAAAAGCCCCGTCTGATTTTCCCGCGCGAGGCTCAACATCAAGCCAGCTGTTATCAAAAGCATATTTTGCAAATTTTCCCATCTCAGGTGAAAACTCATTAAATTTTGAAACTATATAATCCGCCGCCTGCTCATAGGTTAAAGACATTGATATTTTCCCTATAGGAGCGCAAATATCATAGTATTTAAGGGCAGATTCATCGCCTAAATTCTTTGCCTTTTGAGTGTAATACTTACGCAGCTCGGGTAGATATTCCTGTATTGCTTCTAACATAGCTTTAAGAGCCATGCTTTCCATGCGGGAATTTTTTAAAGTCATATCCAATGCAGAGTCATAGCCCCGCAGCTTGTATTCTGTTATAACCTCGCCTTTAATAGCATTAAGACATGCGGCGGCGGGTATTTCTATTGTTTTCAAAGCTGCAATTTCCGCTTCATAGGCGGCTTTGCGAGTATCGGCATTTTCATCATGTGCCATATTGCGGATTATAGGAAGCGTTGTTTTCTCTCCGTTAAAATCGACAGGCAGCAGGCTTGTTATTTGATCATGCAAGGTTTCCCACGCATTTGAGCCTGTATTTTTCATTTTGCTGATGGCGGTCTCTTCCTGCTGATTGAGTACATATTTTGCCCTGCTCTTTACTTCATTTAAATAAAATTCATGCTCTTTTAAAACGGCTGATGACTCTATTATTTCATTAAGATTATCTATGCCCTTTACAAAATTTATAAAAGCAGTTTCAGCCGCGACTAAATCTGTTGATATATCCTGATACTTTTCAATATATTTCATAGCCTCATAGTTTTCAGAATCTACGGCATTTAGCAAATAGCAATAAACTAATAACATGGAATAATAATATATTTCATTACTTTTATTGATAAATATCTCCAGCTTATCTTTTATATTTTCATTTGAATTAAGATTTTCATTGCTCCATATGCAAAAACTGTCAACGGCTTTTTTATAATCTTCAAAATCCTTTAAAAACTTGGAGCTGTCAAGGCTTTCATACAAATTATCCAGCGACCATCTTTTATCCATTTTATACCTCCGGGTTTTATAAATTTTGCAATAAATTTACGGTGAATAATATTATAATATCATACTTCGCCTCTTAATCAACATTCATATCCTTTCAAATTCATGTTTATTTATGCCGGCTTTGCCTCCATTACAAATCACAGCATGTATTCAACGCTGCTTTGTTAAATTTACCATGATTTTTATTGATTCCATTTCTGCTTTTGTATTCGGCATTTTTACGGACTCCGGCTTATTTGTTCAAACCAAAAAACTCCCTTTTCTCATATTGAAAAAGGAGTTTTTATATAATTTATATTATATTTTTACAGGAGCTTTGCTTTCGCAGGGCACCGCAACCTGACATTTTCCACAGCCATATCTGGGTGCATATTTTTCTCTGGTAATATCCAGATAATCTGAGCAAATCGGGTGCTTTTTCCCTTCTTCTTTACTTATGGCATTAACAGGGCATTTTATAACACATGCCCCGCACATTGTGCAATATTCATAAGGGTCCGTATAATCCCTTTCATCATAATCCAATTCAAAATCGACTATTAAGCTCGCATATCTTCCGGCTACGCCTTTTTTCGATATAAGCCCCTTTGACAAGCCGAATGTCCCCTGGCCGCATACAAAGCCCGCATGGCGTTCCGACCAGCTGCTTGTATAAAAGCCCTGTATCCTGTCATCTGCAATTTCCGGATTTCTTCCTTTAAATCTCTGATCTGCACTGGGGATAACGCATTTATGCCCATGTGCCTCAATATGCTCTTTCAAATGATTTAACAATGCGCCGATAAACTCCTGCCCCTCAATCCTTGCGTGGAGCCACTCTGTAGAAGGCATATCCTTTATCAGGGCATTGCTTTTTTTGACATTATCCATAAAAGGCATAAATATGGAGATTACTGTTTTTGCACCGCTAAGCCACTCCGCCGGGGCCATGAAATGCCCGCCTATGATAGAAGGCTTTTTGAACTCGCTGAAAAGCCCATCATCCGCCCTGCCGCACATAATAACCGGCTCTTCATACATTCTCATACCGATAAGGCGCTCTTCCAACGCCTTTTCTTCGGAAACAAAATTGCCGGGATTATTGTTTACATAATCGCAGGCTATTTTACGCAAAGCCTCTTTATTCAAACCGCTTCCCCCCAACATATTTTTTCCATAGAAACAATTTAATATATATTAATTTTAATAATATTCCTCCGCCAGCTCTATCTGAACCATATTATCCAAATAAAAATCATCACAAATCTGAGCCGGGGCCTCCTCATGCTCAATGACAAACACAGGAAAAGTAACAGTCATTTTCGTACCCTTGCCGACTTTGCTTTTAACTCTAATTTCTCCGCCGAGAACCTCAACAATTTCTCTAACAATCGAAAGGCCGATCCCTCTGCCCCTGAGCCTATCCGTAGTATGGTAGCGCTCAAAAATATGCTCTATATTTTCCGCCTTGATTCCGTGGCCGTTGTCTTCCACCGATATTTCAACCCGCTCGCCTAAATCCTTCAAAACAACCTCTATTTTTCCGCCGACGCCGGTAGATTTAACGGAGTTAGAAAGAAGATTAAGTAGAACCCGCTCAATAAGAGCCTTATCCGTAGCCATAATTTTCTCTTCAAGGCTACATGAAAAATCAAGCGTAAGATTCTTATTTACAGTAAAAGGCAATGTAGATTCCGTAAGATTCCTCGCCAGCTCAACAATATTCGTATTTGCAAATACCGGCAGTAAATAACCGTCTCTCAGCTTTGAAGAATCGCTTACATCTGTCACAAGTTTAAGGGCCTTAAAACAGTTTTTTTTAATAGCCTCCACATGGGGCAAAGCGCCCTTAGGCATACCCTTTGTCACCTCAAGCAGCTGAACATATGTATATATAATTGTCATGGGACCCTTTATGTCATGAATAACATCTTCATAGGTCGCAATTGTATCCATTTCTGAATAATTATCCATAAAACCCTCATTCTATAAAATGCGTATTCAATATTTAAAACGCATGTTCTAATAATTTATATTTGGCATATTTCATATTTTACATTAAAGACCCCGAAAAATCAATTTATACTTCTCAAACTTTATATCAAATATATGTTAACATCCCTGCTGCTTTTTATTAAACCGTATTTCATGGCAAACACGCTGCAAATCCGCTGTATGAGCTGTTTTCCGCACATCTTTATCATTTTATTTCTTTTGGTCATAAAAATTTTTATACCATCTGAATAGCTTTTTTCCCAACCATTTGCTAAATTAAATTGAATAATGCGGTAGTATTCGGGAATTATTTTTGTTATACTGTTTAAGGTGTATGACAGCTAATCACAGGGATGCTATATCAGCCGCATTAAAATTAAAGCACTGAAAGATTTTTTAATCTTCAAGCCTCTGCGTAAAGCTGTGATAAACCGTCAATTAACAGAAAGAAAATGAAGGAGGTAAAGCTGTGAAGCTAATTTTGGCTATCATTCAGCTTGATGATGTTGCCAGTGTTATAAGACATCTGGCCAAAAGCGGGTTTTTCTCAACCAAATTAACCTCGGCTGGAGGATTTTTGAAAGAAGGAAATGTTACCATTATGGTTGGCGTGGAAGAAGAAAGGCTTGAAGAAGCGCTTGATATTATCAATAAATTCTCTCATAGCCGCTCTAAACTTGTGCCGACGCCATCTCTTGACAGCATGGATTCTTCTCTTACAGAAGTTACCGTTGGCGGAGCAACCGTTTTCGTGCTTGATTGCGAGCAATTTTTGAGGTTTTAATTATGGATAGAATTGTTTCGCTTATTATTGGATTATTATGCGGAATAGGTCAGTTTTATGTAGTGCGCGCCACTCTTAAGCCCCTATCTGAAGGCAAAGACCTACAGATGTTTAAGGTAGTGCTTTTGAAGCTGCCGATTCCTGTTATACTTTTTCTGGGCTGCGCATTTATCAACATAAAACTTTTACCTTTTGTTGGAATCGCATTCTGTTTGAGCTTAACGTCATCAGGCATTATTAATCACTTAATGACAATGAAAAAGAAGGGATGATATATGAAGTATATTCCAGCTGTTATTTCCGGTATTATTGCTTTTATAGGCACCACTATTTACTTACGCTCCGCGAAAAATACAAAATCACCAGAGCGCACTGTTGAGCTTGCAAAGCTCTTTAAAAAAATAGGCATGGGCATTTCCATTTTCGGCATTTGGATGTTTATCGGAAGTGTCATAACGCTTCTTTTTGGAAACCCCGCGCAGGAGAAATTCAATGTAAGTGTTATTCCGCCCAGATCTAATATCATAATAATGGGCTATCAGCCGAGCGAAACTATGCTTGTAGGCTGGGGTGTAATGGCTGCCTTAATTTTATTTGCAGTTATAGCCCGCATTTTTTTAATACCTAAGCTCAGCGATACCCCAGGCAAGTTTCAAAATGCCATTGAAGCAGTTGTTGAAACGGTTGAAAGCTATACATCCGAGCGCACAGACGATTTGGGCCGTTTTATGTTTGGCTACATTTTCGCAATAGGTGCGACTCTCCTTGGTAACGCCATTGCAGAGCTTATGGGCTTTCGCTCCCCGTCTTCAGATTTGATGTTTACGGCTGCCCTTTCAATTATGACATTTTTCATGGCTAATTTATACGGCATCCGCAAGCTGACTTTACAGGGAAGATTAAAGAGCTATGCTTACCCTTCCCCGCTGCTGATACCTATTCGCCTTGTTACAGACCTTGCAAACCCTCTGTCAATGGCTTGCCGCTTGTTCGGCAATACAATTAGCGGCATGATTGTATTAAATCTTATTTATTCCGCTCTCGGTAATTTTGCAGCAGGTATTCCAAGTTTAGTCGGCCTTTACTTTAATGTATTTACTGCACTTATTCAAATGGTTATTTTCATAACTCTTACTCTTATGAATATCAGTGAAGCAACTACATCGCCGGCTGCTTGAGCCGCTTTAAATTTATATCAAAAAATGAAAGGAGTTTTTTATTATGGAATCAATCGCTATAGCTCTTTGTCTTATTCCTGCCGCTTGCTGCGGTTTGGTTGAAGGACTTGCAACAGGAAAAGCTGTTGAAGCCGTTGCAAGGCAGCCGGAGGCTTCCGGTAAAATCACATCAATGCTTTTGATGGGGCTTGCGCTTACGGAAGCATCATCTATCTACGGCTTTGTTATTGCGCTGATTATGCTCTTTAGTTAAATAGCTGTTGCAACCCATCCTTTCAACAAAAATAGGAGGCTGTATGGGAGATCTAAATATTATTGAAATTCTTATCTACCTTATAAACTTTTGTATAACTTTAACCTTGCTTTATTTGTTATTGTATAAGCCTGTCAGCAAATTTCTCGGTGAGCGCAATGACCGCATTGCAAATTCTCTGAAAAAAGCTGAAACAGTTTCGCAGGAAGCTGAAATTATTCTCCAGCAGGCAAAAGAAGAATTGGCAAGCACACGGGAAAATGCCCGTAAGCTGTCTCATGAAACTATGGAAAGCGCTATTCAAGATGCAGAAAGTATTCTCGATAATGCAAAAGAGAAATCCTCTAAAATAGTTTCACAAGCCCGTGAACAAATGGAGGAAGAAAAACAAGCCGCATTGGAGCAGTCATTTGCCGAGATCGTTTCATTTGCAAGCGGATTGGCAACGCGTATTTTAACCAGAGAAGTTACCATTGATGATAACCGGGAAATAGTAGAAAACTTCTTTAGTGAAAAGTCTGCCCACAATCAAGCTGCGCCCGAAACACAGCTGGAAAAACCGGTAGAAAATGAAACCATTGAAAAAGAGGAGAAAAAATCATGAACGCCCACGGAACCCCTGTATTAAGACTTGCGCCGCCTTACGATGGTGAACTTATTCACCGTATTGAGCAGGGTTTTTCAGATAAGCTCGGGTTTGATGTTAAGTTTAAGATAATTGAGGACTCCTCTCTGTTATGTGGTTTTGTAGCTTATGTCAGCGGCATTGTTTATGATATAAGCGCAAAAACACAGCTGGATGCTCTTAAGAATCATCTTATGGATTCAATTACGGCACCGGCTGAAAACTATACGGAGGAGGGAGATATTTCATGAGTATAAACATTAACCTTTCGAGAGAAGCTCTAAGTGACTTCCTCCATGAAAAAGTCGGATCATTTGATATTGCACCCTCCGTCTATCATTACGGAATCGTACAAAGTACAAAGGATGATGTAATACGTATAAGCGGACTTGCAGGCTGCCATTACGGAGAAATACTTCAATTTGAAAATGATGTATACGGGCTTGCGCTGGATCTTGCCGAAGAGCATATAGGCGCCGTTCTCCTTAATACAGATGCCGCCGTAACAGCCAGATCCCTTGTGCGCAGCACCGGGCGTATTGCGGATGTTTG
>JGI994J12354_10004861_pt1 | contig 11864 bp, 12 predicted proteins | sample IntmicLarv3ML3BL_FD_12354 | JGI IMG/M metagenome (IMG submission 12354) | reverse complement strand
TATACAGCGGCTCCGTTGTACTTCTTGGTAACCCCCGCACCCGTCTGCGCAGGAACCGCAACAAAGCTCCACTCGTACGCATCCCCGATATTGTCAAGTATAGCGTACGCAAGCTTCCCGCCATAACTCTTGCCCATAGTGTGAACACAGCGTTTCTTCTTAAGGTCCGCCCCGCAAATACCACAGGTTTTCGCCGTCGCCATACAGCCGACAGAAACCTCTTTTTTTATCCCTCCCTCAATGTCGAGGATAAGGTCTTTATTGCTCGCCGACCGAACCATATAAGCCTTCGCCTTGAGCTCAACATAAGGCTCACCCGTCTTGGTCGTCTTGCCCGAAGAGGTCAAAACCCAAGTCTTGTAAATTCTCGCTGATTGATTTTCAGCACTCGCACTGTGGTCAAAAATCCCCGTCTTGCCAACAAAAAGCTCTGCAAGTTGGTTGAGAGCCTTAACTGAAAAAGCCTCATAATCACGATCAACATCGTTGTCGCAAAGCGTAACCGTAAATGTGAAAAGCTCGTCTTCAGAAAAATCTCGAGTAGTAAGGTCGTTGATAAGCGAAAGTTCATCTTTTGATATGCTCATTTTTTCACCTCCTTTAATTGTGTAGGTTTGATTTAGGAACGTTTAGTGGCTTACATCAACAGTAACAGGACTTTCTTCGCCCGCACTCTCGATTTCCAACTTTTGCGCCTGCGCACGAATAAGACGAACGTTCGCGGCGTCAATCTCATCGTCAAAGTTGAGTACATCCCAAACGACCGAAGCGCTAAGCCCCTGATAGCCCGCATTTTCAAGATATGTTTCGCCAATCTTCTCGATAATCGGATTAAGAATTCTGCGATAATAAGCAAGCTCGTTGCTTAAAACCTTCGCCTGCTGATAGCTCATGCGCTCTGTTGTCGCCCAAGAAATACCAAGCATGAACGGCGGAATGCCGAGCTTCGCGATAATCTGCTCAAGCAAAATACGCGTAGGAACTTCATAGTCGATTATCTGATTGTCCGCGCCTATTGCCTTAATGCGAACGTCGCCAACTGCCACAAAGTCGGTCGGATTCCCTGACTTTGTGCTCTGCATACCTGCGGCCCAGTTGTCTGCAAGAATTTTTGCGTTCTCACTTGCAAAAGCTCGCTCGTCCTCCGATCCCGGGTTGTATGTAACCGCAAAACGAACATTCCCCGCGCGGTCAAAGTTCTGCCCCATGCACGAAAGCATTTTCGTAAATGCTTCCGCCACGGCAGGTAAGGACTTGAGCACAGATTGCCCCACAACCTCGTTCGGTTTAGGATTAAGCGCAGAAAACAGAATGCCCTCCTTGTTCTTAATCTCTCGAAAGTTAAGCCCCGTGCCGTCCGACACATAAAGTCCGTACTCCGACGGATTGTCCGCCGACGGCTTTATCGCAAGCCTCTCAAAAGATGCGTTGTACAACGTAGGAACATCCCCCGCCTGTGCGGGCATAATGATTTCCCCGACAGCAGTTCCGTAAACGATAAGGCTGTCAAGATAGGTCGTCATAAAGCTTTCAACTCCTCGTCCCGTCGCTCCGACCCGAACAGTGCGGGCATAACGATTAAGCTCGTCCGTAGCGGTTTGGTCGCCCGTTTCAAACACGAAACCACCCATAAGCCGCTCGATTTTGGTTATAGCAGCGTCCACAACAGGAATACTCTCGCGGATTTGGTCATACACTGCCGCCGCAGGCGTCTTAAGCGCAGTATACCCGAAATTATTCGACCAGACATTGCCCTGACTTGCAAGCGTCGCCCCAATTCCTGTGAAGCTCTTCTCTTCTTTAGCTGGATTGAGTATGCTTTTGATTTTGTCTTTAATTGCCATTGCTTTTTCACCCCCTTATAAAGTTGAATTGATAAATATATTTATTTCGACAAAAGCCGAAAATAAATCATTCCCGAGTTATATTCGCTGCGTAAAAACTACCGCCATTAGCGTTGTCGCACACCGAAGTCACGAAATAGCGTATCTCGTCCATGGCATGGTCGAACTCTTTCTTCACTCTGTCGCCGTGTCTGCTCTCTGCCCAAACGTACATAGAAAATTCGCGCAAACTATCGAAACAGTCCTCACAGAAAAGAATGTCACCTCTTACCAAAGCAGAAGAAACCTTGGCAATCCCCGAAAGAACGTCGTTCTTCGCCCGTTTAACAGCAAAGCCCGTCTTGCGCCGTAAGCATTGAATAAAACTCGCCGCGGACGGGTCAACAATCACCGCAGTGATTGTCCGATCATCCGCAAGCCGTACCAGATCGTCAGCATACTCGTCGTCGGTTTTCTGCGCCCCATGCTTTCGACTATCATAATAGTACTCCTTAATGCGATACCACCGCCCGTCATGGCTTCCCCAAAGTCCGAAACTGGCAGGGTTCACAGTGCCATAGTCGCATGATATAAAGTACTGCTCAAACTCCGTCGGCATGTCCTCCCGCCTTACAACATGAAGCGTCGGATCAAACATAGGATATACAACCCCGCTAGAGATTACCCACTTCCCCTCGATAAACCGCTCATAAAACGCCCCCGAATAAAGCGACCTGTACCGCGCTTTAATCGAATCAGAAAGCGACGGATTGTCATCCATAGTAAAATGCAAATACAAAGCATTTTTGCTCTCACGCTTGTTAATCCACTCAAGATAAAACCAGTGATATGGATGCTCAGGATTACAGTTAAACCACATCTTGCTGCCCTGCTCACTGCACCTTGCAATCGCCTGCTCAACAAACGAGCGCGGCATAAGCGCGACTTCGTCAAGCATGACCCCGCAAAGTGTCATGCCCTGAATAAGCGCGGCAGAGCTCTCGTCCCGCCCGCCGAAAAGATAGTACCTGTTTTCAGTTTTACCCTTTTTTATTATAAGCAAATTCTGCGAGCGTTTTTCCTCAATCGAAAACCCAAGCCCCTGCAAAATTTCCGTCAAAGGATTGACAACATTCCGCCGCACAGAGGTGATAGTCTTACCGCAAATGGCAAAGCACTTGCCGTCAAAATTGGTCATTCCCCACAAAGCAAACGAAATAGACATACAAAGAGTTTTGCCCGACCGCACAGCCCCGTCCGCGATAACAGCGTCATGTGCGCAATAACGCGACTGCGGAACCCACCAGTTGAGAAGAGTCTTCTGCTTTTTTGTGAATTTCTGAAATTTTATTCCTTTCAGCTTTCACCACCGCCCGAAGCGCTATCGCCCAAAGCTTTCAAAAAAGACTCCGCCCCGTCAGAACCCAAAGTTTCAAGACTCTCCCAGTATTCAAGCGCCTTTATGCGGTCAATAAGTTTAATCTCAAAAGCTCCGTCCTTACCTTTCTTGATTTCTGAAACAGCAGTCAAATCAAGCCGAGCAAGCTGATATTGCGTAAGACTGTCATTGTAAAGAACAAGCTTCACAATGTCGTTCGGCTTGCCGAAACAGAGCTTTTCCAGATATTTTTTATAATCTTTCAATATTAAATCACACACCTTTCATACAAAAATTGTTTTACTATATATAGCGAATTTAAGGGGCACTTTCCCGCACATTTACCGCAAAAGAGCAAAAAAGCCTATAAAACGGCAAAAAAATAATTAAAATCAGACAACCAAGTGTTAAAAACTTTTCCAAAAACCCTAGAAAAATCTTGACTTTTTGCTGTGTTTATAGTATTCTATAACAAGTTTCACCCATTACACATCTAAATAAATTTTAATAGAAACGTTAAAAAAATGAAAAGAATTTTATCACTCACACTTATCGCTGTCATAGCTTTAACAGCATTCACCGCTTGTAACGGGGGCAAAGACGATGTTATCGACATCGGAATCATTCAGATTGTCGAGCACGAATCACTTGACGAGGTTCGCAATTCCTTTATCAAAAGCCTCGCGGCAAAAGGCTATGTCGACGGCGAAAATATAAAGATTGATTTCCAAAGCGCCCAAGGCGACACGAACAACCTCACCACAATTGCACAAAAATTCCGCAATGACAATAAGGACATTGTTGTTGCCATAGCAACCCCATCGGCTCAGATAATGGCGAATGAAACGGACGATATTCCCATCGTCTTCTCTGCCGTAACCGACCCTGTCGATGCTAAGCTCGTCGAAAGCCTTGATGCCCCGGGCGGCAACATCACAGGAACTTCCGACTGGATTTCTGCCGAAGCCTTGATGAGTGTTGCGAAAGAAATTTCCCCCGATATCAAAAAGCTCGGAGCGTTATATTCCACAAGAGAGGCAAACTCTGCCTCCACCGTTGCCGACCTTGAGGAATACTGCAATGCAAACGGAATTGAGCTCGTCAAAAACGCGATACAGAATACAAACGAAGTGCAAACAGCTGCACAAAGCCTTGTTACCAAAGTGGACGCGATTTTCATTCCTACAGACAATGACATCGCAAGTTCTATGAAAGTAGTGTCACGCGTGTGTTCAGAAGCAAAAATCCCGACCTTCCTCGGCGCAGACAGCATGGTTGAGAACGGCGGACTTATCTCTCTCGGCGTTGACTACTCCCTCCTCGGCGAAAAAACAGCCGACATGGTTATTGAAATTATAAAAGGCAAATCTCCTGCTGAGATGCCCGTCGTGGTACTAGACCAGCTTAAAACGGTTGTGAATACAACAACAGCAAAAGAGATTGACATTGAAATCCCCGAGAAAATCCTCTCTAACTCAAAAATCATTGAATAAACTTTAATATAAAATAAAGAGGGCGGTCATAACGACCGCCCGTTAAATATAAAAAAATGCTTGACATTCTCCCTCTTATACTAGACACGCTAGAGCTCGGCTTCATCTATGCCATAATGGCTCTGGGCGTCTTCATCTCATTTAGAACACTCAATACCCCCGACCTTACCGTCGACGGAAGTTTCGTCACCGGTTCTGCCGTGTCCATCGTTTTCACTCTGATTGGACTCCCGTTTTGCGGGGTCATGCTCTCTTTTATCGCAGGAATGGTCGCCGGCTGCCTCACGGCACTGATAAGCACAAAGCTCAAAGTCACCGCTCTTTTAAGCGGAATTTTGATGATGCTTGCACTTTATTCGATAAACCTTAGAATTATGAGCAAGCCGAACCTCCCGCTCGGAAAGACTGATAAAACTATATTCAGCTTTGTCGACGGCTTGAAAATCCAACTCGCAAACGGCGCAGGAAAAACCACAACGCTCCCGCTTGGAAGAATTCTCATAGCATTCGTGGCATTCGCCATCGTGCTTATCCTCCTGTTGCTTTTCTTGAAAACAAAGCTCGGGCTCGGACTCCGCGCCACAGGCGATAACGAAGCAATGGTCAGAGCTTCAGGCGTTGACACCGACAAAATGAAGATAATCGGCATGGCACTAAGCAACGGACTTGTGGCACTCTCGGGCGGAATTCTCGCCCAGTACAGCAAGCTTTCCGATATAAACATGGGTACAGGAATGGTCGTCATAGGACTCGCAAGCGTCATAATCGGAGAGGTCGTGTTCGGCACTTCCAACATTGTCCGCAGACTAGTCGCCGTCGGACTCGGCGCAGTGGTATACCGCGCGATTTACGCCATAGCAATCCAGCTTGGAATGGAGTCGTCGGACTTAAAACTTGTGTCAGCGGTCATAGTCCTCATCGCTCTTTTCGCCCCGACTGTAAAAGGGAAAATCAAAATAGGGGGTAAAGTATAAAAATGCTTAAAATAACAGACCTCACAAAGGTATTCGCAAAAGGCACAGTGAACGAGCGCTTGGCGATTGACAAGCTTACGCTGAACGTCCCGCAAGGACAGTTCGTCAGCATAATCGGCGAAAACGGAGCAGGAAAATCCACACTGCTTAATCTTATAAGCGGCTTTTACCCAAGCGACAGCGGTAAAGTAATCCTTGCTGATAAAGACATCACAAAGCAAAAAGAGTACAAACGCTCCCGCCGCATAGGACGAGTTTTCCAAGACCCGCTCAAAGGCACAGCTTTTGACATGACAATTGAGGAAAACCTTGCACTTGCGATATCAAAAAATAAACCTCTTGGCTTCTCATTGGGAGTATCAAAAAAAGACGAAAACTACTTTAAGGAAGAGTTAAGCCAGCTTAATCTTGGACTTGAAAACAGATTAAAGCACAAAGTAGGACTGCTTTCAGGAGGCCAGCGCCAAGCGTTGACACTGCTTATGGCAATCCTGTCAAAGCCCGATTTGCTGCTGCTTGACGAGCATACAGCAGCTCTCGACCCGGGTTCAGCCGAGAACATAATAAACCTCACAAGCCGAATTGTGGAAGAGGCAAACCTCACTACTCTTATGGTAACTCACAACATGAAACAGGCGCTCAATTTGGGAAGCCGCACAATCATGATGTCAGAAGGCAAGATAGTGTTCGACGTAAGCGGCGAAGAACGCTCAAAGCTTGGCGTAGCAGACTTAATCCGCTTATTCGCCGAGAAAAAAGGCAAAGAACTCGACAGCGACAAGATGCTGTTAGGATAGATGAAATACAAATTAGGAATTTTACTGCTGATATCTGTTTTACTGTTGACATCGTGTAACAGCACAGTTTGTATGTTGAATGATGCCAACATACAAACTGAAGAAGTCGCGCCCTCGACAGAAGAGTCGCCCACATACGAACAGCTTTCCTCTGAAAACGAAAGACTGAAAAAACTTCTCGACGACAACGGAATATATAATTTTGATACGTTGGAGCGTCACCCAATTGATATCGAACTTGAAAAAGTCCTTTCTGACCCTGTAATACTAGGCGACACACTAAAAGTGCGTGCTACACTTCAAACATATGCAAAAAAGTGGGAAGAGGAAATGAATAAGTATGTCGTTCTTTTAACTGAAAAATTAGATGACGACAAGCTAAAATGGTTAATCGAATCACAAACGAATTGGAAAGAAAGCAAAAACGCCGATGATGAATTATATGTACAGTGTTATGTACAACAGATTGGTGAAGGCTCTCTTATAAAAGATGTAATGGCATCTAAAAATTACCGTGATTACAGAGCACGAGCGCTGTATTTGGAAGAAACATATAACATAATAAAGACTGAAAACCAATAAAAAAGCCACACTTAACCAGTGTGGCTTTTTTGCATGTCTGTATAACACTATTTCAGCATATAACTAAAATCTGTAATAGTGTTCCCAACATTTTTCACGGCCTTACCGGCCTTTTTCTTAAACTTGTGCGCCTTGTTACTGTTGTTCATCATCGCACTTGTGGCTGCAAGTGCCGCAGCACCAACGGTTACACCGATGGCAACCCCTTTAATAATCTTTGAGGATCTCATGATTGTATCTCCTATAATATAAAATTTTATCCCGAAATTTAGTACGTTTGAAAGTTTCACAGTAATATTATTACCCCTGCCCCGAAATATATACAAAAAAACTCAAAAGAAATGCTTACCGATATTTGGCCAGAAATGACCCAAGCGAATCGCTCGACACAAGCACACTCCCTTTTTCTATCTCGCTTCCTTCTGCATCATGAATAAACATGTAACCAACCGTCCAATTTTCTGTTCCTAAAAAGACTTAAAGCAGTGAACATAAATCGTATAACCGGTTCTAACACTCTTAAACTTTGCAACAGCTGTAGGCTTATAAGTCCCGTCCACCGCACTTAGCGACGAAGTTGTGGAGGATAAAGTATATCCGCTCGTATTCACTTTCGACTTAATCGCCACAAGAAACTCGCTTTCAGTTTTAGGATAATTATTCGTCGGTGGCGTCTGCGAACTCGGGGTCAGGGACACGCTCGACAGCGCAGTACTACTAGGAGCAGGAGTCTTACTTGAGCTCGCCGATTTCGACGATGCTACCACCTTTGATGGAGTTGTCGAGGGTTCGGCACTGCTCTCTGCTTCTGAACTTTCCTCTACAGATGTGGTTTCTTCTACCAACGGTTCTGTCGCTTGTTTACCACAGCCTGCAAACACTCCAATCACCAGCACCCCCGCCAGCAAAACACTAATTAATTTCCGCATACTATACCTTTTCCTTTACTGTTAAAGTTTATAATGTAGATGTCAAGCAAAGCTTGACATCTACATTATACCATGGTATAATTCGCAAAAAAAACAGCTCCTCTCAAAAGAGGAGCTGTTTTAAATTTTTTTACAGTTTACTGCTGGTTCTGCTCTGCCTTCGCTTGAAGCTCTGCAAGCGCATCCTTACGAGAGAGATTTATACGACCTTGACTGTCGATTTCCATAACCTTAACAACAATCTCGTCGCCCTCGCTGACAACATCTTCCACATTCTCAACACGAGTGAAGTCAAGCTTCGACACATGGCACATGCCGTCTTTACCGGGGGCAATCTCTACGAAAGCGCCGAAAGGCATAATTTTGACAACTTTGCCCTTAAAGATAGTACCGATTTCAGGATTAAACGCAATAGTCTTAATTACGTTAATCGCCGCACGACCTTTTTCTACGTTCATGCAGGAAACGAATACGTTACCGTCCTCTTCAACGTCCACCTTAACTTCATAATCAGCACAGATTTTCTGGATAACCTTACCCGATTTACCGATAACCTCTGCGATTTTATCCACAGGAATTTTAACGTTGAGCATTTTCGGAGCATACTTCGAAAGCTCTTCACGAGGCTCTGCAATAGCTTTAAGCATAACTTCGTCGAGGATATATTCACGAGCGGTCTTCGTTTTCGCAAAAGCTTCTTCAATTACTTCATAGCTCAAACCGTCGGTTTTGATGTCAACCTGAATGGCTGTAATACCTTTTTTCGTTCCGCCGACTTTGAAGTCCATGTCGCCGAAAAAGTCCTCAAGACCTTGAATGTCAACCATCGTCATGAACTCGTCGCCGTCTTGAATAAGACCGCAAGAGATACCCGCAACAGGAGCTTTAAGAGGAACACCCGCGTCCATAAGAGCAAGTGTGCTTCCGCAAATCGCGCCCTGCGATGTCGAGCCGTTTGAAGAAACAACTTCTGATACAACACGGATAGCATACGGGAAATCTTCAACTTCCGGAATTACAGGCAATATGGCGCGCTCTGCAAGAGCTCCGTGCCCGATTTCGCGACGACCCGGTCCGCGGCTCGGACGAGTTTCACCCACCGAGTATGACGGGAAGTTGTAGTGATGCATATAACGTTTTTCAGTATCTTCATCGATACCGTCAAGACGCTGTGACTCTGATACAGGCGCAAGAGTGGCAATCGCAAGAACCTGAGTCTGTCCGCGCGAGAAAAGTCCCGAACCATGAACGCGAGGAAGAAGCCCGACCTCAGAAGTAAGAGGACGAATTTCGTCAATTCCGCGACCGTCAACACGCTTTTTGTCGTTTTTAAGCCAGTTGCGTACGATGTATTTCTGAAGTTTGTACATCGCTTCGTCAATCACGGCAATCTGCTCTGGGAACACTTCGTCAAGCTGTCCGTGAACGTTCTCGTATATAGGAAGCATAGCAGCGTCGCGCTTGTTTTTGTCATCAGTATCAAGTGCGATTTTGACATCAGCCTCAGCAATTTCTTTAACTTTGTCAAAGATTTCAGCAGGAACTTCCATTGAAGGAAATTCAGATTTAGGAAGCCCGACTTCTTTGGCAATGCTGTCGATGAAATCAACAAACTTCTTAATTTCTTCATGTCCTGCTTTAATGCAGTCAAGCATAAGAGCGTCAGGAACTTCTTTAGCGCCCGCCTCGATCATTACTACTTTTTCTTTATGAGCAGCAACAGTAAGATCAAGGTCAGAAGCAGCACGCTGCGCAGCGGTAGGATTAAGTACAATCTGTCCGTCAACAAGACCGACAGAAATGCTGGCGATTGTCGAGTTAAACGGAATGTCTGAAACAGCAACCGCAACCGAAGCGGCAAGCATGGCAGTAATTTCGGGGCTGTTGTCGCCGTCATTACTAAGCACAGTCATAACGATAGAAACGTCATTGCGCATGTCCTTCGGGAAAAACGGACGGAACGGACGGTCAACCGCACGGCTTGTTAAAATGGCTTTTTCTGAAGGACGGCTTTCGCGTTTGATGTACGATCCCGGGATGCGTCCAACACTATAGAGTTTTTCCTCATAATCAACAGAAAGAGGGAAGAAATCCACACCATCTCTTGGCTTATCTGCCATGGTAACGTTCGCCATAACAACAGTTTCGCCGTATGTTACCCAGCAAGAACCGTTTGCAAGGCACGAGGTTTTTCCAACCTCAATGGTTAGAGGACGACCCGCATATAGAGTCTCAAATTTTTTCACTGACATTTTTCTTTTTCCTTTTTAATAAATTTTTTATCCGTTACTAATAACGACTTCTTTGATCTCGGTTTCCAACTCTTATGAAAACCGTTTGAACCCTTTGACATAGAAATGAGAGAGAATTCTTTGCCTAAGCAAAGACGCCCCCTCCCATATCTGTTTACTTATCTAAAATAAGTTAGGAGAGCCGCCCGCAAGGGCGACAATGCCTGCCGACGCTGTCGGCTACTTTCTGATACCAAGTTTAGCAATAACCGCACGATAGCGCTCGATGTCCTTTTTGATAAGATAGTTCAAAAAGTTACGACGTTTACCAACCATAAGCAAAAGTCCGCGACGGCTGTGGTGGTCGTGCTTGTGGATTTTCAAATGCTCGGTAAGATCGTTGATACGACGTGTAAGGATTGCAATTTGCACCTCTGGCGAACCTGTGTCACCCTCGTGTGTAGCGTTATTTACAATAACTTCAGTTTTCTGTTCCGGACGCAGCATAGTGTATTACTCCTGTAATTAATTTTTTTAAGCGTATTTCAAAGCCTGCCGAGTTGTGCTGCTCTCGCGCGAGCTGTGAAACCGCAATAGACTGTGATAGTATACCACAGTGTTAATATGATGTCAAGAAAAAAATTTGGTAAGTTGTATAATTGAATATCTCCGATATAAACTACAACACCATGTACGAATCGCTAGCGGGCACCGCCCACCGCCGCACTCACAACACACTCGGCAGGAACCCAACCCGCGTCCCCCGCAACATTTGTCGCAAATAACCACGCATTAACAATTTCCTGCACTTCTAAAATGTCGCCTGTTTCTTGTGTTAACTCTGTTGGATTATAATCTCTTGTCAGCTTTCCGTCACAAACGAAAGCTATCGGCACATACGTCTCTTGACCAAGTATTTCACAAACGTACCAACCTAAAAACTCCGCATCTTCCTCTTGCACAATCAAAACTTGCGTTCCTTTTTCAAAAGTAGGAAACTTTCCCGGATTATCCCACCTGCATTGCCGCACAACTTTTACTTTCATGCTTTTCTATCCTAAATTTTTCACAATCTCTCCGCCCCCGTCGCCGCCCCCCGGCCCAAGCGTAATCTCAAAATCCGCGCACTTGATAACATCGCGATTGTGCTCAATCACAAGCACCGTGTTCCCCGTGTCCGTAAGCTTTTGCAGTATGTCAATAAGCTTTTTCACATCATGAGTATGAAGTCCCGTCGTCGGCTCGTCAAGAATATAAATCGTCTTGCCCGTGCCTCGCCGCGACAGCTCCGAAGCAAGCTTAATCCGCTGTGCCTCCCCGCCCGAAAGAGTGGTAGAGGACTGCCCAAGCTTGATATATCCAAGCCCGACATCCACAAGAGTTTTAATTTTCCTCTCGATTTTCGGAACATTCTTGAAAAAGCTGTAAGCCTCTTCAATCGTCATTTCCAAAACTTCGTAAATATTCTTGCCCTTGTACTTCACTTCAAGCGTTTCGCGCCCATAGCGCTTGCCCTTGCAGACTTCGCAAGGAACATAAATGTCAGGCAAAAAGTGCATCTCTATCTTGATTTGCCCGTCGCCTTGGCAAGCTTCACAGCGCCCGCCCTTAACGTTAAAACTGAACCGTCCCGTGCTGTAACCACGCATCTTCGCAT
>JGI994J12354_10004860_pt1 | contig 11871 bp, 10 predicted proteins | sample IntmicLarv3ML3BL_FD_12354 | JGI IMG/M metagenome (IMG submission 12354) | reverse complement strand
AAACATTCGGAACGAATATCCAATACTCCCAAACGGGGAAGTGTCGCTGACATTAAGATGAAACGAATATTAAACAAACGAGAATATTCACCAATCAGATATAACATCTTATCCCATATCAACGGATTATACGATTGCAACTCATCAATAATTACAACAGAGTTGGCTAAACGATGTAATAAATAATTAGACTCTTTTCGATTCGTTTTCAGTATATCAAAGAACTTCACATGAGATAATACTGTAAACTGATAGAGTGCAAACAAATTATCAATAAAGTTTTTTTCTTCATCACACTCTGTATCTCCCTTATTAATCGGAACTTTTGAGTGAAGTTCTACCAATTCTGTTCCCTCTAATCCGAATGACTCTTTCAGAACTTTATATGTTTGCGTTATCAATGTAGTAAAAGGAAATACATAGAAGACTTTTGTTATATCGGGATGTTTTGCCAGAAGCTCAGAAAGAACAATCATTGACATGTTTGTCTTTCCGCCGCCCGTAGGAGCTTCCAAATAAAATAAGTGATTACCTAAGTTGCTCTTAATCGAGCGAAGTACTTCTATTGCCATCTCTTTCCGAAGCGTGTTGAGATTTTCGTTTGATTTTTCTTCAGGAAATGTAAATTGGTAATTTTCAGCTTCTTTGTATGTAACTACATTATGCTTGTATGTTTGTAAGTTATTTATCAACACCCTTCTTCTTTCTTGAGAATCTAATATTCCAAAATCTGAAAAACTTGTACCACTGGAATACTCATGTGTTGCCAAATAATCAGCTGAAGTAAGTAGCGATGAAGCTAATTTGATTAAAGAGTACAAGGAGAATGAAATATATCTTTTACCTCCATTTTGTTGATTCAAAAGCTCCTCTTCAAAAGTTCCGCTTAATATATCATTTGCATTCTCAAAGAAACTATTAAGTAGGCGCTCATTATCTTCATTAAACCGATACAACTGAATATATTTCAGTAAATCTTTGTATCGTTCCTGGAAAGAAGAGATAAATATATTATGAGTTGCCGAATCCAACACAGGACTGTGATGTTTTGCGATAACCAAAGAGAAGAAATAGGCTGCAAGTATTAGCAAGGCTTTTTCTTGCTCCGTATAATCATTAGAAGCAGCAATCTCATCAGCATGGTAATACAAAAAAAGGTATGCACCTAAGAAAGAGTGCCCAAATGGAGGAACAAAAGATGTTGTTACCGTCCTGAACTGTTTGTTCCCCATTCGCTGTGCTTGAAAATTCTCATTTACCTTTCCAAAATCATGGAATAAAATCGCATTGGTAAATAATCTTTTTATTAAAGATGCACAAGCAGCTTTCTCTGAAAAAAAATCTCCTTCTACTACAGATTGGGAAAGTTGATCTATCACCTGATTTAACCCGTGTACCTCAACAAGTTTAGACACATATTTATTTACAAGAATGACATGCTCTTGTAATTGCTCCTCAGGTTTTGAGGGGTGAATATGCGCCCAATAATGTTGAGCATTCGCCAACATCTGAAAAATCTTAATAGACTCTGTTTGTATTTCGCTGAAAGGTTTCATTTAAAACAATTGAATGACTCGTTCTTCGCCTGATGCTTTTACTGAATATAAGTTATCCATCAGAGTTCCATCTTTCTTTAATGTCCAATTTGTATACGCAAATTCAGCCAGTTCGTATTGATTAAGCAGTTCATCAAAACCAATTGGAAGCCTCTCAAAATAACAGAAACTTCCCTGATTGGTCATGCTCATTGTCGAGAATGAAAAACGAGCATTTATTCTCCGCTTTCTTAATATCTCTTCTTTTATAAAGAGTGAACTGATTATGAAATCTGATTCAGGACTAAATGGATTATATTCATACTCAACAAATGAATCATTAAACCAAGCATGAAATTCATTCTTGCCAAGATATGGGATAAACTCAGCAATGCCCGACTTCAGATATTCATATATTCTGACATGATGTGGATTTTCTGTCGACAGCATCAAGTAGCAACGATATCCAGGACCGATAAGCATGCTTTCTTCCACGAGCAGGTTCCCGTCTTTATTCGCATAACCAACCGTATTGGTATATTTAACACTGGTTTTTTTGAAATTCCCTTTTTCATGTTTACCTTCTAAAGGCTCAATCCCCACTAATAGATTCTGCAAACATTTATAATATTCGGGAGGCTGTCCTTTTTCTTTGTATCCCGCCAATCCGATAATTGCACCCAATATCCCCAACAAAGCCGGTTTATGCAACATATTATACGACAATAAAATGCCGTCATTGTAATCCGGTTTTTTGAAGAAGGCGAAATCAGATTGTAAATCAAAAGAAATCAGTTTTTCATTCATCGCTAATTCAGTTCTAATTCAACGGCTCCAGTCGGGATATTGATGACATTGGTTAACCCTTTATTATAATAAATCTCAATTTTTTCTATTTGAGATTTTATATTTCCCTTGTCTAATAGCTCTTTTACCATTGCAAAATCAATTTTACGGTCTTTGTCGATGCTTATTAGTTCAACGAAAGAGGGTAAGACTAATTTTGAATCCTCTTTCAGTTGCACCCACAAAAGAAGTTCATTTTCTGTCCCGGCTTTGGCTGAAGAATCGTAGAATGTTGCACCACAACACATCGCTTTTTTCAACTTTGCAATGTCATCTTCGGTTACACCATCGTTTGTCACGGCATTTGCCATATCTTCAAGATTATGCGGGTTGACCGAATAGTGATGAACATAATGCCCTTCTTTCAATTTAAATTGTGTACCCAGTGTTGTTTGCATTGATTCTGTACTCTTATCATTGGAATTTCTGAATGGAGAAGAAATCTGTTCCGAATAAATAATTCCTTCGACAAAACGGTTTACTCCGTGAGTAATCTGCGTTGTTCCGTGAATAGATAGGTTCCCGCTATTAGATGCAAATGTGCCGCCAAATAAACGAACATCAATGCATTTCAGGAGATTCTCCAGAATGACCTTTCTTGCCTTCGAAGGATCTTTTTTGTCAGGTTTAGGAAATTCACCGAAATGTTTAATATACTTCTGATCCAAGTCGCGCGGCTGCATGTCTTCGTTCAAACTTTTGAAATAAAACACCGTTTCAGATAGCCATACTTTCGAAATATAATTTCGGATTGTATATTTTAACGCTTTATCTGTCGCATATACCGTCCCGTCAGGAAGTGTACGCGGTTGATGTGAAAAATCAGCATTGTAATTAGAATTGATTGACTTTACAATTGCACAACCAAATACTCTGTTTTTAAATAGATTGCTCATAACGTTTTATGTTTTATTAATGATTATTCTTCTTCCGTAAGTGTTTCCTCTATTTCGGTCTCTTCCTTTTGACTGAATAATTCATTTTTAGAAAAGAATCCGGATAAAATAGTAGGCATTAGTTCTCTAATATTCGTTTCTGCGTGATAATCCATTACTTCTGCAAAAGGATTTCTGAAGTTAGCAGAGAAATTTTCATGTTTGTACGAGTCAAATAAACGAACGAGTGCTTTGTTCAACTCCTCAGACTTGACCTGCTGCATGAAAGGCTCAAGTCTTTTGTAACTTCGATCTGATGATTTACTTTTGAAAAACAGATAAAGAATAACTTGCCCTACTGCAAAAGCGTATTGCTCGTCAGTTTCAATAGATGTTTCTTTTTTAGTTAACAAAGACATGAATTGCCTATGTTCTTGTAGTTTACTTGCCATAATTTCTGTATTTTTATTAGTTATATTGAATTTTTCAGATAAGCTAAACCAGATATTCATTTTCTGCAAAATATTCCGTCGTTGAGAGTGCATGCCGTTTGAAATCTCATCCAACCGGATATCATCAAGGATGCCTGTAAGAAGAATATCGTCAAACATTCGTTGAGTAATTGCCTGTCGTTGTGATTTGTAAATATAATCGTAAAAAGCTTTCCGGTATTTCATTACCAACAAGAATGTATTAGCAGACTTACAATATTTAGCATCTATATCATCAAACCATTTCCGTTGGTAATCCCCTGCTTTTGTCTTTGTAATCAGGGCATTGTTGAATATTGGCACTAATAACTTAATTTCCAGTTCAAAGATGTTGGATAGCTCTTCAGTGTAGTTCGAGTTGAATAAATCGTTTATTTTCCATGATTTTTCATTTGTTTCGTCCAATAAATATTGAAACTTTGCTACAAAGTCAAAATCCTTTATTGTTCCACCCCAATAATACAAAAGGTAATAATTTCCTATTTCCTTGTTTTGAGTTGAGCGCATTTCTTTAATAATCTCCTGATAACCTATCTTTTCTCCGTTTTCAATTCCTTTAGCAATAATTCTAACAGATTCAAGGCATTCATCTTCATAAATAAATATAGGTAGCGGTCTGGAAAAGATACCTCGATTTAATAACCCCTGAAATTCAAATAGGTTTTTTGCTTCGGTAGCTGATATCCTGCCTGCAATATCAAAAGTCGCAGACTGATGCATTAAGAACGGCTTCTTTGTAGGAAATCCATTAAAAAAGTCACTGGTTCCAAAAACATTATCCTCTACATTTACATTATAATCACTCGTATTGAATAGCTTGTCTGATAGGTATTTTGTATTTGATCCCTGATATTTTTCTATAGGCTCGTCAAGATAAAATATAAGATACTCTTTATCTTTCAGTTGCTCAAATTGCTCTTGAAAACAAGAGGTCACCGAATCAAACTTTTCCTTGGAATTAAGAAAATTCTGGAAGAGTTTCAACCGTTCCACCTCTGCCTCTGACTCTATAAATGATAATGCATTTGTAAAATAATTATCAATTCTATCATATATCTTTATTTTGTCCTTTTCGTATTTCTCACCGCCTTCCAATGATTCCTTTTTCAGAGCGATACAATAAGAAGAGGCAGAATGTACGCCTTTGACGGGCAAATCAAAACATTTGTTTGTATTGATACACCAGGCGACTTCGGCAAGTTGAGCGCATTTCTGTAGAAAAGAGCCCCCCCCCTCTGTCGCATTCTTTGTATGACAAACATGGATAATGGAGTTCTTATCCATAAAAAGAGTATCCCCCTCTTTTTGTATCTTCACAAGTACATGTAGCCCTTCTTTGGGCTTCATTCCCAAAGCTTTCACATTGACATCGAGGCTATCTACAAAATTGGTTATTTCTTTTATCATACTTTTATGTATTACTATTCAGGATAAAATTTCTCGACAAATATATAACAAGTTTTTATATAATTTGTCATAGTTAGTAGAAATTTACATGTAAATTTTATTTTTTAGACCATAAAACTCTCAACATTCTAAAAAACAACCAAATACAAATTTCGTAAATTTATTCATTACAGATTTAGTAAAAGCGAATATCTTTGCATCCAATCGCACAATTGTTGAATTGAAATTAGTTAGTAGAAACTTATTGTTTCTGAACCATTTCTCAAATATTAGAGAAATGGTTTTTTCTTTTCTACATCAGCTCCTTGCTCTCATACCCTATTAGCTTATGCTGTTTGATTCGGAATTACTCATAATTAATATGCTATCTGTTTATTTCCAAACTTCGGAATAGGGACAATATTCTCGCAGAATATAACTCAGAATGGATTTCCCCAATCATCATAGAACTGATCAATATTTTTGTGCAGTTTATATTTCTCATATTTGAGATTTTTTTTCTGGCTAATTATTGCCTGGATCTCTTCGAAAGAACCTATTTCCTCAGAAGAAACTTCTCCGGTATCTATGCTGCGTTTGATTAAAGGGAGGATATTCGTATCTCCTATAATCATTATATCCAAAATAAGAGAGGTTAAAAGCTCTTTATTAAATATGTGTTTGTTATTAATATTTGCAAGTAGGGTATCAATAACATCTGTCTGCCATTCGATTATTTCCTGTTTTCTATCCGGATGGTGAAGGGCGATTTGCAGAATGGTATCGGAGATTGAGCATCTCATATAAGGATCTGTGTCAGGAGTGAGTATGAATTCTTTTAATTTGGTAGTCTGATTTTTTCCCATCCAGTAAAAATACTCCCAACTCTCATCAGAGATTATATCTAGCCCCCATGATTCTTCGAATATCTCTATTTGCTTCATCAAAAATAACATTGTTTCTAGAGCCTCTTCTGCTCGTAATGAAGATAGGACAAAGAGTGCATGTACGGGAAAGGTTGATAGAGCGTCATTATCTTCTTGGATAGAAAAATAGGAGTAACGTTCGATATAATCATGAAGCATGGTTTGCATATCTTCTATAAGGCTCTGACGAGGCAGAGACATAATTTCGTGTACCTTTTTTCTATCTATATTACCGGAGAATTGATAGAAAATTTCTACCTCAGGGTGATTAAATTTCGGGTTTTTACCTAGAAACGGCTCTCTCTTTTTAACAGTAGATGCATCATTCTTTTTGCTTTGCTTCGTTCGGATATTTATCTGTGCGACTCGTTCTTGGGCATCTTCTAACTCGAATCGGGCGGTGTCCCATTTTTCATCTGGTTCCAGCCATAGCCATTCTCTTAATACCGAGTATTCAGGGTGTTTTGGATCTTTCAAAATTGTTTTTAAATTTTCATATCCCCAAGCTCCTCCGCAATCTTCGGGAGGACAGGCTCCTTTGCCGGCAATACAGGATGCTTCTTTTGACGAGCCTGATAAAATTGCCTCTAATGCAATTTTATGAGTCCAATCGTCACCGAAGTCATAAATGTAAGTATATGTTTGATTTTCTGTATGGAAAATATCCTGTAGCTTAAGTAAACGAGAATCTTTTACCAGCAGATCGTCATATTTGGAGGGGATAGATATTGTGAAGCGTGAACTGTATCCTTGAGGTGAAAATAGATATAAATGGGCATCTTCCCAACCGAATGCTGCTTGGATTATTTGATGAAATTGATGAAATGTGAAAGAATCTGGAACAAGAACCCTCCGCCATATGGGAGGCTTTTTAATCTCTTTAATCTGTATTTTAAATTGATGAATCATTAGAATTTGTGTTATTGTTCAAATATTGTTGTCTAACATTCACTCCACCATACCGAATCCGATAGCATTCTTTTCACCAAGACCGGCTTCGTACATTATCTGGATTAATTTGTAATCGGCAGATAATTTGAATCTGTAATTAAATCCTTTAACTCTGGTCATTTCTGGGGTATCGGCTTTGATTGTGATTAATCTGGCTTTGGCCGGAGAGGTTAGTCTAAATTCAAAGTACTCATCTCCGTCAAAAGGAGTATTGTAAAAGGCCTGATATTTCTGTTTGAGATTGTTGGCCAGAAATTTTTCATAGCCTTCCTTTTCGGGAGAGATATATTCAATTGAGCCGTCATCTCTTTTAGTGGAGACTACGATCGGTGATAGCGTTTGGAATTCATAGTTATTGTCGAATCGATCCGGCATAGGGAGAATTTCAATACTCTCCACTTGGAATTGTACTCTGCTTCTCTTGTCTCCCAACGCAAATTTACTTTCGGTGAAAATTCCTCTGACGAATTTTTCCGTGCTCTTTTCCGGCAAAAATGATAGAAAAAAATGCATGGTGTCGTCCTGAATAACCATTCTGTCACCAATTACTTTGCAATGTGGTGATAAATTGGAGTAGGCAAACATTTTAAATCGCCTGTTATGAATGGGAAAACCATTGTCGTGTAACCAAGAGGCGTATAGGTTGTCACTTTTGGCTATAACGCCATAAATCCAGGCGCTCAACTCATACTGATACGATATCGGCAGCTGATTACCATAAACATCTTTGTTGGCTCTGAGAGTGACTTTGAATCTCATAAAGTGGCTTAGGTTATATAAATGACAAAGTGAACGTATAAAAATACAAATATTTTTTGGAATCTACACATTTATTATGATGCCGACCGAAATAATTGATAGATGCTAAAAATCGGAAGTATTATATTAGGATACAATAATTTGTCTATTCAAAATACTAAAGAAATACGAAGATATAGAAAGTCTCTCCGGCAGTACTCTTAGAGGACTAATATGTGAGTTTGTATGCGAAAATAAAACTTTACTCTTCCCTCAATAGTACCTCATCGATAGCCTTTTTTAGCTCTTGTTTTGGCATGGCTCCTTGTGCTATCTGAGGAGTTCCGTTCTGCGGGATGAAGAGTAGGGTGGGAATGCTGCGGATTCTGAATGCGGATGAGAGTGCTAGCTCTTTTTCGGTGTCGACTTTGTAGATGTATATTTTACCTTCGTACTCGGCAGCGAGTTCTTCTAATATTGGGGCAACCATTTTACAAGGGGCACACCAGTCGGCATAAAAATCTATTAAGCAAGGTTTGTCTCCCAGATACTTCCACTCGGAAGGGTTTTCTTTATAGTTGGCTACTTTGGTTAAGAAATCTGTTTCGGTTAGTTGTATTGTCTTCATTGTTTGACCTGTTTTTTTTGTTATTGTTGTCTCTGCCTGTTGGCTATCTTCGTGCCTGCCTGATTTGGCGCCTCTCTTTTTAGTTTCTGATTGACAGGCTATTAGGAATAATGCCAAGATTGTCGCTACTATTATTCCTTTCATGCTATTTATTTTATTCTCTATCGGTTTGAGCAGGGAGCCTTCAAATATTAGATCCTCCTATAATTGCTCCGACTAACTTATCCTATTTTTCACCGGAGTGTCGTCTGAATGCAGGTGTTCCTGTAATCTTTCCGGTTTGTCTATCCTATTAGTTTCAACAGGGTGTTATTTAAATGGATATGCTGTCCTGTTATGGTTTTCATTGCCTTTTTCCCTTCGGTCGAGAGTGTAAAGATCATTTTCTCTTGTCCTCTGTCCCCATTTTGCGTACGATCCATCCTCTCTCTTCGTATAGGTTATGATTTTTGATATGCGAGGGTTGGAGAGTCTTATGAACTCTGCAATCTCATTGGCAGAATGAGGGTGGTCATCTTTCATACGGCACAATAGCATCGCTTCGTTTATGGTCACAAGGAAATGATATTTTTTGATATATGCAAGATAAATCTATTTTGAATCTCTCATACTCCCAATGCTGCACACCACTCTTTGCTGAGTTTTTCGAGGGTAAAGATGGCGTTTGCAGGACTTGTGCTCGGCAGGGATATGTAGTGAATGTTTGCCTTTCGGGTGAAGTATTTTGAGTAGAGTTTTTCTGCCCCTTTACCGTTGAATGCTACTGCCTTTAGTGAGGGGTGGGTCTCTATGAATTTGTCTAAGTCGTTCGGATGTTCGTTTTTAATATTACTGTCGAGGCTGCCCTTCCTCTCTGCATTGAGGATAACATCCCATAGGCCGATACCGGTTTCCAATAACATTGTTACTTTGTCCTCATATCTGTCGGGGGCCGGTCTACCCGCTATCTTTGCAATGACTCTCCAGAAACGATTTTGCGGATGGGCATAGTATTGTTGATCTGCCAGCGATCTCTCTCCGGGCATTGTGCCTAAGATCAGCACTGTTATTTCGTTATTTTCAATTGGGGCGAATGATCTTTTCAACAGCATGGCTTTATGAAGTTAATTGCGGCTCGCCTTGCCTGCGAGTGTTGTTGCCGGCGGTCGATATTGTAGAGCCGGCCGTCTTTTGCGAGTTTAGCTCCTGTTTGCTTGAACCAGAACGATACGTTGTTTTTGATGCATAGGTTTCGGAGTTCCATTATCCAGTCGAAATTGCAGATTCGGGCTTCGCTGCCCGACTCACCTCCGGCTACTATCTGCTCAACCCATGAGCCGATATCGTATTGCTGTAGGTCGATCCTCTCCAGCAGCGGCTCGCAGATTATGATCTTATGTTTTATGGGCGCCGTTTTGTAGATAGGGAGGCGATAGTCGGCCATCTCTTGGTTCTCTACGGTACAGCAGATGGTGACATTTTCGTATCCGACACCCCAATCGTCGGGAATGGCCTCTTGCAGACGGTCGATGCGCTTTGTAATTATCATAAATTTTAGATCGCTCCTGAGTCGTATCATCTCCCACGCTTGGGAGCGCCATTGGTCGGCATCTTTTAGGAAGAAATCGGAGGTGAAACAGGTGTAGAGCAGTGTTCCGGATGGGATCTTATATTGGCCGTCCCGCCTTTTTTGTATAGGCAGGTCGAAATTCTTTGTTTTTGTTACAACGGAGCTGTCTATGCCGCGCTTGGCATCGCCACGATATACATAACAATATTTGCATCCGGCACTTAGTTTGTGGCAGCCGTGCCAGAGGTTCCACATTTTGGATTTCGATTCGATGGCGTTTTTTCGCATAGTTATAACAGCCGGTTATTCATCATTAAGTCTATTATTTTACAAATATAAGATGATAATTCTCAGGAAATTTTAAAGCCTTAAAAAATTCTATCGGAAAGATTTGACGATATCATAAAAGCAAACAGAGCAGTTCAATGAATGTTTGCAGTAATCAGTGGGTCGCTTTGTACCAGGCTGTCTCCGCTTTCAGAGCAGCCATCGGATTTGTACTTGGATCGGATATTGTTATTCCCGAATAAGAATTTATGATGATCTGTCCTCTGCTTGCGGAGTAATAAGTACTAGTGTGCCCCTTATACGCCGACGGTACGGTACGTTCCAGCTGTTCTCTGAATTTAGAAAGCAGATCGTTATCGGGGCAGAGTTTTGCTACATAGTCACCCATGTCAAAAAACAGCACGGGAAAGTATCCGCACATTGGCTGGATATCATTTCTCAATGCCGGATCAAGGGTATATATTTGATTTATCTCTTTCATCACAGAGGCTAAACTTTCTATTTGAGAACAATCGATAACTCCTATTGTTCCACATGGCATGATTGTGTAATTATTATAAAATGAGATAAAACCGTCGCGAATGCCCGAATAGTTGATATTGCCTATAAGGTGCTGTGCGATATCTGTATAGGGGTAGCCATATGCCATAACTTCGGTCGGACAACCTATCAGATATCGGGTAACATTTTTGAGATCATATGCCACCTCAATAGAGGACATATAGCAATCGTCGAATAAAATATATTCCATCTTTAATCCGGCGTTTGCGATACCTTGGGCAAGAGAGGTTATGTCGGTTTGGTATTCGCTGGTAGTTCCACCGAAAAAACGCGTTAAAGGAACTCCCTCGTATTCCCAATGATTCTTTTGTCCTGTACTTCGGGATGCCGAGGAGACGGGGAGCCATCCCAAACCATGGCAACTTATAGTCATGGAGTATCGTTTGGCAGGAGCAAAATCTATCACGTCATTTAATATTGAAGTGATTCCATTTGCCGTAGTAAAAACGGGGCTCGTATATTCCTTTAGCGTATCTCTGATGCAATTGCCTTTGTTGTACTTTAATTCAAATAGCGCTGCTTTGGATGGAGAGCTCATGAAAAATACTACAACTCGGTTCCCTTTAAGAACACCCTTTTTTATGGCTGTTTCAAAGTCTTCTATATTCCGATGGAGATATGAGGTGAGGTTGGAGGACCATGGCATATACATAAATAACGTGTGTTCCGTATCTTTTACAACAGGATCCTTGCCGCACGATATAATCCCGCAAATAGCCAGAAACAGGATGGTTATATATATTTTCCCTCTCATTTGGAAGTAAATATAATAAAATTTGATATTCCAATGATAAAATAGCCGGGAAAATCCTGTTTCGGAGCATTTACTTTACAATCTTATCGAACCTGCTGTCGATGCACGAACTTACATCGGTAGTTACAAATTTGCCGTTATAGAATAGGCTGAATATGGTGGCCGGAGTGGGGGCCGATTGCGCCTGTTCCATTGTTCCCAATTTTATGATCTTTAGCGGAACTCCCCGTTTTTCAGCCGTTTTGGTAAGCTCGTTGTGGATATAGTACTCCGTAAAGGGACATCGGTTGGTGTAATAGACCACAATCCCCTTTTTATATAGGCACTCACCGCTTAATGCCGT
>JGI994J12354_10004858_pt1 | contig 11872 bp, 9 predicted proteins | sample IntmicLarv3ML3BL_FD_12354 | JGI IMG/M metagenome (IMG submission 12354) | reverse complement strand
GTGTGGTACTATGTGCCGGCTGTGCGGGTAGTACCTCATTTGATTTATGCGGAGTGGATTGTTTGCTTGGTGGTATTTGGGATTATTTATTTGATAGATAGCGAAAAAATCAAAGAGAGCTAGTTTTGTCTTTGGGAGAAGCGTGGTGTTAAGATGTTCCTTATGTACAATTATGTAAGCGTTTGTTGCCTCTTGCCTTGAAATACTTGCTAGCGTGTTAGTGGGAAAATATTGTTATTTCTTTTACTTTGTTTAGTAATTCATTTCAACCCATTTGCTATCTTGTTCATAAAGGTTTTTTGTATGGCGAAATATGTATTATATCTGCGATTGATGTTAATGTGTTGGTGGAATTTTATTAAAAGGTTTTTGGTCATAATTCAATTATTTGGTAATGTGGTTGGTCAATCCGGTTTTCATTATGATGAAAATGGATATATATCAAAAAAGAGAGGGGTTTTACAATGAAGAAGAGTAGGATCGTAGGGGTGATTCTGTTGATGGTTGGGATGATTCTTGCCGGATGCGGCGGAGGTGCGCCTGATTCGGGTAAGGCGAAAGAGGTGCAGAGGATTAAGTTGGGTTCCCTACGGTTGACCAGTTCGGCACCGCTATTTATCGCTTTGGAGAAGGGCTTTTTTGCGGAAGAGGGACTGGATGTAGTGGTGGAGTGGTTTGATGCGGCTCAGCCGATCGCGGTGGCGACGGCTTCAAATAAGGTGGATGTCGGGGCGACCGGAATTACTGCGGGACTTTATAATATGGTCGGTAGTGGCCAGAAATTGACAATCGTCGCAGATAAAGGGCGGGAGCAGAAGGGTTATCCTTCTTCGGCGCTGTTGGTAACGAAGGAATTATATGATCAGGGGATTACCTCGATTGAGCAGCTTAAGGGCAAGAAAATTGGCATTACTCAGGCGGGTTCGACTTTCCAGTATATGCTGGGGCGGCTTTTGGAGAGTGAGGGCATGAGCCTTGATGATGTGGAAATTGTGCCGCTGGGCAAGTTGGGTTCGATTATGGCGAGCTTGGAGAGCGGGCAGATTGATGGGGCGATTTTAAATGAACCGAATATTACTAAGGCGGAGAAGGCCGGTTATGCAAAGGTAGTCGTGCCGGTTGGTGATGTGATTGAGTACCAGACGTCGGGGATTTTCTTCTCTCCGGATATGAATAAGAATGAAGATGCGGCGCTTCGCTTCATGAGAGCTTATGTGAAGGCTTGCAATTACTATTATGATGCAGTTTTGGTGCGGGAGGATGGCAAGTCGGTTCCGGGCAAAAATTATGATGAAGTGATTGGGATTATTGCAAAATACACCAGTGCGCCGGAGGCCGATATCAAACTGGGCCTTCCTTATATCGATCGGGATGGCAAATTGCTCAGCTCGGATATTGAGACCCAAATCAATTGGTATACTAAGAATAAATTGATTGAAAAACCTTTGGATGCTAAGTCTGTCTTGGATACTTCATTTTTGGAAAAAGCGTTGAAGAAGTAGTTTTAAGTTCCGTAGAGAGTAGGTAGTGCTGTAGCGTGAGAGTGGTAATTGAAAGTGTAACAAAAGAATATCCCGGACATGAGGGTGAGAATTTACTTGCCATTTCGGACGTGTCCTTGTCAATTGAAGATCAGGAATTTGTGGTATTAGTAGGCCCCAGCGGTTGCGGAAAATCAACCCTTTTGAATATGGTGGGCGGCCTTTTGAGCCCCACTGACGGGAAGATTTATTTTGATCAACTGCCGGCAGGTCGAGAGCCTTTGGTGGGGATTGTGTTTCAGGAAATCGGTCTTTTTCCTTGGCGATCCGTAGAGAGCAATATTTCTTTTGGATTGGAAGAGCTGAAAGTCGGTGAGGCAGAAAAGAAGGAGCGGATTGAGTATTATATGGAATTGGTGGGGCTAAAGGGTTTTGAAAATTCCTATCCTCATCAACTCTCCGGCGGGATGCGGCAACGGGTTGGTATTGCCCGAGCTTTGGCGATTCAACCGAATTTGTTGTTGATGGATGAGCCTTTTTCGGCTTTGGATGCTCAGACTCGAACTTTGATGCAGGAAGAATTGCTGTCTATTTGGGAGAAAACTCGGCTGAGTACCCTCTATGTGACCCATAATATTGCTGAGGCGGTCGCCTTGGCAGATCGGGTTGTGGTGCTTTCTCGCCGTCCCGGTCGAATCTCGTCAATTTTGCCGATTGAATTATCCCGAAATGAGCGTTCAAATCCGAAAAATGCGGCGGTCTTTAATGGCTATGTGGATCAGATTTGGAGTTTGATTCGCCATGATGCGTTGGATGCTTTGTTGGAGGTGGAAGATGTCTGAGCAAGAGAATCGAGTTGTAGTCAATCGGCTGGCTTTTTTAGATAAGAAATATCCGGTATGGCTTTCAGCAGTGGCACTATTTGGAGTCGTTGTTTTTTGGGAGATTTTTGCACAAATCGGCTTTGTGTCGGAGCTTTTCCTCCCAGCTCCTTCAAGCATTTTGACCGAAGGGCTTGGGATGATGCAAAGTGGCGAGATTTTTGCCAATTTGTCTGCCAGTCTGTATCGAATTGCTCTGGGCTACTTGATTGGCTGTATTTTGGGGATTGCAGTGGGACTATTAACCGGGATGTCGAAGCTGGCAGATATTGTAGGTACACCGCTTGTTTATGCGCTTTATCCGATTCCGAAGATTGCACTGCTACCGCTGATTATTTTGTGGTTGGGCATCGGCGAGGTCTCAAAGGTTACGATTGTGAGTTTGGGGGTATTCTTTCCCGTGGCGATTAATACCTATTCAGGAGTGAAGAATATTGACCCTCTTTATATTCGAGTGGCGATTAGCTTCTATGCGACCCAAATGAGCCTCATTCGAAAAGTCATCTTGCCCGGTGCTCTGCCAGTCATTTTTGCAGGGCTTAAATTGGCCGCCGGGACGTCTCTTCTGATGCTCGTAGCGGCAGAAATGATTGCTGCCCAAGAAGGAATCGGTGCAATGATTCTTCATTATGGCGACCTAATGATGACGACCAAACTAATGGTTGGTGTAATCTTGCTGTCGGCATTGGGCGTGATTTTTACAAATTCCCTCCAATATATAGAAAAGAAAATCATTCCTTACCATTTTTGCTTTGTATTGTTAGCGCTAACTGCGTTGGAACTTCGATTCGGCACGACTTAGTACTATATATACACGTCGAATACTTTGCTTGCTTGGCTTGACTACAAGTTTTCAAGAAATGCAACGACACAGAAAACTTTGTAGGAGACCCATCGTAGCCTTTGTGATTTCCGAGCTAGAAAGCGAAGGAAGAACTTAGTCAAGAGGATGAGCCTAGCAATCAATCATCCCAAACCCTTGCAAAAAATTGCAACAAGAAATGATATTAGGGAAAATGCGTCATTGGGACTTTACCTGATGTAGCAGTTGGTATTGTTCGGAATATGGCTTGAGGGAATGTGTAGATTGCTCTGGATCGTTACTAAGGATTGTTAATCAAGTACAGAGAATCAATTGGGTATGAAAAAGGACATAAAAAATGCGACACTTTATGTGTCGCATTTTTTGTTTAAGAAAATTTTTATAAAAGATATCGTCGGATATAATATTTCGCTGCAAAGCAATATTCCGGATATTTTCCGTCCTTATTGAGTGTAGAATTATCTCTAATTTTGGAGTTCCAGTATTCCTTAGAAGGTGCTGGATCTAATTGAGATAACTCTATGTAAGCTTCTATCACTGCTTTACGTCGGTTGATAATTGTTAAACAATTTAAACCTAAGATTTCAATTGCTCTTTGAGCATCATCATTTTCCCCGTAGATTCTTCCGTCGCTACCGTAAGTAAATCTGTCCTCGCAATCGTCATCCAAAGGGGTTAATTTTAGATAGTGGTCGTCTTTTTTTGCGTCGCAATGATCTGGAAAGTGCTTCTTTTCTTTCTTGGATTTGCCAGATCTGTCGCCCTGTCCACCATCACATGATGCTAAAATATTGTTGTAGCAAAGCTCTAATTCAGCATAGTTATTTTGGCATTTGAGGTGCTCAAGAATTGTAGATGGATCTATTTCGATTCGCTTTCCGCAGTAGCAGCATAAATATCCTTGTTCGGTGACTAGTTTGATTTTTAATGGTATTTTTACTTCAGATGGCATACCCTCAAAACAAACGCCTGGTGTTTGTTTGTATTCAAATAATTCTTGTGGTTCGTCACTTTTCTCAATGTATTTCATATTGCTGGTTACTCCAATTCCAATTCGGGCATAAGATGGTGTGCTTTAATAAAAAAGGGGTCATCTTTGGAAAGTAATGCCGTCAGTTTCTTGTAATATTCTTGGGCTTTTGTATTATCTGCGTGTATTGCAGCGTGATTAAATTCAGAAATCAAGGAAGAAATTTCTGTTGATCGTCTCCCAACCTCCATTAATTCTTCAAGCACCTCTACTACATCACGGTTATGTGAATCAACGGAAGGAATAAATGCTTCGGCATTTTTCAAAATAATAATTTCTTCCTTTTTCATTTTGCTTAAGGTAAAGGGCGAGTGAGTAGTAAAAATGAGCTGTCCTTTTATCTGGATTTTCCTGAGCATATTAGCAAATTCTCGTTGCCAGCTTGGATGCAAATAAGAGTCAAATTCGTCTAGCAAAAACAATGTTTTATAATCGTTGGTTAAGGAAAGTAAGGAAATAAGCAGACCTAGTTGCTTTTCCCCCTCACTTAATGCAGTATAGCTAAAAGCGTGCTTACTGCCTATTTTTTGAACATCAAATTCGATTTTTTCCAAAATATCAGCATCCATGAGCATTTTTAGTGAAATAAGTAAATCTAAAGAAGCGAACCATTTTTCTTGAAAGCTATCTGTATTACTAATAAGGATTTCCATTTGATCTCCCGAGTTCGTAGGAACAACGTGCTCAGAAATAGAAATTAATTTATTTATTTCAATACGGACAGTACCTTTTGCACCCCAAAAATCGTCTGGTTGCTTTCGATTTGACCAGTAGGGCTTTTTAAAAATAAATTTTATTGGAAAATGTATGGCCTCTACCTGCACGATATCGAATAAAAATTTCAAGATTTTTTCATTAAAAATTTTACAAGAAAGCAGAGCAGCACCAAAATCATCAGTTGAAGTATAAGTTAAAAATTTGAATTTGGTATTCTCACCTTTTTTTATAGAATTGTCATAGGTCTTGTCAATATGACTAGACACCAAATTTTTCATTCTTATTGTTTCACCAGAATAATATAAAAAAATTGTTCCAGGCATTGCAAAAATTTTCTCTTTTTTTGTTAAGAGTTTTTTGTTTCGAGATATGTTGAGAGCTCCCTGACGATTTGTGATGTCAAAGCTGTTGTCGTCGATTTGATATTTTATTTGAAAAATGAATTCGATGGGCATTTCTGATTGAATGCTTGAAAAAATAATAGTTAATGCTTCTAAAATATTTGATTTTCCACTACCATTATTGCCAATCAGCGCTATAAATGAGCACCCTTTGTTAAATTGAACTTCAAATTTTTTGAGATTTTTATACCCATCAATATATATATATTCAATTTTCATGGACAACCTCCTTAATCTGCAAGTATTTCTTTGAGTAGTTCGTGGGCGTTGGGTTCGGTGGGGTCGTTGGTGCCGAGTTTGCCGCGGAAGGCGCGGGCGAGGATGGATTTTTTCATGAGGTCAATTTGGTTTAGCAGGGGCTCAAGGGTGCTTTTGGCCCGCTGTTCTTTTTCGAGGAGGCTATCAAGGATGCGGACGATTTCTTGTTGTTCGCGGAGGGTGGGGAGATGAAAAGAGTAAGCACCAATTTTTTTAGCATTAATGTTTGATTGGTTGACGCCATCTGTTTTTACTCGGCTACAATAATCTTTAGCGTTTGTTGAATTAAGAGCATAATTTAAGAAAATCCCATTAACTATTTCCTTTTTATAGTTAAGGCGAATAAGGTATCCAGCAAAAATTGCTGGATAATCACCACGATAAATTGACGTTTTTCCAACTAATGCAGGGCTATTAGTACGATTAAAAAGAACATCGTCAGGATGTAGCAAGTATTTTTTGATGTCATCCATATCATTTGAATAGGCTAGGTCATCCCATATTATTTCGCCGTTTTGAAGATTTCCCATACGGATGACGACGACTGACCCGGAATTTACGGATTTTTTTGATGTACCGTATTGCAGCGAAATGCAAATATCGTTGATAGTCTTTTCCCCCCAGCTTTCTATTCCGACACCGTTTTCGGTTCGCCATTTTGCGGTGAGTTCGCCGGTGAAGGCTTTGTGAAGGATGGCGGCTTTGCGGGTTTCGAAGCTGTCGAGGGCGGTTTGGATGAGTTCGCGGGCTTGGTCGAGTTTTTCAAAGAGGCTTTCGATGCGGGACACGATGCGGTGTTGCTCGGCGAGGGGAGGGAGGGGAATCGGGAGCGTTTTTAAACTTGCTTGAGTTAGCTTCAGGCGGGTGGTGCCGTTGACATATCCTTTATAATTGAAGGCATTGAGATAATGCATTAAAAACAGGTTGCTTTTTTCACCGTAAAAAGATTTCAGTATGTGGGCATGATTATTAACCCAAGCTTTTCCTTCAATTAGGTAGGCTTTATTTTTAATAAAGTCAAAAAATGGTGCACCATCTTCTCCAATCAAGATTAGTGGCTCGTTAGTTAAATAATCATCAATCCACCCGACTTGCCCTGTAGCACCGTAATATGGTACATTGCCTGTTCGGCTGGCACGTTCAGTTGCATTTATTGGTTTTCGATATTGGTCTAAGCACTCTGCGAACCCTTCCGTTAACCATACCCATACCCAATTTTCAGGTACTTTGTAGGGTTGTTCCCAGTCTGGTACGAGGGCTTGTTGAAGTCGTTCTTCTGGGGTGAGGGTTGATATTTTTTTTGCTTTTGCCATTATTCTTTACCGCCTAGGGCTTTGAGTTCTTTGGCGACGCTAAGGATGAGATCCATGGCTTCATCAAGTTGGACGGCCATTTCTTCGGCGCTGTCGATGGGGTCCGGCAGGTCGTCATAGTCAAGGACGCTGTCATCGCGAATGAGTCCAAGGTCAAGGCTGTCATTTTTTGCGAGGATTTCTTCCCGGGTGAACCGGTTCCAGCGTTCGTCTTGGATGGTGGTGCGGTCATTTGCAGTATAGGCAGTGATGAAGCCGTCAAAATGACTTTTTATGAGAGGGTTGGTTTTTCCGAGGCTGGGCATATTGGTGCGCAGGTCGTAGAACCAGACTTCTTGGGTGTTATTTTTTTCGGTTGTGCCTCGGGTAAAGAAGAGTACGTTGGTCTTGACCCCTTGGGCATAGAAAATGCCGGTAGGTAGGCGGAGTACGGTATGGAGATTGCATTTGTCCATTAGGTCAGCCCGGATTTTTGCGCCATCTCCATCGGCGAAGAGGACGTTGTCGGGTAGTACCACAGCAGATCGAGCTTTGCCGTCTTTTTTCAGGCTTCGGTAGATGTGCTGGAGGAAATTAAGCTGTTTATTGCTGGTGCGGAAGGTCAGGTCATCTCGGCTCGCTCGTTCGCCGCCTTTTTTTGTGCCGAAAGGCGGGTTGGTGAGCACCACATCAAAGCCTGTCATTTGCTGGCCGTCGCTAGAGAGGGTGTCTGCCAGAAGAATGTCCCCTTCGATGCCGTGGAGCATGGCATTCATAAGGGCAAGTCGGTGGGTGTCGTGGACTAATTCACAGCCAGTGAAGGCGTCGCGAATTTGGAAGGTCTGGGCTTGTTCGGATAGTTTGAAATTATTGTCAGTCAGATTTTTGATGTATCGGTCGGCGGCAATCATAAAGCCGAAGGTGCCGCAGGCCGGGTCATTGCAAAGCTCGCCGGGTGCGGGCTTTGTGAGCTCGACCATGATATCAATTAGAACCCGGGGGGTAAAGTATTGACCAGCACCGGATTTTTTCTCATTTGCATTTTTTTCCAAAAGACCTTCATAGAGGTTGCCGAGACCTTCCTCTTTGGCAGAGTACCAGTCGAGGTCGTCAATATTGCGGATGATTTTTTCAAGATTTTTCGGCTCTTCAATATTGGAGCGAGCTCCCTGATAAATTGCTCGGATTCGACCGGTACAATTTTCGCCTAGGTGGGTGAGCAGTTGATTGTAAAAGCGCTTGAGATCGATTCCCTGTCGTTTGGCGAGTTCATCCCAGCGATATTGTTCGGGGATTTGTGTATCGGTACCGGTTTCTTTACTCATTTTCAGGAACAGAATATAGGTCAGCTCGGTGACGTATTGGTGGTAGGTAATGCCATCATCTCGAAGCACATTGCAGAGATTCCAAAGCTTGGAAACGATTTCTTGGGTAGTCATGCTAGTTGGCCTCCATCTTCATATAAATAGTTGTTGAGTTCGTTCAGGTAATAATCCAGATTTCCATTAAAGACTTTGTTGATTCTCTGGTAGCCGCCTTGGGTCTTAAAAGCACCGCTTTCAAAGGTCTCCCGATCAATGATGGTATCTTTGAGCAGGCTTTGCTCGATGCGGCCGAGCCAGTCGGATTGTATTTTGCTGAAATTGTGGCTTTGGCGCAATTTGGCCACAGCCTGACGGATACGCTCATCGTGGGCGATCAATGCAGAGCCGAGGGCGCTGCGACGGATAAAGCTGATGATATCGGCGGCGATGTCTTCGTTTTTCCATTCTTTCCAAGCCGATTGGAGCTGGGTCTGGGTGAAATTGTGGCTGTCGAGCTCCAATTTGAGATTTTTAAGCTCTTTGCGGGTCAAATCCCGGGGCCGAGTGCAGATGATTTCAAGGGCTTTGATTTTATTGGGATTTTCCCGAACGAAGGCGGTGAATTCTTCCAGATAATCCTGCGGGGCTTGGTTATTACCGTAGCCGCGGCTGTGATTGAGAAGTTTGTCTTCTTTGAGTGAAAGCACTTGTGGGCGGCGGGGAGCCGAGCCGTATTCATTTAAGATGCGTAATAAGTTTTGATTTTCCAGTGCGTAGTTCTTAGCTTCTTGAGGCGTCATGCCGGATAGCTTATACACAAATTGAGTTGGGTTCAGACCACCACTAAGGCTACCGAAGCGCTCCAATGTATCGTCGCTCAGGCGGTGCTTTTGGCGCTGCAATTTGGCGCATAGCAGGTCAATTTGATTAGCGATTTGCCGATTATCGGTGAAGGTTTCAAGGCCGGTTAGAATATCTTCAAAACTTGCGGAGACATTTTGGGAGGCTGGCTTCATGGTATTTACCGGATCGAGGGAGCTGTAAACTCCGACGGGGTCGTAAATTTCAAAGTGGCTTTTATTGATTTCTCGGCAGAGGCGGGTAGCACGGCCAAGCATTTGCTCAAACAGGATACGGGATTTTACGCGCCGCATAAATACCAGAGTCGTGATTTTCGGCACATCAATACCGGTGGTGAGCAGGTCGACAGTGACAGCGATATTGGGGTAGGTCTCATTTTTAAACTGCCGGATGGTTTCCTGTATTTTTTTTTGGCTGCCATTGTAGATGCTGCCGGTAATTTTCTGAATGGCTTCATTAGGAACGCCTAGAGGTTCATAAATCTCCTTGAGCAGTTTCACGATTAAATCGGCATGCTGATCATTGGCAGCATAGATGAGGGTTTTTCCTTCGCCATCCGGGCTTAAGTGATCGGCGATTTCGGTAAGTACCGTGCGATTGAAACTTTCGGTGATGACTTGACGATTGAATTTATCAACATCGAAATGGAGCTCATCTGCCAGCTCGGCACTATTGGTGATTTCACCGGTAATCGGGTCTAGGATAGTGACAATCTCACCGGGCTTATAGGTAATTCCTTCGGTGCTGAGCTTGGTTTCAATGACATGAGGGGCGTCGTGGTCAACTAAGAATCCTTCGACAACGGCCCGGCGATAGGAGTATTCAAACACCGGTTTTCCGAAAATTTCAGTAGTATGTAGAGCCGGGGTTGCGGTGAGGGCAATTTTTACAGCGTCGAAATAGCCAATAGCGGCACGATATTTGCTTACATAGTCGAGTTGATTTCGATAAAGCAGTTCGTCATCGCTCATCTCCTTGTCGAGGATATAGCCGCGATGGGCTTCATCGATAATAATGAGATCGTAGTCGGTCACGGTGGGCATGGAGTCAGCATCTCCGTAGAGGGTACGCTGGACAAGGCCTTGTACGGTGGCGACGTGAATTTTGGTCTCTGGGTCAATGTGCTTGTCGTCCATTTTTTTAATGTTGTAGATATTATCTAAGGTCAATAAATCTTCGAGTTTGGCTGTTTCAAAAACATCCTGGGCCTGCTCACCCAGAGCTGTGCGATCAACAAGGAATAAAATCCGTCGGAAGCGTCCGGTTCGGAGGAAACGATACATGATACCCAGTACAGTGCGAGTTTTCCCGGTGCCGGTTGCCATTGCCAAGAGGGCGGTCTGCTTGCCGGAAAGTACGGCTTTTTCGGCGCTTTCTACGGCTTCGATTTGATAGGGGCGCAAATTGAGCCCGTCCGGGTCGCTGAGCAGATCGTAGGGCATATTGAGCAAGTTTTGATTTGCTTCGGGGATATTTTGATTTAGCAGTTCTTGAATACCTTGGGGAGAAATCCAGTTTTGCAGGGCTCTAGGGATATTTGATCTTTGCCGGGCATCTCGGAACCAAATGCCGGATTCGGTTTCGAATTGCTTGAGGTAGGGTCTGCCATTTGATGCGAAGAGGAAGGGCACTTTGTAGCCGTCCCAGGAGCCGACGATGAAGTCGCTATGCTCATCTTTGATGCCTTGGCTATAGTCTTTGCATTGATTGTCGATGACAGAAGAGATGTTTTTATGAAGGGCTTTGGCTTCCACGATGCCGACAAGTTTGGTGCTGGCAAAGAGAGCGTAATCGGCAAAGCCCCGGCCGGAGTTTCCGGAATTTGTGGGCCATTCGGCGATGGCGAGATTTTTATTTTTTTGCGGACGGGTTCCTTTGGAGTGGCGCAGGATCTGAGAATCTACTTCCCAGCCGACTTGGCGTAACTGGTCGTCAATTAGTATGCGGGTTTCTTTTTCGGAGAGCCGTATATTTTTGATGGCTTTGGCAGAACGCTCTTTGCGCTCGGCTAGGGAAAGTTTTTCAGCGATTAGGGTAGCCTTGGTGAGTTCGAGTTCTCTGAGGAGAGCTTCATTTTCCTCAATCAGCTTTTGGTGGTTGTCATTTTTGCTTTCATCCGAGGGAAGTGAAAATGTTTCGGGCTCAAAGCGATAATCACCGTAGGTCTGCATGAACCAGACCGAAAGGGTATGAGCCATTTGCAGCAAAGCTTTGCAATCTTCTAAGGAATCGTGTCCTCCGTGAACTGCGTCATTTCGCTTTTTTCGAAGAGAGTGGAGCAGATTGTCCACTTCAGTCGGAAGCAGGTCTTCTCGCTTGAGAAGCTTGATCCGCTCAAAAGAAGTATCCATTGGCTGGACAGGTAAATCGTCTTCTTTTATCATGCGGTTGACAATAGATTCGGCGAGGGTTCCCAATTTATATAGGCAGGCATTTGGGTCTGAGTAGAGATAATTTTCTGCGAGATTGCCGATTTTTTCCAATTCCGGGAATTTTTCCGATAAAAATGCGAAATTACTGGTCATTTTCTTCTCCTTTCGAGTCGGGGCGATATTTTTATTAAAAAGACTTTAAAGCGAACCGCTTTGAAGTAATGATTATTGAGAAATCATAGCTTTACTATACGTTGTTTTAATGCTCAGGACAACTGAATGACAAGAATATTTTACTATATATTGAGGAAATAAGAAAACGGGGCTACTTTTTAAAAGTAGCCCCGTTTTTAACATATTAGGCAGTGAAATTTTCAGATATTCAGTATATCGAGGTTGTTCCAGAATTCGTCGTTTTCATTTTCGACTCCATCATAGTAGGGGAATTCCTC
>JGI994J12354_10004857_pt1 | contig 11873 bp, 7 predicted proteins | sample IntmicLarv3ML3BL_FD_12354 | JGI IMG/M metagenome (IMG submission 12354) | reverse complement strand
TATGCGCGCGCGCCTTCCTACTAGCCAACGCTAACTCATGCATATAAGATAAAGTGATTGGATTGGTCTTATCTAACTTTCGTGCTTGGCCAAGGGTGCGCCTCGCTTCTGCATACTGTTTGGTGGTCAAATAAAGTAACGCCAATAACTGATACGCCTTTAAATAAGTCTTATGCATAGACGTAATCTTCTTAAGTTGAATAATCGCTAAATCTTCACCATTTTGCTTACAATATACCAAACACTGATTAAACTTCTGAAATGCCTGGTTATAGGCTTCCAACTCATTGGGCATCTCTTGTATCATCTTAATATAGTAATTCGCAATATTGCCATGAGACTTTTGGTTCTTGCTAATAATCCATTGCACCAACGCCTCTGTAATCTCACCACACCCAAAATAAATCAGACCGAGTAAGTTCCTCGCTGATACATTTTCATGGTCATATTTCAAACTTCGCTTCAGGCTGATGCTTGCACCTGTCAAATCTCGCATATTCGCTCTTTTCAGGCCCTCGTTATACCAGAAATTAGAGCGACGGACTAATTTTGTTTTAAAATCCATCTATCTGTCCCCATTCTACTATTTTACTTGTGTAAGCATCTCCTGGAAAATATCTACGATGTCTGACAAATCTTCCGCATATACCGCATTTTCAATATCTTCCACTTCCAAACTCTCTTTGTATTTCTTCAATTCTTCTTCAAAACTTAGCATACTATGTCTCCTTTTTGAGTTTCAGTATATCTCCTATCAAATATAAAGACCCCAGACAATACACAGTCGTATTCGTCTTATCTATTTTCTCTATTCGCTTCCATGCTTCTTGTACATTGCTTACTTTGTCAATCGGCGCTTTCGTATACTTTGCAAATACTTCCTCTAGCGTATCCGCCTTAACACTTCGCGTATCTTGCAAGGTGGTCACGAGGACTCTCTTCAAATCTAAAGTCTCACATAAACACTGTATCATATCTTCATATGGCTTATCTTTCATAACTGCAAACAAGATAATAAGACCTTTCGTATCTTGCAAGCTCACACTTTTCACAAATTGTTGTATGGCAGAGAGGTTATGCCCACCATCAAGAACAATTCCCGTCTCTATCTGTTGCATACGCCCTTGCCACAAAGCCTCTTGCATCGCTTGCTGCCAAGTGTGCAAGCACTTATCCACCTCGCCCATCATCTCTAGGGTGCGCATCGCTTCGAGCGCAATTGCTGCGTTGACAACTTGCCAGATACCTTGCCCACGTGTACGCCATATGGTTCTTTCATAATAACTATCTCTCATGAAAAATGCAATGCTTTTTTCTGCAATTTCACATACTTCATAACAATCCGTAGATACTTCACAATAAGTGCTTCCTTTCTCTAGCGCCGTGTTATGAATCACCTTTGCCGAAANCACATTATTTGCATCNTAGACAAGCGGTGTACCTGCCTTGATAATCCCCGCCTTCTCACTCGCAATTTCTTCTAGCGTTTCTCCTAAGATTTCTTGGTGGTCTAAACCTATCGAAGTAATTAATGTAAGTATCGGGTGCGAGATGACATTCGTTGCATCAAGCCTGCCCCCAATCCCTGTCTCTAAGATAAGATATGTAAGGTTTCTCTTCTGAAATGCTACCAACGCCATGCCAAACAAGAATTCAAAATACGAAGGATGCGAAAGCCCTGCCTTCTCCATCTCCTCTACAACACTTTTTACATAGTGAAAACTAGCTGCAAATTCTTTATCCGATATATCCTGCCCATTGATATTGATTCTTTCATTCAAATACATCAAGTGAGGCGAAGTAAAACACCCAACCTCTTTACCAAGCGCAAGTAACATAGCCTTCATATAAGAGCACACCGTNCCCTTGCCGTTCGTTCCAGCTACATGAATCACCTTTTTCCCTGCTTCTGGATTNCCTAAGTAACGTAAAAACTGCCCTATGTATTCATTTGAATGTTTCTTCGTAAATTTTGGAATCTCTTCTATGTAATCAAATATTCTCTTCACTTACTCGCTCCACGTCCGCTTGAATAATTCCGTTAAGTTTCCTCTATAATACACATATTCCTTAGAGCTTCTAAATATCGTATTACTAGAACCTACTTGACTCACATAAATAATATCATTGTCTTCTAAGATTACCTTCTCTAATTTTATACTTGTTCTATCCACGAAAACGGTCTTTTGTTTGTCTCCATTGATGTATATTTTACTCGCTTCTGTAAAATGTTCACCATGCAAAAGATAACTTTCTTCATCCAACATCGATATGTGTTCCAAACTCGTATCCTGAATCCCCATTTTCATATGCCCGTATCGAAATGGGAACTCTTCTCCATATACATATTGTTTCCCATATAAAATATCATATTGTAATGATTCTAAATCAGAGAGATAATTCTTCGTATCTCTACGCTCTCTATGATAATTAAAAAATGTTCCCGAATGAATGCCCAGTCGCCCTAGCACTTCTGCGCCCATTTGATAAGCCGGAATTGTTCTATCTCGTTTCTCCAAACCAATATTATCCCAGATTACATACTTGGTGTTGTACAATTGTAAACTCTTCAAATCATTCGTGCGCAGATCCATCGTTGGCAAATGATCACCGTAGAACACAATCACGGTTGGCTCGCCTCGCTCCTCTATCTCCTGCACTAAATCTGCTGCAAATTGGTCCATCTCATACACTTGATTCACATAATATTCCCATGCATACTTCTTCGCTTCACCTTCCATGTTNCTCACTGTAATAAGAGGGTCNATTAGCAATGGTTCTTCAGGNTAACTTCCATGTCCTTGCACACTAATGCCGAATATAAAATCTTGATTTTGCGTAGAATCCATAGCTCCTATGATATGTTCAATCAAGACATCATCCTTCGCCCATCCATTCTCCGTCAACTCCGCAATATGCATAAATTCCTTGCTCGTATAGCTATCAAAGCCCATATTATTAAAAACATCCGCACGACTGTAGAAATTCCCACCATGGTTATGAATCGCGTGTGCCCCATAACCACAATCTGAGAGCGCNGTTGCAAGNCTCTCACTTGGATAGTCCTTTAAAACCGTTTTATACGGATATTCGCCTGGCCCAAAGAAACGAAGATACATGCCTGTCAAGACCTCAAACTCCGTGTTGGCCGTACCTGCACCTATCGATGGTGCNCGAAAATANCCNGAGGAATANTCCTTTGACATCCGTCTTATATTCGGTAGCGGATCTTCCGAAGTTTCCAGAAATCGAACTTCTTTCACATCAAAGAAAGACTCTAACTGTATAAAAATAATATTCGGAAGCGACTCTTCATCATAAGAGACTTCTCTTAGATTTCCAGAACGCACAATCCTCTTCATTTCCTTCTCACTATATCCATAAGGTTGAGAGATTCCCGTTCCGAATATACTCGTCGCAAAACAATAAGGCATACCATAATCTTCGTATGCAAATGCAATATTTCCAAAGTATGTCGTAATCACTCGATTCTCAATCGCCACATTCGTGACCTTTACAAATGTACCACCTAAAACTATGATGATTGCTAACGTAAGACACCTATGTAGCTTTCCTGCATATCTTCCACAGCGTCTCCACATCCATATCAATCCTACCGACACGCTTAGAACTGCCAGAATTAACGTAATCAATTCACTTTTCGACGAATAATTGGCAAGAATCGAAAGCCCTTCCTGCGCCACCTTTAAATCTTGTGCATTAAAAGGAGTTACCCGCTTAGCGAGCATATAGCCATTTGCAATCCCTAGTATAATCCACAACACACTGATAATCGTGCGAACAAACACTCTTCGTCTCACTAGATAAGCAATCGAAAATGGTAGCGCAATAATAAAGCAATTATAGAGAAACACCCAAGGGCTTCCCACCATATATTCCCACGCCTTTGCAAAAGAATGCCTAGAAATAAATTCTATTAAGAAGTTGATGACGATGACTAAGAGTATCTGCAATACCACGGACCACTTGTTCATCTTGTCGTATATCGGCTGTAATTTTCTCCCAAGTTCGCTATTCTTACGCTTTTCTAAAATGCCTTCTCGCCTTAATTTACGTGCTTGCCTGTATTCTTTTATGCTACTCCAACTCAGTTTTTTCATACTATACCTTGCTCTTAAGCCCTACCAATCTTTCACGAACCTGCTTCATCATCTGTTCATAGGTTTCTAATTTATCTTGCTCTTCTTTAATCTTCTCTTCGGGAGCTTTACTCATAAATTTCTCATTATGCAACATCCCATTAACACGGCTCAACTCTTTGTCAAGACGTGCTTCTTCCCTCTCAAGTCTATCAATCTCTTGTGCAAAATCAACGAGTTCTTCAAGCGGCAAATAAATCGTCGCATCTGGAATCACCACAGAAATCGCATCCTGCGCAATCCCTTCCTTCGTCTTTTGTATATTCCATTGATTCACGCCTGCAAGAGAAATCATTTCATTTGCAAATGCACCAAAGCCCTTTTGCAACGTAGCTTCCTTACACACCACATATGCCGCAATCTTCTTACTTGGCGCCACATTCATCTCTGCACGCACACCTCGAATCCCACGTACGCCTTCTTTTAAATGCGCAAGTATTCTCTCCGCTTCTTGATTCTTCCATTCTTCTTGATAAAGTGGCCACGCCGAAATCATCAAAGACTCCTCTTCTGGCACAAGCACACCATAGATTTCTTCTGATACAAAAGGCATAAATGGATGCAATAATTTTAATGCTTGGCTTAATACTTTGCGTAAGGTCCAAAGAACTGCATTTGCCGAGGTTTCATTTTCTTGCGCATGATAAATACGATATTTTGCCAATTCAATATACCAATCACAGAATTCATCCCATATAAAGTCATAGACCTTTTGAAGTGCAATACCGAGTTCAAATTTGTCCATATTCTCTGTTACATCTTTCGCCAGAGTGTTCACCAGAGACAATATCCATTGGTCAGCCAATTCTAGTTCACTAGCCTTTGGCGTTTGTATCTCCTTCTCTTGCATATTCATCAAGATAAATCTCGACGCATTCCACACTTTATTTGCAAAATTTCTACTGGATTCTACTCGTTCATTATAGAAACGCATATCATTACCTGGCGCGTTGCCCGTTACCAAGGTCATACGAAGTGCGTCGGCACCATATTGCTCGATAATCTCCAGTGGGTCAATACCATTTCCCAAAGATTTACTCATTTTTCTTCCTTGTGAATCACGTATCAAACCATGGATAAATACCGTGTGAAATGGCGATTGTTCTGTATGTGCATAGCCAGAAAATACCATACGAATTACCCAGAAAAAGATAATATCATATCCCGTAACCAGTACATCTGTTGGATAAAAGTAATCTAAGTCCTCTGTATTATCAGGCCATCCAAGTGTAGAGAAAGGCCACAACGCAGAACTAAACCAAGTATCCAAAGTATCTTCATCTTGTATAAGTTGCTCGCTCTTACACTTGCTACAAGAAGTTGGCGTTTCCTTTTGCACCATCATCTCTCCACATTGCGCACAATAATATGCCGGAATACGATGTCCCCACCAAATTTGCCTAGAGATACACCAGTCCCGAATATTCTCAAGCCAATGCAAATACGTCTTATCAAAACGTTCTGGTACAAAGGTCAACTCCCCGCTTTTAAGCGCGTCAATAGCTGGCTGCGCCAATTCTTCCATTTTCACAAACCACTGTTGCTTAATCAGAGGCTCCACCGTCGTATTACAACGGTCATGCGTCCCTACGTTATGTACATGCGTTTCTGTCTTGACCAACAATCCTTGTTCCTCTAAGTCCGCAAGCATTGTCTGTCTCGCTTCATATCGATCCATTCCTGCATAAACGCCACCATGCTCATTAATCGTCGCGTCATCATTCATGATATTTCGCTCTTCTAAGTTATGGCGCTTCCCTACTTCAAAATCATTCGGGTCGTGTGCCGGCGTAATCTTCACTGCGCCAGTTCCAAAGCTCGCATCTACATAGGTGTCAGCCACAATCGGAATCTCCCTACCTACCAACGGCAACAATACCTTCTTGCCAATAATATCTGTATAGCGTTCATCCTCAGGGTGTACTGCAATCGCAGTATCTCCTAGCATCGTTTCTGGTCTGGTCGTCGCAATCTCTAAGAAATCATCCGTCCCAATAATTGGATACTTGATATGCCAAAAATGCCCTTCTTGTTCTTCATGCTCTACTTCCGCATCAGAAATAGAGGTCTTACACACTGGACACCAGTTGATAATCCGAGACCCCTTATAGATATATCCTTCTTCATATAATTTAATGAATACCGCCTCTACTGCCTCTGAGCACCCCGCATCCATCGTAAAGCGCTCTCTATCCCAATCACAAGAAGTCCCTAATTTCTTAAGCTGCTGCGTGATTGCGCCACCATACTCTTCTTTCCATTCCCAAGTGCGCTCTAAAAACTTCTCACGCCCCATGTCCTTTTTGTCTAAGCCTTCTCTCTTCAACTGGTCTGTAACCTTAACCTCTGTTGAAATCGCCGCATGATCCGTACCCGGTATCCACAACGCATTATACCCTTGCATACGCTTATAACGAATCAAAATATCCTGTAAAGTGTTGTCAAGTGCATGCCCCATATGTAGCTTCCCTGTAATATTCGGCGGTGGCATAACAATTGTAAACGGCTTCTTATCACGGTCTACTTCTGCATGAAAATACTTCCTTTCACACCATTTATCATATAATTTCCCCTCAATTTCCTTTGGGTTGTATGTGGTTTCTAATTGCTTATTCATCTTACATTCCTCCTATTGAAATAAAAAGCCCCTTACAAAATGTAAAGGGCTAACTATCACGATACTGCCTCTGAATAGCATAGCTTTCTCTGGCGCATTTGTCAAGAATCTTCACAAATTCTTCAGATTTCCAAAAAAACCACTTAGGGCTACATTTGCTCTGATATAGCGTTCACCCTTCTTTGTTTGTGGCCATGCACAAGATAGGCGTTGCTTGCCACTGCCATGAGCACGAATCCTACGAGTAGAATTCCACTGGTACCTTCAAGACCGGACATTCCAATCGAAAATGGTCTCGCATTAATAATCTTATAGGTATGTACGCCTGCGTCTGTTTCTCGAATGGCTGCAGGTGGCATGATGCTTTGGCTTTTGCCGATAAATTCTATCTTATAGTTCCCTTCACCTACATCTGAATTTTCTGGATTTATCGTCATAATCCACTGACCGATTGGTCGCTCATAACCACTTGGGGCTCTGGTTTCTATCAATGTATAGATTCCTTCTTCTAGGTTTCCTAACGTTACCACTCCGGTGGAATCGGAAACAAAATGAGTGGCGGTATCGGTGGCAGTTTCTCCATTTTCGAGCACACGTTGCCACTCTCCGTCTCTCACCATGGTGGTGTCTACGAGTCTTGCTACTTCTGCAGAACTTGGTCCCGTGGCTGCATCCCAGTGATAGAGGGCAAACTCGGCTCCGGCAAGACCAACGGAAAGTTCATCTGCTCCTACTTTTTGGAACTCTGTCATAATTCCCGCCGTATTGATAACTTTATGCAATGCATAATTAGACGCAGACTCACCAGTCATTGCGTTGATTGTCCACTCCAAAGTTGCTTGATTACTAACTAGATTATTCATTTCCACATCCTTATCATATTTTGGTAAAATACACAGAATCTCTATGACTATTTGTTCATCTGGCTCCAATGCAAAATCTCCAGTAACCACATAGCGTCCTGCGTTCGGGCCAGTTGTTTCTTCACGAAATTCAAGATTACTGATTCCCGATGCCAAAGTTGCAACTGGCATGACTTGAACAACACATCCTGCTGGTAGATAATCTGTAAAAGAGCCACTTGCACTATTTCCAACATCTTCATTATGAATCGTTAGTGTATAGATAAGTTCTGTTCCTTGTTCTAGCTCAATGTTTGTTCCAACACTACATACAACGCCACAATCCTCCACCGAGACATTTAATTGGTTGATGCAAGTTGAGGTATGAATCGTAGGTCCTTGATCGGTGGTTTTTGTAATCTCAACTTTTCCACCCAGAGATAAGTCTGCATAAACTTTAGTTATATGTTCATTACCTGCCTTATCCGTCGCCCATATCCATACATCATAGATACCTTGTGTTTCATGATTATGTATATCTATCGGCTGCCACCCTGTCGTAGGTGGTGTTAAGTCGTTGCTAGGTGCGGTAAATGCAATCTTTGTTGGATTCTTTACAACGGATAGTCCACTAAGAGCATCTTCAGATTTATCCTCAAACTCAAATCCACCTTTAAATTCTGCATTGGCTACAGGAGCATCTTTGTCTATTTTTGCGGTGGTAGTTGCTGTTCCCGAAAGTGATATAGCTGAATCCCAAGATGCTTCACCTGTCAAGAAGCCTCTAAACGTTGCACCATTGGTAGTCTCAGCATTCAGATGATAATCCCGGTATATGGCAGGCGCACTATTCACTCTCACTGACGCAATCTGGTCTCCGGACAGGTTTACACTGTATTGACCCAAAATTGCTGATGGTTCTACTATTATATCCAGTGGTTGATTTGTCCAGCCGTCTTCACCACCGCAAGGAAGGTCTGTAATATCAGTAGAATAGACGGCCGATGTTAGTAACGAATCACTTTTGTCAACTGCATTTTCTCCATAAAAAATATTCATTTGCGGTGATTGTCTGGTTCTGGAAATAAGAAACTGGGTATGAACAAGTGTATCCCCATCTCGGTCTCGAATATTAAGTTGATAACTGGTCACTCCAACATGAGTAAAAGAACTCGTTCCCAAGCCAAGGGAAGATATTGTAGGACTACTCCAACCACGACCAGTGAAGCCGGACGGTATCGTTGCCGCCGTCTGCAACCTGAGTGTGGAATTGGTAAATCCAGTGAGATACCGCGTATCTATTCCACTGTAAGGAACTATGGAAGTACTGTCCCCCACGTATACATACAGCGAATGGGCTCGGTGAAACGCAGCTGTAGCGGTCCAGGTCGTCGATACAGCTCCTGTCTGTACCCTGAGTGTCGGAGTTACATATCCGTTCAATCTAGGAGAAATTCTTTCGGTACGGGTAGCCCCTGCCTGTTGAGTAAAAACACTTTGCGTCCCGGTAGTGATTAGATTCAGATTCGCAATTGTCGCTACCGAATTCACAATTCTATTTCCACCGGTGTGAACTGTTCGATCTATATATGCGTTCGTCTGTGAGGAACCGCCGGGTCTTCCCAATGAGAAATGGAAGTTTGCGTTAGCCGTCGTTCCTTGGTACCAGTCCCTGTCCCGCAATTTGGGTTTTGCATCGTATTTGCCCCAGTGCCAGCGGCGTTGCTCTGCCTGACGTTCGTTGTCCCGTTCCTATTGTGAGTTACGCAGTGTACATGCCCCTCCACCTGCTGTGTTGTGTGGCGTGTTACGTGTACGCGAAGTTGATGGTTTATCGTTTGTGCCGGTTCGGTAATTTGGCGCCTTTCCGCCTGTACATCTTGATTCGTCATAAATATAATGAAAACTAATAAAATAAGTTTTTTCATAGTCATTTTGCCCTTTCTCTCCTTTTGTTTATAGCACTTACAGGTGTGGCGTAAAGTATACTTTTTGCCACACCTATGCTAAGATGTTACAAACGCACTAAATACGTTGAATTTCCACCAAAAATAAGGGTGTGACGCAACGTATACGTTGTGCCACACCCCTGTAGTAAAACTGTGTGTTTTTTGCCTCTTCAACCCCTTGTAGAATATATTGTTCTCAATATTTTCCATGGTTTCAAGGCTGTTTGAATCTCTTTTTTTATTTCAGTGTTTTTGACTTTTTTATCTTTTCTGGATAGTATAAAACTTAGCTTGCATTATCTATGACGTAGTAATTCTGAGTTAATAGAGTAGAGATGTAATTGCTAAGAATTACCTCCCTCTCATTGAACCGTACATACGGGTCTCGTATACGGCTCTACAATTTACATTCCAACATTTCTTAGGTAATAATCTAAAGGATTGAGCAAACCAGCTCCGTCCTTTATTTTTGTTTCCAGTAGTGTCGGATTTAATATATAGTTCACTACATTCATTCCACATCTTTTGTACCATCCCAATCTCGAATTGGCTACTTTAAAAATGCTTTCACCATCAAATCCGTTGTTATATTTCCTGTTTAAGTATGATAGATTTCTATATATGGTCTTGGGTTTCTTCCATTGCTTTACTACGATAACTCTTATTTTGTGTCTAAGCCATGCCCCAAAATCTGCCATAAATCCCTTCATCATTCCTACGCGATAATAATTTATCCAACCAACTACTATTTGATTTACCCTCTTGATTGTTGCTACTAAAGGTCTTGCAATCGCTTTTCCTCTTTTGAGGTATTCTCGTACTACTTGATATAGTTTTGCTCTCTTTTCATTCGTTGGCTTTACTTTCCATTCTCCACCATTCTTTAAGAACGTGAAGCCCAGATATTTCCCTCTCGTTGGTCTGACTACTTTGGACTTTGTTGCATTTACTTTCAAGAACAACTTTCTTTCTATCCACCCAGATATCGAACTCATAACTCTATTTGCTGCCAGTTCACTTTTGGTAAATATCAGCACATCGTCTGCGTATCTTACGAAACGCAATCCTCGTTGCTCTAGTTCCTTATCTAACTTATCAAGATATATGTTTGAAAGTATTACTGAAATAGGTCCTCCTTGTGGCACACCTGTCTTTGTTGCCTTTAATATCCCTTTGTCCATGACCCCCGCTCGCAAATATTTACGCACAAGGTTTAATACGTCACTATCATTTACTTGTTCCCTAAGAATTTGAATTAACTTATCATGATTTACTTTATCAAAGAATTGCTCAATATCTATGTCTATTACCCACTCGTATCCACTATTTAAGTATTCTAGTGCTTGCCTAATTGCATCATGACAGCTTCTGTTTGGACGAAATCCGTAACTGTATTCACTAAATACCTTTTCATAAATATCTGATATTGGCTGTGCTACTGCTTGTTGAATTGTTCTATCTAATGCTGTCGGTATACCAAGTGGTCTCTTTTTACCATTGCTTTTTGGTATGTATACTCGTCGCACTGGATTTGGAAAATAGGTTCTGTTTTTGAGCGAACTCACTATTTCCTCTCGGTTTTCTTTAATGTAACTTCCCAATTCTTCGGTAGTAATTTCATCTATTCCACTCGCTCCTTTGTTGGCAACTACCTTTTTATAGGCTCGGTTTAGATTTTCCTTTGTTAGTATCATTTCCATTAATTCCATTGTTGTTACTCCTCTCTCCACTGTAACATTTCTACACACCACCCCTCTCGATATAAATGATATCCCTCGGTTACGTTCCTACTCTTCTCATTCATCTGATTTCTGGCTAATGTAGTATTTTGCAAGTAGCAATTCGTACTATAAATCGCTTCAGTCCTTCAGCTTTTACACCTACTATGACTTCATCTGACTCCCTCCCCAAACCTTTTTCGACCACATCTTTCAATATGTGGGTAGGGTCTCCCAGGGTAAGACACTAATCTTTCATTCCACAACCTCTTGATTTACAACTTCGGTTTACGTTTACCATTTGGGCTTTAGTTTGTACAGCAACCTTACCCACCTAATCGCCTTATCAAGTTTCTGTTCGTAGGCTCAGGAATTTCGCTACACCACTTCCTTCATCTATACCATTACTGGTACCAACTTGTGGTTCACTACACCTGGTGGTAAATACCCGTGGCTAGACTTTCACTAGCTAGATTAGTGCCATGCCTGGCACACACAGAAAAGCACCTTTTCTACTTTCATTAGCAGAAAAAGTGCTTGTTTCATTTTGTTTCTATGTACTAGCTCAAAAACCAGCCTTTTAGAGT
>JGI994J12354_10004856_pt1 | contig 11873 bp, 16 predicted proteins | sample IntmicLarv3ML3BL_FD_12354 | JGI IMG/M metagenome (IMG submission 12354) | reverse complement strand
AGTGACGGGGAAAATGGAGGCAATCTTCTCTAAAATATCCGAAATACCAAATAATCGTGTCGCTATTGGAGTACGGCAGAATAATATCATGATGGCATACGCAACGGCCTGCAGAAAACGCTTTCCAAATCGGCCAGTATTTACTGTGACCGGAAGCGACTATAGTCCCGATCAGCGGCGGAGCTTGATCTATGGTGAGTTTGAGGACTATGACAATGCAATTTTAGTCTGCACACAGCAAAGTCTGTCCGAATCAATCAGTATAGATAGTGTCGATTACTGTTTCCTAGCCGAAATGCACTGGAACGACAGTAAAATGTCGCAATTTTATTTCCGCTTTATCCGTTATACCAGCACCCGGCTAAAATATATTTATTATGTAAATTATGCAGACAGTATCGAAACAAATTTGATTTTCCTGTTAGTCTCAAAGGAACGAATGCTTAGATTCCTGAAAGGTCAAGATATTAGCTTTGAGGATCTTTTCGAGGAAATGGGATTTGTTCTCTCCGAGCANCAGGGCGCTATATTCCGCAAATACACGGAAGAAGGTCCTGAGCTTTACTGGGGACAACAGAAAATAGCCGCATAAGATGATCGTTATAAAAAAGCAAGGGAGGATAAGATGCCGGATTTCAAATGGATTTTAGAACGTGATGATGCTTTTCGTTATCGCTTATTAAGCAGGCTGCAAAGTGATTGCATGTATTTCTTGGGCAACGGGAACAGAAACACCAGACATCTTTGGGCTGCAAGTGTTGAAGAACAAATTGAAGCTATAAAAATCCTTTGGAATAGTTTTAATGAAGAAAGTAAACCAGAGTGGCTAACTTGGGGACAGATTGAGAATTTTGAACGTGATATGATGCTACATATTTTGGTTCCCGAGTAAGAGTTTATAACCGATTGGAGTTTACAAACAACAAGCTATAAAGGGCTGGGGCGAACCGAAGTATCAGCGGTTTGCCCTACCCTTTTGTGATTTTTACAGGAGGAATATTACTATGGCACATAAAGAGTGGTGCGGGAATCCATGCGCATATTGTACTAATCATTGCCAATTGGATGAATCTATGCCATGCAGTCCAGCCTGTGAGTTGTTAAATGAGGATGGTACAGTTGAAATCCATATCTGCCAATCCGTAGGATGCGATGCCATAGATATAAAAACAGTTTATGAGGTAGATTTGTATGAGTAAATTTAACACAAGACCGGCTTTGCCGGAGGAATTTGAACTATTTTTTGCAACAGAATACAAAAATCGCATCGGACATTTACGGGCGGACTTCGACTCTACGGGTAAAGTTTTTTTTCATACTTGGTGGGAGGGGCCTGCAAAGAACCACAACACTGAGTCATTCAAAATGGATTTCGATAATCTTATCAAACCCCTTCGCAATGAATATTTGAAAGATCTTTTCGTAATGCAAAAATATTGTTACAAGCATACCGAGCTGGAAATAACAGGCGGATATACACAAATGTACGGAATAATCGCAGAAAGCGAAGATTATCTTTGTGCCATTAGGATGACACCGGTTTTAGGTGATTATCAGCTATATGTTTTCGCTTATAAAAAAAACAGAGAACAATGAATTATAAGCGGTTTGTAAAACACGAAAATCATCATATTTGATAGAAGGGTAAGAATGAAAGAGTTAAGTATTTATGTGCTGGTTCAAGAATTTTATGCGCTTGAAGCAATATCCGCTATGTTGTTCGTAAACAATCATAATAATTTTGAACCCATGAAGCACAGTCATAGCAGATGGTATAGAGATTTCAATACTTTCCGTGATGAATATATACGGCGGTTTGCAAATGCAATATTCGATTATACCGTTTTAGTTGTAGCTGGAGAGTTGCGGCACTGCACTTCAAAGGCATCACACTATATTTACGGGTATTACAATGGGGAATGCGAAAGAAACGATGTTTATAACGATTGTAAGGGGTATAATCCCCGTGATGTTTTAGCAGCAGGAATCCGAATGTTCGATACTGCTTTTGTAGAATGGGGTCGCGCTTTCGGAGGCGACAAGTGGTATCAAATAGCAAAGGCCGGTCTTTTGAAAGATAAGGTGTCCGATTGTATTTTTGTGGATCATTGTGTAGACCTATCCCATAATAATAGTGTCTATTTTGACAAAAGTGCAGGAATCTTTTACTTAGACAGCCGAAGCCATTACAAGAATTTCCTTGATTTTAAGCGTTCCTGTGAGCCGCAAACGCTGATTCAAGAAAGACAGGGTTATCAATTCAGCTCGCTTCTGAAAAGAGCATTTACTCTAAATATTATAGAAGAACAAACTATAGATATTCAAATATTTCCTACCCAAACGGAAACGGAAACTCGACTTTTAGCTTATCAACCTATTGCATGGGGTGATAAACGATTGCCTCTCAACGAAAGCAATATAATGGTTCAACCGAATTTCTCACATACTTCAAACCGTTGCAAGCATGATAGAGAATATGCGCGTTGTGCCTAGAAAGGGGCCTGAAATGAAAAGAAAGCAAAAATTCGGGTTTTCACAGATACCACCATGTCATGTTGGCACTACAGAAGTAGTAGGCGGACTATTTTGCGGTGGTGAGTCAGAAGTTATTGATATGATTTCAAAACCAGTTCAGGTGGACACATTGATACCGCTAAACAAATTAGAAGCGAATATATGGGATATGGGATTTCGCGGTGAAATTCTGTATTATCCGATTCACGATTATGGAATACTGCCGGATGATGTTTTGGATGAATTGGTTTCAAAAATTCTTTGTAGAATAAATAATAATAAAAAGGTTGGACTGTTTTGTTTTGGCGGTCATGGCAGAACCGGATATGTAGCTTCTGTAGTGTTGGGAAAGCTCGGGTATGACGATCCCATTAAATTTCTCAGGTCAAAATACTGCAAAAATGCTGTTGAGAGTAGCGAACAGATCAATCACATAGCGGAAGTTTTAGAGAAACCGGAGTTGGCCGAAGAATATGCAGCTACAAGCCGCATATATATGCCAGATGATTATTGGGGGCATTACACTCTACCTAGTGTGAGTACCGGCTATATATCAACGCATTCTTCAAAGTCATCAAACAAAGACATTTGCAAAAATTGTGCATATTATTATGCAGGGAAATGTCAGGAATATATGGTCTATGTTCAAGGAAATGATTCTGCTTGCACCGAATTTGCAAAAAGAGTGTAAAAGAGTATTCGATATCGTTAGCCGAGCAATGACTATGCACAAAATATAGTATTGACACAAACTGAAATATACTATATAATGTAATTACAGTGTATTATGAATCCTTCGTTGGATTTTCCGGTTGATAGCTTCGGTGCTATCGTTTTGTATTGTTTCATTGGCGCAGTACCCCATATTTATGGGCGTGCTGCGCCTTTTTGCGTTCTACCGGAAAACACTGAGCAAAATGGAAAGGAGAAGTCGTATAAACAACTAAAAACATCAGAAAGGAAATCATTTATGAACGAAAAAGGGTTCAACTCGCCTCTTACCTTATCTGAATTTTTCCGCACTGGAAAAATGGACAATGATTTTATTGTCAGCGACAAGTATATCACCGGCATCTGCCTCATGTATCCTGAGCGTTCCGCACAAGAACATGAGTATATGATTCGAGAGAAAAGCATTGTAGAGCTGGATGACCGAGGATTGAGCGTTTGTGTGCAAGAAGCTAAAGACCTTGCATGTACGGCGGCAATTCTGCACCTGCAGGCTGGAAATGTTTCTGCACTTCCGGTAAAAACAGCACCCCATCCTCAGTCGAAGCATATTTCCGAAGTGTCTGTAATTACTACACAAAAGTCGGTCAAAGAGCCGCCTGCACTTCCCAAAAGTGAAGAATCGTCGCCAACTGTTGAAAGTGAGACATCTACCACTTCTTTGCAGAATGCAGTTCTGCCAACAGAAAATCACACAGATACTTTGATTTCGGGAGCACACGACGACGATGAGGATATAGGCACCGCAGTTCGAGTCGCTTTTGACGATCTCCGTCCTGCATCCAGCCTGATTCCGCAAGATTCAAATGATGGCGACGATGATGATGAAGCAAATCAGTACGAAAAAGCCAGAAATACTATTATTACTGTTTGCGGAAAACTTCACGAGTGTTTCCAGTGGCCAGCTGGAAAAATTCTGGATGAGAAGCCTATTTATATCGTTGAACTAAGTCAGCGGTATAATGGACCGAGAACTGAGGAAAAATCAGCGCTTAGGACACTGTATACCGAAGCTCTTCGGCGTTGCAATGCAGCAGCTTAAAATCATGTAATACCTAATTGCAATCGGAAGGAGGATTTTCTTGCCAACCGATTTTGAAATCATTAAGGAACAGGTGGATATTGTAGATGTAGCACGCTCCTATGGCGTTGAAATCGTGCGCAATAACAAGGCTCATTGCCCTTGGCATACGGACAAGACCCCGAGCATGTCATTCAAGAGCAATCGGTTTACTTGCTTTAGTTGCGGAGAAAGTGGCGATGTCATCGACTTGGTGCGTATTCTTACAAACCAGACCCCCTATGATGTGTTGAGAGAAATTAATGAGTCTTACCACATTGGCTTGGATTTGGATGCACCTACTCCTACAGAGGTTATACAGCATAGAAATGAGATAAAGGAACAACGGGAGCGGTTTGTTCAATGGGAGCAAAATTCTTTTCTTATATTAAACTCGTATTTTCACACACTGCGAGAATGGAAAGATACTCTTTTCCCAAAAAATCCGGATGATATTCCTGATCCGAGGTATGCAGAAGCTCTACACAGGCTTGACTTTATAAAGTTTGTGTTGGACACAGTATATATCTGCGGAAATCGTGAGGAAAAAGCCAAATTTATTATTTCCCACGAAAGCATGATACGAAACATTGAACAGAGATTGATATGGGAGGGAATATCTTATGCTGGACGAAATGGAACAGGCGCACAAACGGCTGCTCGATTTAGGCCTGTCATCATCATGGGTGGTTCAGAACTTCGGAGCGCTGCTTGAAATGTTCCGGTGCGATTTGGAATCCATCTGTTCCAGTGAACAGCATCCCCATGTTATGCGGATATTGGTCGAGGAATGCGTAGAACGTATTGAGGATTTATTTGACCGGCTTGGCATTGGCCTGAATTCTGATACGCTGCAGCCACTTCCTTATTGGCCGCGTTACCTATCAGGCATCAAGAGTGGTGTTCTGCTAGAAAGTGATTATTCCCGCTATCTTGCGGCAAAAAAACTGGCAGACCTGTTCCTGAAAGAATCATATCTGCCAAACAACATTCAAATATCAGATTATAAACGCGAACGATACTCATACGCATTGTCGAAACAACCTTTACCCAAATGGTTTGCACAGGATTGTGTGTCCGGGTGGATAGAGGAAATTATAACCGCCTACTGCTTTTTGTGGTTTGCGGTTATGGACTACGCTTATGAAATGTATTGTGAGAAAGGAGCTTGATTATGGAAATGCAATTTATTTCTCCGTCAGTAGCAATGGTACTGCCTCAAATAGATCAGATCTTGGACAGCTTGACACAGGAGGCACTCAAAAGAGGAATCGCAGATTACACAAAGCAACTTTGTGAATCAGATCCAGAGCTTGCCGACATGATTTTAGAAGGGAAAAAGACACTTCCACGTTGTATACGATATGTTCTGGAGCAAGCACAAAAATACGTTTCCGACAGCGTTGAAGCGATGCTGGAAACGGAGTTTAAACAGCTTGGACAAGTGAAAGTTCGCGGTGCAATGGCGACTATGGCGGGCTCAGCAGTACCTGATTCCCAGGTATATCAGTGGGCTAAGGATTATTACTATGGTGGAGAAACGGTAGAACCTAAAAATACCACAAATACATCAAAATCTGATGCCAAAGGTGGGAAAACAAAAAGCAATGCTACAAAATCAAATAAGAAAAAAGCTGAAAGCACCGAAAAAAGTACAGATTCGGAGGGAAATGCCTCGTCTGCTCCTACTTCGGGAAAAACGAAGAATCCAAATGCGATGGATGGCGGAACGCAGATATCCTTAGACGGATTTGCTACGGGCGCTCAAGGCAATGCGGATTCTGAAAAGTCGGCTGCTTAAAAAGGAGTTGGTATTATGATCCGCTATGGTGACAAACTTATCATCGGTGTTGATCTTGGCAATTTCAATATGAAAACATCATTGGTTCATTTCCCCTCAGCACTTTCAGAGCTTTCTGGTGATGGCAGTCAATTTGCTCACGAGCTCAAAGTTGAAAAACGATATTTCGCTTTGGGTGGTAATCGAGTAGAGCAGAGAGATGATAAAGCAGATAGTAATGACGATTATCTTTACTTGACACTGTTTGCTATCGCTCGTGAGTTAGAAGCAAATGGGTTGCATCAAGGTTCCTTTGATATTTATCTTGGAGTTACATTGCCTCCGGCCTACATGAAAAATAAGGCAATGCGAATCAACATGAAGCAGTTTTTCCGCAAACAGTTCGCTTTTCATTACAATGGCCGCTTTTACAAAATTAATATAGTCAAAGTATTTCCATGCCCTCAATCTGTTGCCGCTTTGTATGGAAATGTGCTAACGGAAGAAATGAAAAAGGTCTTAGATGCTCTGCCGAATGACCAAAAAGAAAACTACAAAAAGACCGCTTGCCCCATTGATATCCTTGTCAAGGAACCTATTGCGATCCTTGTGGATATAGGAGGCGGAACGGCTAGTCCGGTCATTCTGAATTTTGGCATCCCGCAACCTTTTGACGACGATCAGCCCGCTAAAGGAGTTATCTTCACATACAACCGTATTATAGGGCACATAAAATCAAAGTATGGCAATGATATTACCGAGGCGGCAATTAATATGCTGTTGAGTGGTGAAAACATTCGCATCAGCGTTCCGGAGGCTGATGAAATTCATTCCCAAATGGAACGGTATTCTAAACAGCTCTTTATGCAATTTCAAGAGAAAAAATTGCCGTTTTCCACCGCGTACACCCTGCTATTGGGCGGCGGAGTGGAAGCAGTACGGAATACCTGGACAAGCATTTCCAAATTCGCCAAGCTTGACTTTTTGACAGAAATCAAGGCGACTGCCATTGGTTGTGAACGGATGGTGGAGCGTTCTCTGATTAATTCTGAAAGAAGTCAAGAAAGCAAGGTGGGATAAATGGGAGGCCACTCGAAAAAATCTTCAACTGACCTGCATTTACGGTTTAACTCTGATAATAAACGCCACAGAGAAGCCGCTGCTTTTATCAGCACGGTAAAACAAAAGCAAAAGACTGCATTGATTACTGCCGCAATTGAGGCCTACCGAACAGCACATCCCCACGGTGTAGATTATGTTGAATTGGAGGCGATACAGAAAGAAACGTGGTCTGGTTTTTTGCCGAAGGTTTCCATTTTGGAGAACCTAAAGAAAAAGCATGAAGCAGCAGTGCCCGTCGTCACTCCTGCGCCGGCCGCATGGAATCATAGTGATGTAGCGAGTGATAAGGCCATAGACCAAGCGATTGATTTCTACAATCTTGATTCTGATGAAGATGAATAACCCCAGATAAATTAGGCATTTGTATGTGTTATCCGCATATGGGTGCCTTTTCTTTTTGGAAGGAGTGTATTAATGCCAGAAGTTAGAGACAGCGAGTATCTGTCCCATAGCTTAATCCCCGATGTCACTTTCACCATTGAAAGTGACCACATCCGAGTGGCCTCTCTATCAACCATATATGCGGAAACTGTGCTGTCAAAACCTATTGACAAAGGAGATCTTCTTTCTCTTTATGAAAAGGTACTAAGGGATGCTAAAGCGCAGAAAATATCTATTTCCTACGGTCGGCACACTCGCAAATGTATTCAGGCGCGATGGAAAGAGTACGAGTCTGACTTCGCTGCAATGAAATCGTTGTTTTCTCAGATTACGCAACAATGCCAGATTGTGGAAAAGAGAGGGCTTCATATGGGCACAAGCGATGACAAGGAACTGGAAAGGCTTCAAGATCTGTGTTATCAGTTTCAGCAGTTCACCTACAGTTGTAATATTTCTTCTGTGCTATATGAAACGCAGAGTCGCTTAAAAAGCCTGCATCGTCAATTGAACAGCGATTTACACCAGATATCAAAAATCTACATATAAGGGCACTTTATTTCTTGTAGCCTGAAAGGAGTTGTGATAAATGAGTATAAAGCTGTTTCTAAAAAAAGCTCTACATTCCTTCTCACACCTGGTTGGTGGCTTTTCATTCTGGGCAATGGCCATATTTTGTCTTGCGTTGCGCTTATTTGTAAAGTATCCGCTTGGGCCACTGCTGGCACTTATAACCGGCTGTGTCTGGATATGGAAAAACATGAGTTCTATCAAAGCGTTTTTTAACAAATCCGTCTAAGCCATAGTGCTTTCAAATTATTATTTAAAAAGAGAGAGGTACTGTATATGACTAACAGCAATAATAATCAAAACACTGTTCCTACCAGATTTACCACCGGAAAGATTCGACTAAGCTATGCCTTCATTTGGGCACCGCGCAGCAATACAGACGATTCCAGCGGCGATGGCAAGGAGAAAAAGTACACCACCAGCATATTGATTCCCAAAAGTGATGGAATTACTATAAACAGGTTGAACGCAGCCACCCAACAAGCTTATATCGAAGGGCAGAAAAAAGGATATTGGGGCGCAAATGCTCCGATGAAATTCAAACTTCCTCTGCGCGACGGTGATGCAGAATCATCAGAAAAAGGCGAAGAATATCTGGGCAATTGGTTCCTTAATGCTTCTTCCACCAAGCCTCCGCAAATCGTAGATATTAACCGGCAGGATATTCTTACTGAGAGCGAAGTATACAGCGGGTGTTACGCCCGTGCCGTTCTTAGACTATTCCCCTATAACAATAATGGCAACAAGGGAATTGGCTGCGGGTTGGAAGTCATTCAGAAGCTGGCTGATGGAGAACCTTTGGGCGGTGTTTCAGTTGATCTCGAAGCTGCTCTTGGCGACTGGAGCGACGGCAGCGGCGATCTTCCGTTCCCAGGTGAACCGGGATATGAGGATACGCAAGGTAATGGGTATACTGGTCAGTCGATGCAAACGCCAAACTATCCACAACAGGCACAGGGGTACCCCATGCAACAGCAAAATTATCCTTCTCAGCAACAAGGTTATCCTATTCAACAACAGCAGGGTTATCCCATGCAACAAGCCTCTGGTGGATATCAGCAACAGGGTGTCGCAGGTAGTATTCTACCGCAGCAACCTCCCGTTTATCCGCAACAACAGAGCGGCTATCCTCAGCAGATGCCCGGTATACCCGGTAATATGCCCGACTATTTATCCGCAGGTGTAGAAGCCGCAGGACAAAAAATCGGTAATGTTTTCGGAGATGAAATGAAAGGGAAAGTGGCTTAACTAACTTTCGTAATCTGATAACAAAGCGGCATAGTCAATTTTGACTATGCCGCTTTACTTTGTAATTTTTCCATTTATGCTTTTGAGGCATATTCAACCTTTAGGGTCTCCATAAGTTCACAGACCGATACAATTTTGTCTGCTCGGTACGCATTATGTCCGGCAAAAGCGAATCCCTTCTTTATATTTCCTTTTTTCGCATTGAGCAGAGCCAAAGCAATGCAATATGGGCTGTTAGCTACATCACAAGATCGAATGCACAGATACGGACAGCTAACCGGGTGCAAATTACCATTTTCCACCGATTCCAAAAAATCATTGCGAATGGCTCTCCCCGGCAGACCAACGGGACTATCAATGATAGTAATATCTTCTTCACGACAGTTTATATAGCTTTCCTTAAAGGCATCCGAAACATCACATTCCTCTGTTGTGACAAAGCGTGTCCCCATTTGAACACCGGCAGCTCCCAACTCTAAAAAGGTATGAATGTCTGCTCCGCTATAAATGCCCCCGGCAGCAATGACCGGAATTGCTTTATCAGAGCTTTCAGCATATGGACGAACAGCCTCGACAACTTGCGGAATGATGATTTCTAATGTGTAATCATCATCTTCGATTTGTTCTTTTTTGAAACCGAGATGCCCTCCAGCCAGTGGACCCTCCACAACAAAAGCATCCGGTAAGTAATCGTATTTAGCTTTCCACCGTTTTAGTATTGTCGTTGCAGCTCGAGCTGACGATACGATTGGTACCAGTTTGGTTTTTGCTCCATTCACAAGATATTTCGGGAGATCAAGAGGCAGACCCGCGCCGGCAAAAATCAAGTCGATTTTTTCATCAATAGCTGTTGCCACCATATCGGCAAAATTGGATGTTGCTACCATGATGTTTATTCCAATAATACCTTTTGAGCGTTCTCTGACTTTTCTTATTTCGTTCTTTAGAGCATTGATTCCGGTTTTAACAGGATCTGTTCTGTAACCGGGTGTGTCAAATCCCATTCCTGCTGATGAAAGCACACCTATTCCACCCGCATTTGCAACAGCGGAAGCCAGGCATACCCCTGACACACCAACTCCCATCCCGCCTTGAATTATCGGCAATGATGCCACTAATTCCCCAATTCTCAACATCGGCATTTCATTCATTATATATATCCCTCATTTCATGAATACTGTAAATATCTGTTAAAGTATATCTGAGTAATGTTTATTTACTGTCAGAGTTTTGTTTGAAAATTATTAATACTATTCGATAATATCACGAAATTTTGCGCTTTCACAAAAAAACAACGGCAGGCAACTGACATTCCAAAGGAAATGTTCAAATTGCCTGCCGTTATTTATATTTACACTAGCACTGAACGCGCTGAAATATACGCTGCATAATTCCGGCCATTTCTGAGGGCGATTCCCGCTGTTCCTTGTTAAGCCAATGTTTAATGATGCTATATCCGCCATTTACATAAAAACGATAAATATAGTCAGTTTCCGAGTCGTCTTTATCAAGTGGAAGGGTTTCATCAATCAGTCGCTTAATGCAGGGTTGATTAAAGAGCTTTCGGGGAAATTCAGCATCCACATTGCTGTTTAGCAACAGACGACTTAGCTCCAAGTTTTCTTCCAAAGAAATTAGAATATCGGCAAAGAAAACCTCTTGAACCGGTATTATGCTGCCAATATAATGCTCGATGCTTAGCAGCCAGTCTTCTTCCATCGCATTCAACAGTTCATATTGGGAAGCGTAGTACTTATAAAAGGTTGAACGGTTGATATCCGCACGTTCGCAAAGCTCACGAATTTTAATCTTATGAATGCTGTCTTTCTTTAGTAGCTCCAAAAGACTTTCTTTTAACATGCGCTTTGTAATTTTTGTCCGCCTATCTTCTTTTTCCATAAATTCTACCACTCCTTTTGCACGAAATAACACCCCGCATGGCCATATTTCCAACACAATCTTTAATTGTGTTTAGCAACATACCGCTAACAAAAAACTGTCGGTTGTATTTTCAACATGTGTTTAGTATACTGCAATATATTGCAATTGTCAATTCGCATCAGGAGTGTAGTACATGAAAAAAATAGCTAGCATTATTGTGGATTTTCGCAAGGTCATATTCGTTGTTGTCCTCTTGTTGGCAGCTTTTTGTGGGTTTCTTTCACTACAGGTGAATATCAATACAGACATGACAAAGTACCTGCCGGATGATTCATCAATGAAACAGGGCATTGATTTGATGGATGAAGAATTCCCCGGTTTAGAGGATAATTACACAATCCGCGTCATGTTTACAGGCTTGCCGGAGGCAGAAAAGAAACCCACAAAAGAACTTCTGGAGAATATTCAGTATGTCGATAAGATTGATTTTAAGGTAGACGATGAGGATTACAATAAAGACGATCATACGCTCTACATAATCAATACACCATACGATTTTGATACAGCAGAAGAACTGGCAATAGAAGCCGC
>JGI994J12354_10004855_pt1 | contig 11873 bp, 12 predicted proteins | sample IntmicLarv3ML3BL_FD_12354 | JGI IMG/M metagenome (IMG submission 12354) | reverse complement strand
GGTGACTGCAGAGGGCGGCAGAGCTGAACATCCAAGCCCACAAAGTGACTATGAGATCTTGTCCTACAGAGTCGGAGTAGGTGATGTGAACAGCCGGAGGGCGGTATCACACACATTGATCGGGGAAACCGGGTCAGGTCCTGACGGGAGCAGCCTTACTCTGAATTACCGACGTTTGTGGGGTAGCAGGGTTGAGAAGCGATGTGGTCCACTGGGATCGGATGTGATGTCCACCTCTGTGGCCTAACACTTTTTCACTTTCTCAACGGAGAACATCCCGTGATGATATCTTTGGAAAAATCGAATAATGTTCCTTTTTCCTTTCCTAATGTTAAATCGAATTTGCTTGAATCGTTTATCTTGCCTACCACTGCGCCTTTGCATCCAACCGTTTCGAACAATTCGATGATGCGTTTCGAATTCTCCGGCGGACATGCGAACAAAAACCCGCACCCCTGATAAGAAAGCAGCCATTGGGTCAGATCCACTCCTTCGGGGATGGGGATCCTGTCAATATCTACAACACCACCCTTTCTTGAACTTTCGAGCATCATCCCCAATGTTCCCAAACACCCGGGATTGCTCATGTCCTTACCCGAATCGGCCAAATGTTCCGATGCGATGGTTGACATCATCTTCATCTGAGCCTGAACGATATCGGCATCCTTGTTGCTGGTGGTATCCCACGCATATTTCAGGTTCGGAGGATAGAATCCATCCAGATCCATGACGAAAACGATATCGTCGCCGTTCTTTGCGGTGGAACTGCGTATTATGTCTGTTTTTGGGACTGTTCCGATGATGGAAACATCGATCGCGTTATAGTTACAATCGGGATGGGTGTGACCTCCGACGATGGGAACATTGAATTTTTTTACCGCAGCCGCCATTCCTTTGAGCATCAGATTACACACCTTGCTTCTGGATACGGAGATCACATCGACCATGGCCGTTGCTTTTCCTCCCATGGCTGCTATATCGTTAACATTCACCAGAACGGCAAAATAACCTGCATAGAACGGATCGGAGTTCACCAATGATTCCATTATTCCGTCCGTCGCAAACAGGATATAATCGTTTCCGTGTTCTATCGCTGCCGCATCTTCCCCTTCGGATGCTGCAACAAATGGGAAAGAACCCGTGGGAAAGCACTCAACAACATCGTGGATCGCTTTCTTCCTCGTTACTCCGGGAAACGTTCTGATGGCCTCTATTATGGCATCCAAGGTCATACTGCCCCGTATTATAATATGAGATAAAAGTGTATTGGACTTAAAAGACATCACAAAGCGGCTTTCAGAAGACTACGGATGCTATCATCAATACGAACATGAATATCATTATCATCGACACATAACCTGTGACGTTGCCTGATATTTTCTCTCTTCTTTCGCTGTCCTTTATGCCCAGTTTCTCAAGTAATCCGTTCAATCCTCCCAGGAATATGTACCCGCCATCGAACGGATACGCGGGTATGGCATTGGATACTCCCAGCATTATGTTGAACCAGAATATCCAATACAGGATAGAGACTATTATCCAGAACAGATCTTCGAGAGGGACATCGTACCACCATTGAACGCTTTCGGGAAGAGGGGAGAATCCCTGGAACGGCCCTCCGATGTAGGCCATGACAGATGTCGCGGCACTGGTTATGGAATCTGCGCCGTTGATCGGATTCCTTGCTTTGTCCAACACCATATTGGGGGTCATGAAATTCATTCCGGAGGTTGTTGTACCAACTCCCAAGAAACCGATGCCGTTCTTCGAACTGAGGGTCACTTCAACCTCGTCCTCGATCCAGCTGCCTCCCACCAATTCGGAATATGTGATCCAGGCCTTGGTGTTCGGTGTTGTGATATTCATGAACGATTTGAATTCGGGCCCCCCATACATTTGGTATGTTTCTCTGTTCCCGTCAACCTCGATATCTATCGAAAGAATGAACATTTTCGGCTTTAGACCAGCTTTTTCGGCGGGTGATGAACTTGTGATGCTTTCGATGTATAGTCCCCATTTGACATCATGTGCGATCTTTTCACCGTCTTCCGTCAAATATGTGATTGTAACCCCTTCGCCGGGGTCCCACGAATAATTGATGGTGTAATCGTCGGAATAAACGTATGGATTCCCGTCGACCGTCAATATTATTGCTCCGCTGGGGATCCCCGCATCATATGCGGGTGAGTTACCCGTCATGCTGTATACTGCCGCACTGTCGCCATAGTTGGAGGATATCCCTCCCATCATCAACACCGCGAACAAGAAGAATGCTACTGCGGCTCCGATGAAATTGGTCGATATCCCTGCGGAATACAGGTCCAATTTCACTCTTCGGGTACTTTTTTCGACATCCTCTACGTTTGGTTCGACGAAAGCCCCGAGAGGAACTACCCCGTACAACAGACCTGTCGACTCGACCCTCATATCATTGGATCTTGTCTGCATTCCGTGCGCGAGCTCATGGATGATCATCGCAACGAATAATCCGATGATCCCGTACCAGATCGGAAGTATCGGATTCAGGCCGGGTATGGCCAAAGCATATTCGATACCGATCCCCGGTGCGGAAAGGTTTGATGCCAGATTCGACATTCCGACGATCATTATGAAGATTATTCCGGCCATAAGGATCGCGGATATCACAAGAGACAATGTACCGAAAAATCTCCAGAATCTGGTGTAGACACACCATTTTTCCATCAATTTTGTCCCAAGCTTGGTCTTTATCATGACTGTTGGACCGTATTTTACCAATCCGTATTTTGCCGCATTGGGTGAAAATCTCACCCAAAAATAGAACGGAACGTAGATTATTGCAAGGATCAACAAGACAATGTAGGTCAATTCCAATAAATCACATTCCTCGGACTGTGAAGTGCATACATATATTAAAAATAAATCAGTATCAAAAATCCAGTTTTGTGACGTTGTCTTCGAGACCTAATAATATCTTTTTGGCCCATAGAAGCTTCTTTCTTTTTATCTCTGGGTCCATTCCTTCCTTTGGGAACGGATCCTCAAAATCAAATCCTATCAATCGAATGCATTTGGCACCAAAATGTTTTGCAAGACATGCGGCCCGATCGCCGTCGGTAAATCCTCCGTAATTCGATAATACGTTGTCGGGAGTGGATTGAGTGGTCAGTATGACCCTGCCTTTGAATTCGGGAGCATATCTTTGGATCAATTCGAAATTGTCTCCGTGAGCATGCAACACCGCTATTGCCCCGTTATTGTTTGCTTTTATCTGAGTGCGGATCTCACCATCCATATCTGTAACGATCAGGTCCGGCGTTATTCCCAGTCGCGTTATCCTTTCAACGGCAGATCCGGAAGAGATTATGGTCCCTTTCAACCCCTTTCTGTCGATGTCGGCTTCCAGATTCTTTCCGTTGCCGACTATTGTCACGGTATCTTTGATGATATCATTGAATACATCATCCAAAACAAGGTCCGAATTCAAGGTCACAGCCTTTAACATCCGTGCCGAATTCTCGTCACTGTCCCGATCGAATCCCATATCAGACAGTATGTTCAGGTACGTGCTCTCCCATTCAGGAAATTGCATCCTTTTCAACATCCTTCGCGCCATCAACTGTTTTCAATGTCCTTCTCATGTGACGTTGCAACAAAGCCGATACCAAGGCCATACCTACACCCGCGATCAATTCCAGGATGTATATATGACCGCTTCTGAGTCCCAGATCCATGCTTGAAAGCACTATATCCAGGCCTCCGGTCAATATCAGTCCGATGGCAACAATGTTTATACTTCCGACAATGAAACTCAACTTGATCGTTTTCGAGGTCAGATACCGATCCACGAGATCCCCGAACTGATATATGAGGATCGCAAAAATGAACATCCACAGTGAATTTGACAGGAACCAGGCGAAGCCTTGTGCGATCGATGAAATGTAAACCTCGCCGAGAGAAAGATAACCTATTATGAATCCGCCCAGAATGAAGAGCAACGATATCAGCACAAACGTGACGGTGACACTCCCTCTTCTGATCCTGGCGATCCACTTGGCATTCCACTTGGCCATCCAGTCTTGGATGTTGTACGCATAAAGCATGATAAGCAATCCGATCAGCAGTGCAACAAGCGGAGTTGTGGCGTTGTTCAACGAACCGCCCTCGTTCACGTATGACAATAACGGCATTATGAGGTAGACCAAGGATATCAAAGAGATGATCCATCCTATCGGGGCCAGGAATCTCTTTCTCTTCGCCGGGTCTTCCAGCATCTTCGTCACTATATAAACGGTCCCTTCAAGGCCAGGGGCTTGTTTTACGTACACTTTCTTCACAGAGTCGATGGGAATGCGGGAAGAGATGATAGGATACACATATTCGTCTTCGGCACCGTCCCCGACGAGGATTATCCTGTCCGGGGCGACCTCTTTCAGAACGATCTCCAATTCGTCCACGATAGCGGAATCGGACCTGTAACCAACCTTTTCGTTGCCGCCGATGAGTGCAACCTCTACTTCGTCGTTCCCTTCGATCTTTATTTCCTTGTAGATGCTTATCGCAGCATACAAAGCATTGATATCGGAGTCTTCAGGATCGGCGATCCCGAGAGCCGTGGCTGCAACGGAGCATTTTTCTACTCCGACAACAGGAGTTTCCACTCCTCCCTTGACACCGAAATCGTCATCCCTGTCAACGACAAGGACCAAAGTCCTCTTCATCGACAGCTGATTACTTTAATGGAATATAATACTCTGTCGAATTTTCGTTTATTCAGAGCATGGATTTTGATCACTCTTTATCGTTTTTCCTTCAAAATGATATATATGTCAATAATTGGGAAAATATAACTTGACATTATATTCCAACAAAGAGTTTTTATTTGCGCCATCATATCAAATAGCAATGAAGATCAGATGGCACGGACATTCTTGTTTCGAAATCAGTGATTCAGAGACTAAGATAATAATCGATCCTCATGACGGAAAATCCATAGGAATAAAACCTCCCGCGTTGAGTGCGAACATTGTCCTGGTATCACACGACCATTTCGATCACAATGCCACACGCGTGATAAGAGGCGAATATACCTGCGTGTTCGCTGATGTGGGGAAAAAAGAAATCGGTCAGATGGTGATCGAAGGTTTTCCCTCATATCATGATGAGGAATCGGGTGTTTTGAGAGGTACAAACGTCATATACAAATTCAAAATGGACGGGATAACCGTCTGTCACTGCGGCGATCTGGGTGATATCCCTTCTCAGGAGGTCATAGATGCCCTTCGCGGCGTAGATATCATATTTGTCCCCACCGGAGAGACATACACCCTCCCCATATCAAAATTGGAAGCGTTCCTGGATGTCATCGATCCGAAGATAATAGTTCCCATGCATTACAAAGTCGGAAGTTTAACGCTTCCGTTGAAGACCTTGGACTATTTCCTTGAGAGAGTATCGGAAGAGATGATATTATACGTTGGTAACGAAGTTGAACTATATTCCGATGAAATATCCGAATTTATGGGACTCTGGGTCTTTGATCGTTGAAGAAAATAAAAAGAAAAAAGAAGTTTATTCCTGGACGAAGATCACATATTCTCCGGATGTCATGAATATTATCTTTTCGGCCAATTTGCAAGCGTAATCTCCCGCACGCTCGAAATATCTTGACACCGCGATACAACTGTTGCCTTCATCGGTTTTTCTTGAATCTATTCGCATCAATTCCAGGGATTCCTGTTGCGTCTGTCTTCGCAGATTATCCAGTCTGCTTTCCATTGTACCGTATGACAACAACTCCGAGGTGTTTCCCGTCTTGAGAGAGTCGATAGTACCTTTGATCATCTTTATCGAGATCGATCCCATTTCTTTGATGTTTGCGAACAGGTCTTCGTTGACCGTCTCAAGATCTGCGGAGCATTTCGATATCTTGTATCCGTACTTTCCTATTCTCTCAAGGTATGTTATCATCTTCAGGATGGTTGCGACCAATCTCATATCACTTGACATGGGTTGATAGATTATCAAGATCCTGAACGCTTTTTCTTCTATGTTACGATCCAATTTTTCTATCCTCTCGTAGTCTTCCTTCATGTTCAGAACGAATTCCTTATCATGATTCGGCAATGAATCTACCGATCGTTCCAACATGGAAAGTGCCAAGTCTCCCATCATCACCGTCAGAGAGGTGAGCTCTTCGATATCCGATCTCATTCTTTCCATGATATCACCCGAACCTTCCCGTGATGTAACGTTCGGTCAATTCTTCAGTGGGATTGTTGAATATCTTTTCCGTATCTCCGAATTCCACGAGTTTCCCCATGTACATGAATCCGGTCGTATCGCTGATACGTGATGCCTGTTGCATGTTGTGTGTAACGATCACAACGGTGTAGTCTTTCTCCAACTCCCTTGCAAGGTCCTCGATCTTGTTTGTGGCGATCGGATCCAACGCAGAGGTGGGTTCATCCATTAGAATCACCTCTGGAGATATCGAGAGGGCCCGCGCGATACAAAGCCTCTGCTGTTGCCCTCCAGACAGGGAGAAAGCGGGTTTATCCAGACGATCGTGTACTTCATCCCAAAGAACCGCTTGTTTCAAAGAACGTTCAACGATCTCGTCCAATTCTTTCTCATCGGTCGTTCCGTGTATCTTAGGACCATAAGTGACATTGTCGCGTATCGACATGGGAAACGGATTGGGTTTCTGAAAGATCATGCCGATACGTTTCCTCAGCATGATCACATCGGTACCGTTCTCGTAAATGTTTTGATCTCCGAATTTTATCTTTCCTTCGATCTTACATCCGTCAACCATGTCGTTCATTCTGTTGATAGACCTCAGAAGTGTCGATTTTCCGCATCCCGAAGGTCCGATGAGTGCTGTGATCTTGTTCTTTTTCACCGGCATGGAAATATCAAGCAATGCCTGTTTGTCCCCATACCAGAGATTCATATTTTCTATTTCAATAACGCTTTCGCTAATTTTTACCACCTTGTTTTCTTTGAATAATATTGTCTAATGTATGATGCTAGGATCATCATTGAAAGTACGATGATCATCAACACCAGTGCCGTACTGTATTGATTATCTGTGGAACCGGGGACTTCCGCGGCAAGATAATACAGATGATACGGCAGAGCCATTACCGGATCGAATAGGGAGAAATTCAGTACCCGCTGAGAAACGACGACCGCCGTGAACATCACTGGTGCCGTTTCTCCCGCTGCACGTCCCAAACTCAGGATCACGCCGGTCAATACTCCACCCATTGCTGCCGGTACGATCACTCTTATCGTTGTCTCCCATTTTGTCGCACCCAATGCCATCGATGCTTCCCTCAACTCATGAGGGACCGCCTGTACTGCTTCCTCTGTCGTTCGTATTATGACAGGAAGCACCAGGAAGGCCAATGTTATACATCCCGCGATCAAAGATACCCCAAGACCCAGATAATACACGAGCGCTGTCATACCGAACAATCCGAACACTATCGAAGGTGTACCGTTGAGCATGTCGATCGCATTTCTTATTGTCCTTGTGATCTTGGAATCTCTGGCATATTCCGAAAGATATATTCCGGTGAATATTCCGAGAGGGATCGCTATCAATGCTGTTCCTGCGATCAACTCCAATGTTCCCACGATCGCGGGCATTATTCCTCCCGCTCTTCCCGAATCCGACGGGTAACTCGTAAGGAAATCCAGCGATAATCCCGGAACACCTTTGATGACGATATCTGCCATTATTATCACCAGGAGGAGGATGACCACGCCCATTCCCACGGTCAGAACAGAATGTGCTATTCTTTCTCTGCCCAAAGGCTTGATGCGTCTGGATATGTACGGCATTGATATCACGAACAAAACCACCAAGAATGCAACGGTTGCCGCGATACCCACTCCTACGAACAGCGACGCCATCATGGTAGTGAAAATGAACAATGCAGAAAGGACCATGGGTCTCTTCGATTTCTTCATAGCGAATTTCACTGTCGGGGGGAGTTTATCGGTATACGAAGTACCGCTTTCCTCAAATTTCTTTTTCATTCTTTTTATTACAAGTTTTGCTCCGAAGTTTATCACAAGAACCATGAACATGAGCACAAGCGCCAATAGGAATAATGCGGAGAAGTGTACGCTTCCGAACACAACCTCGCCCATTTCCAATGCCAGTGTTGAAGTGATTGTTCTTACGAGAGAGAATATATTCCACAATGGTTCGGGGATTATGGTTGCGTTCCCCGCCACCATCATCACTGCCATTGTCTCTCCGATCGCTCTTCCTATTCCAAGCATTATTGCTGCGGATATTCCGGATAATGCTGCGGGTATGACAACTCTCTTCGTTGTCTCCCAGCCTGTCGCACCCATCGCAACGGATGCTTCCCTGTATGATTTCGGGACAGAATGCATCGCATCGTCCGATACCGATATTATCGTCGGGAGTGCCATTATTCCAAGTAAAATGGACGCTGCCAACCAAGATGAACCGTATGTTAAATGTTCGGGGAACAGATTCAAAAGGAAAGGTACAACGACCACAAGTCCAAAGAACCCGTATACCACCGAGGGGATACCCGCAAACACTTCGCAGACAGGTTTCAGTATGTTTCTTGTTCTTTCGGAGGCTATTTCTGACAGATATATCGCTGCCGTCAGCCCCAGGGGGATAGCGAACACCATCGCTCCCACCATCACCAACACTGTTCCCAATATGATCGGGAATGCACCGTAACTGTTGTTACTGGGATCCCAGTTGGTACCTGATAAAAAATTCCATATTCCTATATCAGATATCGCTGTAGTGCTGTTCAAAACAATGAATATGATTATAAGAAAAATTATTGCAACGGCTGTCATTGAGACAGCCGTAAGTAAATATTTGGGGAGATCGGCACCAGAATCTCTTTTGAATACCGATCTCATGTTTTTTCCGTTCACTTGAACACCGTTCAGATAGGCAAGAATCCCATATCTTTGAGGATCTTTTGTCCCTGGGGACTCAATATCCAGTAGATCAGGAACATCGAACTATCGTCTACTCCGGCAGTTGTTGCGAGTACGAGGTCCCTTACCATATCATAGGTTCCGTCCATTGCGTGTTCGGCGGTTGCCGTTACACCCTTGTACATAAGGGGGTGACATGCTGACGTCAGACTTCCCATGCTCACATATCCGATGGATCCGGGCGTCTGGTTGACCTGGTTGATCATTCCTCCCGTACTTCCCTGAACAGAGTAGGTGTTGCCCGATGGCATCTTTCCGGAGAACAGTTCGAAACACTCTCTTGTTCCGGATCCATCCTCACGAATGACGGGAGCTATTGTTCTGTTGGGGCCGCCCAATTCATTCCAATTCTTTATGGTTCCGTCAAATATTCCGACCAGTTGTTCCTGCGTCAGATTTGTGATCGCTGATGCTACATCCACATTGACAATGATGGCAACGGCGTCCTTTCCGATCGTATGTGACACAAGTCCTGAACTTATTTCGCTCGCAGTCAAAGCTCTCGACACCATTCCGATGTCCGCGGTACCGTCTCTTACTGCGGCGATCCCTGCTCCGGAGCCTCCTCCTGCGATCTCCATTGTTATATTGGAGTATTTATCAAATTCTTCCTGGTATTTCACCATAAGTGGTTGTATTGTCGTTGACCCCCTGATCGAAACGGATTCTCCTTTATCGGATTCTCCGACGATCACGTACGTCCCGGCAACACATATCATCGCAGTAACCAATACTGCAACTATCATTTTCGTGTTGTTATTCAAGGTATTTCACCTTATTTCAATCAATAATAATATTCAATAAATACCTTATCAACATAGTATAAAGTGTAACATATACGATATAAATTGATACAAATTTATTTAAATTAATATTCATTCCTTTGTTCATGGATGTCAGAAAAGTGCAGATGATAGGCGGTTCTTCGCTGATGATCACCTTGCCCAAAGAATGGACCGAATCTTCGGGTGTCAAGAAAAATGATTCATTGAACCTGTTTCCTCTTGCGGATGGAAGTCTTCTTGTGTCTCCGAGTACGGAAAGGATGAAAGAACATACTTTGAAGACCATCAACTCGGACAACATTGACGATCTCGATCTACTCTTCAGGATCCTTGTCGGAGCGTATATGTCGGGATACAGTACGGTGGAGATAACATCACGGGACCGGATAAACGAAAGCGTGCGCGGTATTATCGAAAAAATGACACAAACCGCCATCGGAGTGGAGATAATAGAAGAACTCGATAACAAGATCATTCTGAAGGATCTTGTCGATCCGTCCGAGATGCGTATGAGCCGCACAATGGAAAGAATGCGTTCGTTGGTATCGAATATGCTTTCTGATGCCCTTGCAGCCATCAAACAATCCAATAAGAAACTTCTCAACAACGTCATTTCAAGGGACAATGACATCGATCGATTGGAATGGCTCGTCACAAGACAGACCAATATGGCATACAATGATTCAACGATATGCAGAAAAATGGAATTGGGTCAGAAAGAGATGATGATGTACTACACCGTGTGCAGGATCATCGAGAGGATAGGGGATCACGTAGTTGTGATTGCGAAGAATGCATTGTCGTTGATAGATGGTACGATCGACCCGAAGATAACAAAGGAGATACTGTCTGCTGGAGAATCCGTAAGATCATTGTTCGTTGCATCCGTAAGATCGTGGTCTGAAGAGAACCTGATCGCTGCCAACGAATGTATAAGGGAATGCGAAGCGGCTGTCGAGAAATGCAAGATCATCAACCGTCACGCAATGAACGAGAATCTTGATTCCGCCATGGCCGCAACGGTCATTGCAGGCAGCATCAGAAGGATCGGAGAATACTCCATCGATATCTCGGAACATGCCATAAACACGGCTGTCTGAATATTCAATACAAAACAAGACCGTCTTCGATCTTTCCCATTTCGATAGGTGTTGTGTCATCGCCTATCAGGGCACCCTTGGAGTTGCAGAGCACTCCGGGACCGATGTATTTGGAACCGTGGTTCACGGATGTCTTCTTGGCTTCGACCTTGAAGATGTCCTGAATGAGTTTTATTTCCTCTTCCGAGGTATTGACATTACAAAGACATCCTTTGTTGGTGACGGAACATACCGACCCGACGATGTTGCATCCGGATATCGTTGATTTTATTACTTCCACTCCGAGGAAATCTTCGATCAGTTTCACCGACTTTTTATTGAGGTCGGGATTGACTATCGCACCCTTATCGTTGATAAGGATATTATTGCCCGCGGCGTTGACATCAGTAGGCAATATCTCTATCGGAATGTGTTTACGTATCTCTTCCAACTCCGACGTTTCTATTGTTGAAGAAACCACAGCGCCGTTCGAGTTCATGGCGACGAATGACCCAACCAAAAATGAGCTGGAAACGGTCGTCATAAATGTTTGGACACCTAACACTACCTCAAGGTCCGTAAGGAACTCCTGAGAAGTGTTAGGTGCCACGATAGCGAGACTCTCGTTAACGGCTGCATACACCCCGATATTGGGACTGCCGTCGTACCTGGAGAGTCTCATCATCTTATTCACTCTGCCAGTGATACTTCTACGAGTCCGTCATCGAACTTTACAGCCTTGACGGTGACTTTCGAAGGGGGGTTCTTGATCCCGTTCTGCCAGATCCTCTCATTGAGAGATGCATCTATCCATACATTCTTCTCATCGACCTTCATGTGTCTCATGATATGGGCCCTGATCTCTTTGATCGCACGCGCCGCTCTCTTGGTGCGGGGAGCCTGTTTGGTCTTTCTAAGAGGGATCGTTATGATCCTTTCGATCTCTTCTGCCATTTTCATTCCTCCTTACTCTTTCAGTTTGCTCATGCGCCAGGACCTTCTCTTAGGGTGGCGGAGGAAC
>JGI994J12354_10004854_pt1 | contig 11877 bp, 15 predicted proteins | sample IntmicLarv3ML3BL_FD_12354 | JGI IMG/M metagenome (IMG submission 12354) | reverse complement strand
GCGGCGGCGGCGGTTGGTATGGAGGTGGAGGCGGATCATTTGAAGCCGGCGGCGGAGGAGGATCAAATTGGTTATGGACTTTTGCAAATACTATCTATGCTCCATCAACTTATGCATTAGATTCAACTTATTATTTATCTGATACAGCAATATTAAATGGTCATAATAATGATTATGGAAAAATAGAAATAACACTTATTGCAGCATATAATCCAGATATTCTTGACATTGTTAAAACATTTGTAGGTGTAGGTAATATAGCAAAAGAAACAACAGCTACTGCTATTGGTGTAAATAATATTAATCAAAAAATTATCAATTCATATAAATCAACCTATTAAGAAAGGAGATAAATATGAGTATTACATATAATTATACAGGAACTGTACAGATAATTAATTTATCTCCAGGAAGTTATCAAATAGAATGTTATGGAGCATCTGGTGGTGATTATAGCGGCGGAGCCGGTAAAGGTGGATATACTAGTGGTATTATTAATATTGATGCACTAACTACTTTTTATTTATATATTGGTCAACGTGGAGATTTAGGTAATACAACACGTACTTGTATGTACAATGGCGGCGGAGCCGGTTATCATTCATCTGGTCAAAGAGGTTCCGGTGGCGGAGCCACAGATATTAGAATAAATCAAGCTACTACTTCAGATCCTACAGATGATTTTAATAGTTTAAAAAGTAGAATAATGGTAGCCGCCGGAGGCGGTGGTGGTTATTCTGGTACTGCTCTTAAAGGAGATGGTGGAGGTTTAATTGGTCTTGGTGGAAATGGTACTAGTGATGGAAGACCAGGTACTCAATTAGCAGGTGGATTATGGCCATATACTCCTTCTAGTGTAGTACCTGCTCATAATGGAGAGTTTGGCAAAGGTGGTTTAGCCGCTTTATCTGCAACTGGTTCAAATTTGACAACTTGCGGAGGCGGCGGCGGTTATTATGGAGGAAGTGTTGGAAACAATGCAGCCGGTGGCTCATCATTTATCAGTGGTCATTTAGGATGTGATGCAATAGCATCATCATCTACTTCATCATCAATAATTCATACTGGTCAACCAAATCATTATTCTGGTATTGTTTTCTTTAATACAAATACAGTGATAGGTCAAAATGTTGGAGATGGCAAGATAATTATTACAGATATTGATTTTACAATTAAATTAAAAGCATTAGAATTAAATAATAATCAATATGTAATGTTTATAAATGGACAATCTCACTTATTAATATAAAAAGGAGAATAAACTATGCCAAGAAATACAAGAATAAAAATACCTGCAAAATTAACAACAAAAAATAAAAGTTTATTTACTGATGTAGATAAATATTTAGATGATTTAAATGGAAAATGTAAAGGTAAAAAATTTAAAGAAGTTGAATCTTCTATTAAATTTATGGAACATCATTTAGCAAGTATTACTCAAGATGCTCCTGAATATATGAAAGAATATATTAAAGAACAATTAGATGAAAACATAAAAATATTAGAAAATTAAAATAAAATTGAGTAGGCGATTAATATGAAATGGAAATTACCAAAAATTAAAATTAAATTACCTGATCATTTATTTAGTAAATGTACAGTGCTAATTTGTTTAGGTTTCATTATTTGGTATGTAATAGCTTCAATGAATGGTTATTACGAATTAAAATTAGAACCCACAAATTTAACTCCTTATGTATTTGGTTTTTTTGGAACTGAATTATGTATTTTAGCTTTTAAAACAATATTTACAACAAAGATTAATTCTGATAGTAAAAATATTGAAGATATTAAATTAGATATAGATGAAAAACTTAATATAAAAAATGGAGGTAAAGAAAAATGATTGATTGGAAACAAAAACTATCTAGTAGAAAATTTTGGGCAATGTTAATAGGTGTAATTATTTCGATAGCTGCTATTTTTGGTTTACCAGAAGCAACTACTCAACAAATTGTTGGATTGATTACAGCTATATCAACATTAGTGATTTATGTATTAGCTGAAGGTTATGTTGATGCTAAAAGAGTTGAATCTGAAAATACTGAAATTTATCTTGAAGATTTTATGGAAGATAAAGAATAACTTAAATATTTATTATAATTATTATAGATATTTAATAAAAGGAGACTTTGAATTATAATTATGACTGTTGGAGCAATTATTGAAGGCAAAATATCATCAATTAAACCTTTTGGCTTATTTGTTACATTTGAAAATACTTTTGGATTTTGTCATATATCAGAATTATCAAAAGGATATGTGAGTAATATAAACGATATGTTTGTAGTTTCTCAAGAAGTTAAAGCAAAAATAATTAGTATTGATGAAAAAGGTAAAATAAATTTATCAATTAAACAATTAGAAAATAATTCTGAAACAAAAGTAGAACAAGTAGCTCCAATAAAAAAGATTTATAATGATAGACCTCCAAAACAATTTAACAAAAATAAAAGAAAAGATATTTTACAAGAAGATCCAAATTCTTTTGAAGGTATGATGAAGAGTTTTATGAAAGCTTCAGAGGAAAAAATAAATTCTACAAATAGAAGAACTAAAAAACATACAAAACGATAAAATATAATATACTTTTAATGAAATGCCACTATGATTTTTTATAGTGGCATTTATAATTAAAATAAAAATATAAGACTATATTAATTGCAGGAGGATTAAAGAATGATAAATACAAGAGGTTTTAAAAATTTTGATGATTGGGACGATGAAGATTTAGAATTTGACATAAAAGTACCTGCTAATATAGATGATATTTATTATCTAAAACAGATAAAAGCTCGTAAATTATATTTAAATTGTGGAATAGATAGCGATAGTGTTCAACATTATATTCAACATATTTTACAATATAATGCAGATGATAAAGATATTCCAATTAATGAAAGAAAACCAATATTGTTTTATTTAACTTCTAATGGTGGTTCTGTAGATGCAGGTTTTCAGTTAATAGATTTAATTAAATTAAGTAAAACTCCAATATATACAATTAATTTAGGTTATCAGTATAGTATGGGATTCTTAATTGGATTAGCCGGATATAAACGATTTGCTACACCAAATTCAAAATTTTTATTGCATGATGGTCAAAATTTTGTTTATGATTCTGGTAGTAAAGTTCAAGATTTAATGGAATTTAATAAAAAAGTAGAAAATCGTATTAAAAATTATGTTTTAGATAGAACTAAAATATCTGCTGATGAATTTGATAAAAATCTACGAGTTGAATGGTATATGTTTGCTGATGAAGCTAAAGAAAATGGTTGTGTAGATTATATTGTTGGTGAAGATTGTGAATTAGCTGATATTTTATAGGTGGTGATTTAAATGCCTAATGTAAGTTTTGCAAAATTTCAAAATAAATTAATGTCTACTATTCCAAATATAGAAAAAATAGAAGATAGATTTTTTATTCAAAAAGATAGTAGTTCAAGAGGAAGTTTATTCTTTCAATTTTCAACAGCTGAGAATTTAAAGATTAGTGGAAATAATGCTGCATATTATTCATTAACAAATTTTATAGATCAAGATATTGTTACTATAAGTAATTCAAATATTTTAGATTTAAAAGATAAGGTTAATGGAACAAATACTGTTATAACTGATATAGTACCATATACGTTAATTAGTGATGGCCAATGTATTGGTATTGTTATAGAACCAGTTGGGATTACACAAACTAAGATTAAAGTAATTTATTATCCAGCCGGCGTTGAATGGAATGATTATTTTTAGAGGTGTTTAGATGAGTATTCAAGATACTATTTCTCAGATAAGGAATTATATTAAACAATATCAAAAAGAACATGATAAAGACTTCCAGTGTCTTCCAATAGATAATCATGCTTCTTTAACTTTAAACAATAAAAACGAAACACTTAAATTTATTTTTTCTAATATTAATATAATGAATGATTGTGAAAGAGATATGAGCCAAATTATTCCAAATATTTGGGATATATATCATATGGTAAGACAAAATGAATTAAACTATGAATACTTTTTAATAAAGGATGAAGAAAATGTTTAAAACAATCAAAGTAAAAGATATTATAGATGAAGATTATACAAATTATAAAAAACCATCAATGTTTATAGCTACAAGTCAGTGTACATTTAAATGTGAAAAAGAAGATTCTAATGTTCAATGTCATAATTGTGATTTAGTTAAACAAAAAACAATAGAATTAACTTTTTCAGAAATAATAGAAAGATATTTAAAAAATGAATTAACCTCAGCTATTGTTTTTGGTGGATTAGAACCATTAGATGAACCACATGTTATTATTGCTTTTATACAAGAACTACGTAAAACATATAATTGTAATGATGATATAGTTATATATACAGGATATACTGAACAAGAAGTAGAAGCTGAAAGATTTGTTGATGCTAATTTATTAGATATATTAAAAAATTTACATTTGCTTGGAAATAATAATTTAATTATTAAATATGGACGCTTTAGAAGCACTAATAATTTTATATATGATTCAATATTAGGAGTTAATTTAGCGTCATCTAACCAGTATTCTAAGTGTTATTAGAACATAAAAAAGAAATTAATTATAGTTTAATATAAAAAAGAGGTGAATTTAATTGAATTTATTTGAAAATTTATCTAAATTGAAAGAAAATAATACTCCTCCTACATCAGAAATTGCAATTGCAATTCAAGATCTTTGGAATATTAATGCTACTGATATGAATAATACAAATGATTATTTAGATTATTTTAAAAGAGAATTTGGTTGGGAAGATATAACTCCAGAACAATTTAATAATGCTTGGGAATTAGCTTGTGAAGATACTCCTGAAGCTGAGGAAGATTTTGTAGTTATTGATGGAGAAGAAATTAGAGATCGTTCAGATGCTAATAGATGGTTACAATCAAAAGTAGCAGAATATGGTAATACTTATTTCTTTAATGATACAGATAAAATGACATTAAATCAGCTTATAGATAAATTTGGAAATACATATTTTTGGAGTAGATAGAGGTGAATTTAATTGAATTTATTTGAAAATTTACAAATATTAAAAGAACAGTCTGCATATAAAACTCCTGATGAAGCTTGGACAGGTCCTGGTGATTATTATGTTCGTGAACCAGGTACATCAATAGAGTGGTGGTTTGATGCTAAAACAGAAGAAGAATATAATGAATATGTTAAAACTAATGTTCCAGATGGTTCATATTTATATAGAAAAACAATGTATGGTAAAGGTGATTTTAATGAATCATATGATGATTTAATTGAAATGTATGATGATACTCCTGGAGCTAACGAATTTGTTCCATCAGAATTAGAGAATGAAGAACAAACAAATTCATTAGATAAACCATCTATATTAATAAATTTAGCTAATAAATTAACTAATGCTTTTGCAGCAAAGAAATATAATTTTAAGTATGATGGAGAAGATTATGATCCATTTATTGTTGCTTTTAAATATTTTCCAGATCTTGGTCAAATTATATTAACTACTGATGGAGAAGTATGGGGAGATAATGAAACTATTGATATGAATAGTGAAGGTAAGTTTTTTGTTACTAATGATATTGAAGGTAGTACTGATGTTTATGATTTTGATGAATTATTAGCAAAATTAAAATCTGAATTTGAAGAGCTTTACGATGAGTTTCCATTAGAAGAATCTACATTTCCAGAAGATACAGATAAAAAGACATTTGGATATAAAGGATATAAAGTAGCTTGGAAAACAGATAAAGAAATATGGATTATTTATCGAAGAGATGATACAGATTCTCCTTGGGAAGAAGAATGGGAATGTGATTTAAAAGCTGAAGCAAAAGAATGGATTGATGGTACTAAAGGAACTAAAGAATCTTTAGAACTCAAAACAGAAGAATTTGAAATTGGTGATACTGTTGCTTATTGGGATTCTTATGGTGATGGTGGAAAAGCTACAATAACTAAAAAAAGAAATAGTAAAACCGGTGGAATTTATAGTAAAGCTGATAAAAGCGATATGTTTGGATCTGAAACAAGAGACATAATAGAATATACATTAGAATTTAATAATGGTAATATTTTAACTTTAAATTCAGATGCTGAAATATATCCTATTAATTCTGATGAAGAGTTTGAAAGATTAGTAAATGAAAATACTGAATCATTAGAACTCAAAACAGAGACAAAAGTAATAGATTGGATTAAAGCACGAGATAAAAAAGGTACTTTAATGGCTATGAGGTTAGATAATGGTGATTACATAGATTTAACAAAACCTGATATTAATTTACCACAAGTTGCAGAATTAACTTTTGGACAAAACATTTATTTAGATCCAAGTCTCCAAAAGAAATTAGATGATTTAGCTAATTCTGGTGGAGACCATATGACAGCTTATAAAAGAGGTTCTGGTGGATATTAAAATAAAGTGGGTGTATTATTATGCAAAATATATTAACACAATTTAATGTAAAAAAATATATCCATAGAGGTAATGAACGAGAAGAAACAGTATGTAAATTTTGTCAAAAAAAATTCAATATAACAAAACTTTATAATCATTATAATTCAAAAATAAAGATAATTAATTGTCCATATTGTCAAGTAACATATTCAGCAGGAGAAAATTTTAATTTTAAAACATTAAACAAAATGGGTGAAAGACTTCCAGATAATTATAAACAAGAAGTAATCGATAAAAATATATGGTATAGTTATACCAATGAATTATATGAGTAAAAGGAGTGAATAATTATGTTTAAAGTTATATCAACAATAGACATTGAATTAGTAACTAAGAAAAAAGATCAATTTATTATTCAAGATGATGGAGCGTTATATTTCGATAAAACAGATTTAGAACGATTAACTTTAGCTGAAGTAGGAGATTTATATTTAGGTAAATTTGACACATCTGGTTGGGATGGCGCATTTTATTATGGTCCTATAGAAAATTTTAGTCCAATTAGAAATAGTAAATGTATAAATACAAATGATAATTATATTTATTATGTTACTGGTAGTATAGATTTAGGTTTTGAATGGACTAAAACAGATATTGAATTTGTTAAAAATAGTTATTTATATGTTGATAAATTTACTGCTGATGATGAAAATTTTCAAAATAATGTAATGCTATATTATAATGAATATAATGGAATAGATGTTATTCAACTTGGCGCAGATCCTTCAATAATAGAAGATATTGAAACAGCTATAACAACAATTGAAACTGCTTTAGACACAAAACTTGATAAGTTATCAGGAAGTGTATCAGACACTCCTTTAATAGTTGGAATTTCTAAAGATGGCAAATCATTAGTTAGAGGTTCTATTAATATTGAAAATGTTGAAGATAAAACAAATAAAGGTGCAGCAAATGGTTATGCAGGATTAGATGTAAATCAAAAGTTATTATTTGCTAATATACCTGATTTTATATTAGGACAAATGGTATATGGTGGTACATTAGCATATGGAATTACTATTGATATTGCTACAGTATCGTTATCAACAAATGCAAAAACTAAATTAAATGTTTCAACTGATATACTTAATTTAAATAATACAGCTTCTGGAGATGGTGGTTGGATTAAGAATGAAGGTATTTATTATATAGTAAATGCTATTAATGAAGCTAAACAGCCATTTGCAGGATTAGCATTGGAAATAGGTGATTGGGTTGTATCTACTGGTTCTGGTTGGAAAAAAATAGATAATACTGATGCTATAACAGGAGTAAAAGGAGATAAAGAAACAGAATATCGTACAGGTAATATTAATTTAACTCCTGCAAATATTGGAGCATTAGCTGATACTTGGATGCCAACGCTGCAAGAAGTAACAACATCTGGAGCAACTACAAACAAAAATATATCTATAATAAAATCTATGTATGACTACTTATTGTCTATAAGTGATAAGTCTATAAATGCTGTTCACGCCGGCAACGGTGACAGTTTTAGTTTGAGTTCATCAGGTTTAAGTATGAATAAAGATACTCAACAAATTAATATTAATTTAGAAGCAGGTACAGTTACAGGATCACCTGGTATGAAAACAGCATTTAATACATGGTTAGGTACATTAACATCAGTACCTTCTTTAGATACTGTTTTAGGAATTGGTTCAACTTCAACAAAAACAATAATGATAACTAATTCAGCAGGTACTATAGAAAATACAATTAGTTCAGATGATGGTTTTTATGCAAATAGTCCTACAGGTAGTATTAAAATGACTGCTGAAGATATAATTGCAAGTGATATGTCTGGTAATAGTTTAACAACATTAGATTATTATGGATTAGAAGTTCGCGAAATTTTAGGCGACGGAAATGATAATGAAGTAAATATAAATTCTACAGAAATATCTATTGGTAATACACAGTTACCAACAATGAATAAACTTACTACTACAGGTTTATCACTACTTGGAGCTGGACATTCATTTAATATAAGTGTTGGTTCTGGTTTACCTGTAGTATCAGGATCATCTGCTATGAAAACATCATTCCAAACTTGGTTAGATTTAGAAGTAACACGTGTAGAATAATATAAGGGGGAATTAACTTTCCCCTTTTTAACCTATTAATAAAAGAGGTGAAAAATAAATGGCATTTAAAGTTATATCTACTGATGATATTTCAAAAGTAACTAAACAAAAAGATCAGTTTATCATAGAAGATAGTGGACAAACTTATTTTGATAAATCTACTACAATTAGATTAAAATTAAACGATATACCTAATATATTACAAGATATAACATATATGGAATTAAAAGATTTAAAGACTCAAGATAATTTAATTCCAGGAATGTTATATAAGATAATAGATTATAAAACTATTTATAAACAACCAGTAACAAATATTATAATGGGTGAATATGATAGTGATTGTCCATCTATAATCGAACCATTAATTTTAATAGCAACATCAACTAACACTTTTGATTGTAAAGTATTTTCTTTTATGCATCCAAAAGATGAAATTTGGTATGATATTGAAAATGATACAAGTAAGTATGATTGGGCAGTAGCTAATGGATACGGTGTTATTTATAGAAGAATTGATATAAATAATAATGATATTCCATATGATCACAAAAATATAAGATTTAGAAGATATCAAATAGATTATAATAGTGTAACTCAATGGAATTCTGCTAATACTTATTCGAAAAATGCTATTGTAAGAAATTCAGGAACATCAAACTATATTATATATATGGCTCATCAATCAGTACCTATTAATGAAAATCCAACAGTATCAAATAGTACTTATTGGCAACCAATTTTTACATCTTGTAATACTGATTTTATGGTTTCTAATAATTTAACTATACCTATAAGTATACCTATATTAGATACTAATTATAATGATTTTTATACATTTGATGATCATACAGGCGTTGATGTTAGTTTATATCCTAATGTTAATACTAATAAAATTGCTAATAATATTCAATTATCAAAAAAATATTTAAATGATACTGTGTTTTTAAGTAATATAAATCCAGTTGTAAAAAATAATAGTTTTGATGTAGGTTGTACAAATAATTCATTTACAGGTTATGTTATTAATAATGTTATAGGTTCTGAATTTATTGATAATATTTGTTACTCTAATTTTATAAACAATAAAATTGATAATAATTATACAAATAATATTATAGGATCTACTTTTGATAACAATGTTATTGGAAATAAATTTCAAAATAATATTATAGGTTCTGAATTTACTAATAATATTATAGGTTCTGAATTTATATATAATATTGTTAATTATTCTATGAGAATTAATAAAATTGGTATTAATGTTAACTATAATAGTTTTAATTTATATTTTATCAATAATACAATAGGAAATACTATTTATGATAATATTATTAATTCGTTTAATAGTAATAATATTATCGGTAATGATGTTTATGGAATTATAACTGGTTCTGGTTTTAAAAATAATCAATTAGGTAATTCTATATATTCTATAAACTTAGCTAATAATTTTAGTAATAATGTAATACAAAATGATGTACATGATATAGATATGACAGGATATACTAATTTGTATACTAATTCAGCAACAATTACAATTTGTAAACGAACAGATCATATGGTTTTATCTTGGTGGTTTAATAATCTTAATCAAATTGAAATTGAAGAAATACCAGAAATATAAGGAGGAAAATAAAATGTTAAAAATTAAAGTAAAGGTTGATGAAAATAATAAAGTAATTGCTTGGTGTGATGAAGCCGGCTCAGAAGGAATTACTTTATCTGCTACTGTTGATGATGAAATGTATATGAAATTAATGAGTGGAGAATTAATACCAGATATTGAAGAAAATAGAATTAACATTGATAAAATTAAAAGTAAAAATAAAAAAGATTTAAAACAAATAAAACAGATAGATAATAGAATAAATCTAAAATATAATAAAGGTAAATTAACATCATTACCATTAGAAGAATTAGAAAATATTGAAAAAGAAATAGATTCTGAAATAAAATAAGGAGTTGAAAAATAATGTCATACACGACTTTAGCTAGATTAGTTGATATAAATGGAGTTATAAATAAAACTTATGATGAATTAGTTACATTAGTTAGTAATTCTGAATTAATTATTGGACAAAAATATGTAATAACTGATTTTAGAACTGTTTATCGTAAACCTAATGGATATGAAGTAGATGATTATACTGTTATTCAAAAATGGTTAACTGATGGTAGAGAAACTGATCCTAATCCATCTTTAGTTGAACCTTTAATGATTACTGCTGCTACTGAAAATAAATTTGCTGCAAAAGCTATTAGTTTATTATATCCAGAAGATATTATTTATTTTAGTTTTGATGAAGATATGGGTTCATTAACAAAAGGATATGAAATGTTTGATAATGTTAATACAAAAGGATTTATTTATAGACGTATAAATAAAAATAAAGTTGATATGCCTTATGATTTTAGAAATGTAAAATGGCGTAGATGGGAAGTAGATTATACTGCTATTTCTGTGTGGAACACAACGTCAACTTATTATATAGGGCAATTAGTAAGAAATAGTGGAACAGCAAATAATATTATATATGTTGCAACTAAATCTGTTTCTGCTAATCAAAATCCAACTGCTTCTGATAGTACTTATTGGATTCCACTTATGAGTGTAACAACAAGTGCGTATCTTGCGACATCAAATACTTATGATAATTATGGTAGTCTTAATAATGGTTGGGCTGTTGTATTTGATAGAGATTTTGGTGTTGGTTATACAAATGTAATTGTGCCGGTAACGGGAAATTATAGAGATTTATCAACATTTTCGATGAATAATGGGCTTTCTGATATATCAGTTGACAGTTATAGGTGTCGGAATAATAGTGTAAAAAGTGGTTATAATTTTATTTTTTACAGCAATGGTAACAATTTCTACTATAATACGATAGGTAACAATTTCAACTCTAATACGATAGGTAACAATTTCAACTCTAATACGATAGGTAACTATTTCAACTATAATACGATAGGTAACAATTTCAACTATAATACGATAGGTAACAATTTCAACTCTAATACGATAGGTAACTATTTCTACTATAATACGATAGGTAACAATTTCAACTCTAATACGATAGGTAACTATTTCTACTATAATACGATAGGTAACAATTTCAACTCTAATACGATAGGTAACAATTTCAACTATAATACGATAGGTAACAATTTCTACTATAATACGATAGGTAACAATTTCAACTCTAATACGATAGGTAACTATTTCTACTCTAATACGATAGGTAACAATTTCTACTCTAATACGATAGGTAACAATTTCTACTATAATACGATAGGTAACAATTTCAACTCTAATACGATAGGTAAC
>JGI994J12354_10004853_pt1 | contig 11878 bp, 8 predicted proteins | sample IntmicLarv3ML3BL_FD_12354 | JGI IMG/M metagenome (IMG submission 12354) | reverse complement strand
CTTCATTCGGGTTGCCTGATTCCACTATTACGCCGCCGTCCATGAAAATTATATAGTCGGCTACGTCCCTTGCGAATGCCATTTCGTGGGTTACAATGACCATTGTCATGTGTTCTTTGGCGAGTTCGCGGATAACTTTTAAGATTTCTCCCGTTAATTCGGGATCCAAAGCTGATGTCGGTTCGTCAAAAAATAAAATCATCGGATTTAATGCCAATGCACGTGCGATGGCGACACGTTGCTGCTGTCCGCCTGATAATTGGAACGGATATGCGTCGATTTTATCGGACAAACCCATTTTTTCCAATAATTTTTTTGCTGTTTCGACAGCTTGTTCCTTAGGTATTTTTTGCACGTTTACCGGCGCGGAAATGATATTTTGCAAAACCGAAAAATGCGGAAACAATTCAAATTTTTGAAAAACCAGTCCAAAGTATTGCTTAAATTTATTTAATTCCTTTTTAGGGACATAAATTGCATTTTCATTTTCATCGGTATGAACCATGACTTTGCCCATATATGAAATTTCGCCGCCGTTTACCGTTTCAAGTTGGGTCAAACAACGTAAAAGAGTGGATTTTCCCGAACCTGAAGGACCAATTACCGCAACAACCTGACCTTGGTTGACTTCAAACGAAATATCTCTGATAACCTCGAGATTATCGAATTGTTTTTTTACATTTTTTACACTTAATATATTAATCGTAATCTCTCCTTTATTTATAATAATTCAATTTCTTCTCGATATAGTCGAATAAAAACGCCACTGCATAATTCATAATATAATAAAACAAGCCTGCAACAAAAAACGGAACGACTGATGATGTTGCCGTTGCGAATGATTTTGCGGCTTTGAACATCTCATCCACCGCTAAAACTTGAGCAAGCGAAGTGTCCTTGACAAGCGTTATGACTTCGTTTGCCATTGACGGAAGAATATTTTTAATGACTTGCGGAAAAATTATGCGTAAAAATGTTTGCGATTTACTGTAACCCAACACACTTGCCGCTTCGTACTGACCGACTGACATGGATTGTATGCCTGACCTGTAGATTTCAGCGAAATATGCTGCATAATTCAAGCCGAATGCGATGATTGTCGCAACAAAACGGTCATAGGAAATGCCGATTATATAAAACGGTCCGAAATAAACGAACAAGAGCTGCAGCATTAATGGTGTCCCGCGCATTATCGATATATAAATTTTTGTGATGTTGCGAACAAAAAAATTCTTGCTCATTCGGCACATCGAAACGCCTAAACCGAGTGGCAATGAAATTATCAACGTCAAAAAAAAGATTGATAAAGTTTTAATCAATCCTTCTCCGAAAGCCGGTATCATGCCTGAATAATCACTTATTGCTAAAAACATAATATTAATTTGAAATGTGAAAAATCAGCGATGATGAATCCCAATTCTTCACATTTCACTCTCATTTAATAAATTTTATTTGCCGATTATAGTTACGTCTTTGCCGAACCATTTTTCGGAAATTTTCGCCATTGTACCATCTTTTGCCATTTCTTCAAGTGTTTTTTGAACTTTATCTCTTAATTCTGTGTTACCTAATTTAAAGCCAACGCCGAATTCTTCTTCAGCCAAAACTTCTTCAAGAATTTTATATTTTGTCGAACCGTCTTTGGTATTTTCGATGTTATAACGGGCAACCGGTTCGTCCATCAAAACAGCGTCAACCTGACCGATTTCAAGATCCATTAATGCTGTGAGATTTTCGCTGAATGTGACGATTTCAGACAAGCTTGCTTTGAAAGCCGCACTGTCGTCTAAAGCCGCTTCGGCAGATGAACCTTTTTGAAGAGCAATTTTTTTGCCGGACAAATCAGCCAATGAATTATATGCTGAATCAGCCAAAACGATAACGATTTGCTTATTCTTCATGTATGGTGTTGTCCATGTATATAAATCATCGCGGCTCACACCTGCATCATTGACAACGTGCATAGTAAAACCGTTCCATACGCAACTGATGTTACCTGTGTCTAATTCCATATCTTTTGCAGACCATTCGATTGGTTGCAATTTCAATTTCATGTCCAAACGTTTTGCTACTTCGGTTGCGAGTTCAATGTCAAAACCTGTGTATTTACTGCCGTCTTTATAACCGAAAGGCGGGAAACTGTCGTCAAAACCGACAATAAAATCACCTTCACTCGGTCCGCACGCCACTAAAAACGGAACCATTATAAGAACTAATAAACATAATGCTAAAATCTTTTTCATTTTATTCCTCCATAAATTTTATGTTATTATTTTATCATATTAAAAGAATAATGTAAAGAGCTTTTATGAAATTGTAAGTTATATGTCATTAATAGTAAAAACCTCTTATGAAAAATGTAAATTTACTTTTTCATAAAAGGTTTTCGTTTAAACAGCTTTTTCTTCGAATTGACTGTTGTAAAGTTTTGCGTAAAATTCGCCTTTTTCAAGCAATTGTTCGTGTGTTCCCTGTTCTACGATATCCCCGCCGTTCATAACCAGAATCAAATCTGAATTTTTTATGGTGGACAACCTGTGGGCGATGACAAAACTTGTTTTGCCTTTCATTAAATTGTCCATTCCTTTTTGAATAAGCTGTTCTGTTCGTGTATCAACCGAACTAGTCGCTTCGTCCAAAATAAGAATTTTCGGATTGGACAACACCGCTCGGGCTATGGTCAATAGTTGCTTTTCGCCTTGTGAAATATTGGTAGATTCTTCGTTGATTATCATATTATAGCCGTCCGGCAGAGAACGGATGAAATGATCCGCATATGCACTGTCCGCTGCTTTATATACCTCTTCGTCCGTTGCCGAAGTATTTCCGTACCTGATATTTTCCATGATTGTACCGTTAAACAGCCATGTATCCTGTAAAACCATGCCGAAACGTTTTCGCAATTCATTGCGGTCAAAATCGTTGATATTTACGCCGTCGACAAAAATTTCACCGTTGTTTATTTCATAAAATTTCATTAATAATTTAACAATAGTCGTCTTACCCGCACCTGTAGGCCCGACAATTGCGACGCGTTGTCCGGACTTGATTCCCGATGAAAAATCGTTAATAATAATTTTATCAGCGTCATATCCGAAACGAACATTTTTAAATTCGACTTCGCCGTCATGTTTCGGATCAATTTCCAAAATTTTTCCGCTTTCCGAAGATTCTTCAGTTTCATCCAAAAATTCGAAAACACGTTCCGCTGCTGCCGTTGTGGACTGCAGCACATTCGAAATTTGTGCCAATTGCGTAATCGGATGTGTAAACGTTCTGACATATTGAACAAACGCTTGGATATTACCGATTGTAATAGCGTCTTTCATCGCAAACCACGCTCCTACTATAATTACCACAACATAACCCAAATTCCCGATAAAATTCATCATCGGCATCATAAGACCCGATAAAAACTGGCTTTTCCAAGCGGAACTATATAAGCTGTCATTCAGTTCGTCAAAAACTTCAATATTTTTTTCTTCGCCGTTAAACGCTTTGACAATGATGTGTCCGCCGTACATTTCTTCGATATGCCCGTTGACTTTACCTAAATATTCTTGTTGATTCTTGAAATATTTTTGTGATTTTTTAACCACAACCATGATGAATAACAGTGATAACGGAAGAATACAAATCGAAATCAATGTCATGACCACGTTTATCGAAAACATCATCCATAAAACACCGATTAATGTCGCCGCTGACGTAATAATTTGAGATAAACTTTGTGATAAAGTGTTGGAAACCGTGTCCACGTCGTTTGTGATACGTGAAAGGACTTCGCCGTGTGTTTTGGTATCGAAATATTTCAACGGAAGCCTTGAAATTTTTTCCGAAATACTTCTTCTCATATTATATGCCACTTTTTGTGCTATTCCCGTGACGATAAAACCCTGAATATACGAACAAGCTGCGCTTATTACATATAATAAAATTAAAAATATCAATATATCTTTGACGCCTTCAAAATCAATGGAAACTTCGCTCCCGCCTGTGAACTTCGCACGGAAACCGTCGGAAATAATTGTCGTTGCTCTGCCCAGGATTTTCGGGCCCTGTATGGACAACACACTGCTTCCTGTTGCTAAAATGATAACAGCTATAAATTGTTTCCAGTATATTGATAAATATTTTATAAGCGTTGAAAATGTTTTTTTGAAATTTTTTGGTTTTTGACCGCCGCCCATCATTCCACCCATCGGACCGCCGCCCATCGGACCTCTTCCGCCCATTATTTTTCGCGGTTGTTGTTTTTGTTCAGCCATTATGCCAATTCCTCCTTTGAAAGCTGGGTCAACGCAATTTCACGGTAAATTTCGCAGCGTGACATCAATTGTTCATGCGTTCCTTTATCAGCAATTTTTCCATTGTCCAGTACGATAATCTGTTCGGCATTTTTAATCGTACCTATGCGTTGTGCAACAATGATTTGAGTGCTTTCGGCTGTGTGAGATTCAAGTGCTTTTCTCAATAATTTATCCGTTTTGAAATCGAGTGCTGAAAAGCTGTCGTCAAATATATAAATTTCAGGATTTTTTACCAAAGCTCTGGCTATCGATAACCGTTGTTTTTGTCCGCCTGAAACATTAGTTCCGCCTTCTGAAATCGGCGACTGATATTTTTCGGGTTTGTTTTCGACAATTTCTGTTGCTTGTGCAATATCTATCGCTTTTACCAATTCTTCGTCGGTTGCCGTTTCTTTGCCGTATAACAAATTCGACTCAATCGTACCTGAAAATAATACACCTTTTTGCGGAATATAACCGATTATGTCGCGTAATTCTTTTTGTGTTACGTCTTTTACATTAACGCCGTCGACAAAAATTTCTCCCTCCGTTACTTCATAAAAACGTGGAATTAAGTTAATAAGCGTAGATTTTCCGCTGCCCGTTCCGCCGATAATCGCTGTTGTTTCGCCCGGTCTTGCAGTGAAATTAATATTTTTCAATACATATTCTTCAGCGTTCGGATACTTAAATGAAACGTTTCGGAATTCAACGATACCTTTTTGATCAGCTGCGAACATCTTGGGTTCAACCGGGTCTTTTATTGCAACATCCGTATATAAAACCTCCGAAATACGTCCGCTTGAAACAGAAGCTCTCGGCAAAATAATCGAAATCATGGAAATCATTAGGAATGACATTAAAATTTGCATCGCATATTGTGTAAAGGCCATCATGTTACCTACCTGCATATTACCCATATCGACTTGATGAGAACCTACCCAAATAATCAACAATGAAACACAGTTGAATATAAGCATCATTAACGGCATCATAAACGTCATAACTCTGCTGACGAATAAATTAATTTTTGTAAAATCTTTATTGACTTTATCAAAATTTTCTTCTTCATGTTTTTGTGAATTAAATGCACGAATGACCAAAAGGCCTGACAAAATCTGGCGTGTGACTAAATTTAATTTATCTACTGTTTTTTGTAAGAGTTTTAATTTAGGCATACCGATTGTAAACAGTATGATAACTATTATTGATAAAACCGCTACCGCAAGTGCAATAATCCAAGCCATCGACGCATCGGAGTTCAGCACACGTATAACACCGCCGACTCCCATAATAGGCGAATACATGACAATGCGTATCATCATAACCACAAACATACATACTTGCTGTACATCGTTTGTCGTGCGTGTTATGAGCGATGCTGTCGAAAACTTGTCAAATTCAACGTTCGAAAAACTCTCGACTTTCTGGAACAAATCGCGTCTGACATTTCTTGCGAATTTAGCCGCCAGCCGCGCAGACAGGAAAGCGACCGAAATCGTCGCCGCCATACTGCCGATTGTAAACAATAACATGTTCAGTCCCGCAAATAACAGGAAATTTAATTGCATTCCGAATACATCAACGCCCAAACGTTCATATTCGTATTTTATAAAAGGAACAGCCGCAGAAACACCCATACCCGAAATTAATTCGCTCATATCCGCATTTTCCATGACAGATGAATTCGGCATATTGGACATAATCGCTGCCATTCGCTGTTCTGCCGGCATTTGAGCAAGCGAATTAAACAAATAATCAATACCTGCTTTTTCTTCGGTTGACATATTTAACAATATATCGATCTGTTCTTCTGTTGTAAGATCGTTTTTATCGGGAATTACAGAACTTTCAACACCGAACACTATCATCATCGGTATGACCAGCATATCGTTCAATTTTTCTGTTGTTTGGTCATTGATTTCCGATAATTCCAGTACTGCTTCGGAATATTTTTCATCTTCCGATAATTTATATGAATCGTTTATGAGTTTTATCTGATCCTCATTTAAAAATAATTTTAATCGGTTCATTTGGCTTACGCTGATTTGTTTGGGCACAGCCGTTTCAATACCGCTTTGCAAAATACCGACATTTACAATGTCACTCATTTTATCAGGCATTGCCAGTTCGCACATAGCCTGAATATATAATAAACAAAAACACATAATCAGAATAAAAATAAACGGTTTCAAATATCGAGCGAGTTTTAACATTTATATAGCCCTTTCGTATATAGACTTTTGTTATTGATATATATTACCATAGTAATACAATTTTGTCAATATATTAATATAATCATTGACATAATTTCACATTTGTGATACAATGTAATCATTAATTTAAGGAAGGTATGTATTTTGGCGGAAAAAGATAACGATTCCAAACGAAAAATAATAGATATTACCGTTAATTTAATAAAAAATCAAGGATTTGACAATGTTACCATCAGTCAAATCTGCGAAGCCTGCCAAATATCGAAAAACACTTTTTATTATTATTTTACATCCAAAGAACAATTATTATTACTTGCCATGCACATTCCGAACGATATATATTCCGATAATTTAGCCTCGATTTTAACGGCAGAAAATAATTTCGAACAGTTTTGGAAATTCAAAGAATTATTACTCGATCACATAACCGATTTCGGAATAGATATCATAAAAAAAATCGTCCTTTCCGAAGTAAACCAAGAATCCATACAAATAAAACATTCAACAAACGACCGTGAAATGTTCAAAATCGAACAAGCAATCATCTCAAAAGCTCAGCAATCAGGCGAAATAAGAAACAGTTGCGACGCTGAAATGCTGTTACCCACCAGCAATGCCGTTTTTTTCGGCACAATAACATTTTGGTGTATGCACGATAATTATAAAAAGTTCGAACAGAACAACATGAAAACATTAATGCGTTTCAACATGGAAAACCTCTTCGACCTGCGAGAAGACCTACGCAAAACAACAAAATCAGACTTCAATCAGTTTAAAAAAATTAACAATTAATTGTTATCTTCTATTTGTTATCTGTTAATTATTAATTGCGTTCTTGACAACTATATAAATAAATGATATACTAATGCTGTTGTTCGGGGAAGACACCCATTATAAAAAACGTAGAATAAAATTGATAAGGGGGAGAGAAACCCATAGAAAAAAACATTGTTATTATCAACGAAAACGGCGAAAAAATCGGAGAAACCTATGAAAAACGTGCCAAAGGATTAATAAAAAACGGGCGCGCACGTTTTATATCCGACAATTTAATAAGCATGTCAAATATAACGTGTCCGCCTCAACATACGGAGGATAAAATGGATACAGAAAATACTGTTTTAAACGAAAAAAACATCGATATGGCATATATTATAAACAAAATCGATGATATTTTAAATGATACTAAATATTTATATGATGCAATCGAAGCAATAAAAGTAATGGAACCAACAAGGGACGGCAGCGGTCAAAGTAAAGGCAACGCACTCGGTCAAATCGTCAAATGCCGCGAAGAAACCAATCGAAAAGTAATCGACTTTTTGAATAAAATTTATGACGACATAAAACCGCCGAGAGTTCAGGAAGCCTACCAAAACGAAGATATTCTAAAACTTCAAGCTTTGCAAAAAATTCTTTCAGATCCGTCTATTAATTCTATGAACATGGAAGCCATGGAAATCTTAAGAGATTCCATCGATGACATGTGTAAATTCAAATAACAACGCAATTAACAAATGTGGAAATTTGCTCCGCAAATAGTTACGATTAAAGTATAGAGGAACGCCAAAACTGACTGAGTTTTGGCGTTCCTCTTATTCGTAATTCCATTTTGCTTCGCAAAATTTCCATAATCGTTATCTGTTATCTGTTAATTGTTAACTGCTCTCACATGTCTCCCGCCGGGACTTCAAATTTACTGACATTAATCCTCGTCTTCTTCCACCGACCTGTGCAGAAATAAATGAAACTTATGCAGCATGCACCGAAAGATGCGACAGGAGCTGCCAAACCTATACCCATCAGACCCAAGCCAAAGAATGAACCGAACAATATAGCAATCGGCACTCTGAACAAAACAGAACTCATCATACTGTTAATCATGGTAAACGTAGTGTGTCCCGAACCTGTGATAAGCCCGTTTAAACAAAACGTAAACGGAACGATTAAATAATCGATTGAAAAGAATCGGATGTATTCAATACCCTGTTCAATAACAAGCGTTTCGTCGGTAAAAATACGCATAATCCCATCGGGAAACAGAAAAGCAATAATAAAAAATATCACACCAACAGGAAAAATAATAATCATACCGCTTCGCATAATTTTTTTAGCTCTGTCATATAATTCTGCGCCGATATTTTGTGCAACCATCGAAGAAACCGACATTGACATAGCAATCGACGGTAATATTGCAAAACTGTTGAATTTACCTACCATTCCCATTGCTGCTGACGCTTCTACTCCATATCCGTTAACTAAAATCGTCATAACAAGGAATGAAAGACCTGTGACTATATTTTGAAAAGACATAGGCAATCCGATTTTTAGAATTTGTTTTAGTTTATCTTTATAAATACGAAAACTTTTAAATTTAAAATCAAAAACAAATTTATTTTTAATCAAATAAATGATAGATAGAATCAAAGAAAGTGCCTGTGCAATAATTGTCGCTAAAGCCGCACCTGCAGCACCCATTTGAAGAGGTCCGACAAAAATCAAGTCTAAAATAATATTGGTAACACAAGCGATAGAAACAAATATCAACGGGCGTTTGGAATCACCCATCCCGCGCAATATTGAACTTACAACATTATATCCGAAAATAAAAACCGTTCCCAGCATGCATATAACAAAATAATTCGTTGCGTCTTTTACCGCTTCGGGCGGAACCTGGACAAGTTTTATAAGTATATTGCTCAATAAAATCATTGATATTGTTAAAAATACTGCCATAATCAATAAAATACTAAACAATGTACCAATTATTTCTTTCATATCTTTGTGCTTTTTCGCACCAAAATACTGCCCAATCAGTACTGTACCGCCTGCTGTCAAACCGATAACAAAATTTGTTACAATAAAAGTTATCTGTCCGCCGTTAGCAACACCTGCCGCTGCGTCAGAACTGGAAAATCTGCTGACTACCCACATATCAGCGACATTGTAAATCGACTGAATAAAATTTGAAAGCAAAAACGGCAAACTGAATTTAATCAGTTGTTTGCTGACACTACCCCCTGTAAGATCCTGCTCGAACTTAGCCATACTTCTCTCCTGTATGTACTGAAAACAGGTAAAATGCAGCTCTCCCACCGCATTTTATTTTCAATACAATATAACCATTTTACTTATTATTTATTTAAATATTAATAACGTTACAATTCAAACAAGCTTTATTTTAAGTTATATTCCTGCTTTTCATTCTCATTGAATGATTTAAAATACGTTTACGTAAACGTATGGTTTTTGGCGTAATTTCCACCAGTTCGTCGTCTGCAATGAATTCAAGTGCTTGTTCAAGACTCATTTTTTTCGGCGGAACTAATCGTAAAGCCTCGTCCTTACCCGCAGACCGTATCGCCGTCAATTGCTTGCGTTTGCACACATTTACAACAATATCCACGTTTTTCGCCGCTTCACCGACGATCATACCCGTATACACAGGTACGCCAACTCCAATAAACATTGCTCCGCTGTCTTGCGAATAGAACATGCCGTACGATACGCTTTCACCGTCCTCATAAGCGATGAGCGAGCCTGTCGAACGCCGGGGAATGTCACCTTTATATGGCTTGTAACTGTCAAAAATAGAATTGATAATACCTTCGCCTCGTGTATCTGTCATGAAATCACTACGGTATCCGAACAAACCGCGTGACGGAATGAGAAATTCCACACGCATACGGCTGCCGACGGGCGTCATGTGCAGCATTTCAGCTTTTCTTACACCCATTTTATCCATAATCGCACCTAATGTCGTATCGGGAATATCCACAACCAATCTTTCCATAGGTTCATGCAAAACGCCGTCGATATGCTTGAATAAAACTTTCGGAGTACTAACTTGAAATTCATAGCCTTCACGGCGCATGGTTTCGATTAAAATCGAAAGGTGCATTTCGCCGCGTCCGAATACTTTAAAAGCTTCGGTTGTATCGGTTTCTTCGACTTTTAACGATACGTCTTTTAATAATTCACGGAATAAACGTTCACGTAGATTTCGTGAAGTTACGTATTTACCTTCGCGTCCTGCTAAAGGACTGTCGTTGACCATGAAAGTCATTTCAACCGTCGGTTCGGAAATTTTTACAAACGGAAGCGGTTCGACATTATCCACAGCACAAATAGTATCACCGATTGAAACGCCTTCAACGCCCGAAACTGCGACAATATCCCCTGCGTTAGCTTCAGTGACCGGAACTCGTGCTAAACCTTCGAATTGATATATATTAACAGCTTTTGCTTTAATAGGTTTTTTTAAATCGTGATAATCCGCCAAAACAATTTCCTGACCTTGTTTCAAAACGCCTCTTTCGATACGTCCGATGGCTATTCTTCCGACATATTCGTTATAATCTATAGCAGAAACAAGCATTTGCAACGGATTTTGAGTATCGCTTTGAGCCGGCGGAATGTAATCGATTATCGCATCAAACAGAGGTTTAAGATTTTCAGGTTCGTCATATGGAGACAGCGACGCAATACCTTTGCGGGCAGAAGCAAAAATCATCGGGCTGTCCAACTGTTCATCCGTAGCCTGCATGTCCATCAAAAGCTCCAAGACTTCGTCAACAACAGCTTCGGGACGCGCATCGGGACGGTCAATTTTATTTACCACAATAACGATGCGGTGACCCAGTTCCAACGCTCTTTGTAAAACAAAACGAGTTTGGGGCATGGGACCTTCAAATGCGTCAACCAACAATAAAACGCCGTTCACCATTTTTAAAATACGTTCCACTTCGCCGCCGAAATCAGCATGACCCGGGGTGTCCACGACGTTTATTTTATAATCACCATAATGAACCGCTGTGTTTTTCGCAAGAATGGTGATACCTCTCTCACGTTCCAAATCGTTGGAATCCATAACACGTTCGGTTATCGCCTGATGTTCCTTGTATGCACCGCCTTGTTTAAGCATTTCGTCTACAAGCGTAGTTTTTCCGTGGTCGACATGCGCAATTATCGCCACATTACGTAAAAATTCGTTTACCAAAAAGATACTCCCTTATATAAAAAATTTAGAAATTTTCCACTATCTATTATATCACAATAAACGAAATAATGCAATCTTTTTCGGAAATTAACATAGTTAAATTAATAAAGCCGGGAACAATCGCTCATTTCCGGCTTTTAAATTATTTAACTAAAAACTATTCCACAACAATATTATGTTCCGCAGCATATTTTCCCATACCGTTTTTATCCATTGCTATCCAGTTTGCGAGGATGTCACTGTCGATAACTTTTTGCATAACATCAACTGTGGCGCTGAGTGCTTCAGCAGGAGATTTTTTACCTGTCACAGCCTGAACAGCCGTACCGACAACAGCGTCTCCGCCTTCAACCCAGTATGAATACTGGGCATAT
>JGI994J12354_10004852_pt1 | contig 11878 bp, 9 predicted proteins | sample IntmicLarv3ML3BL_FD_12354 | JGI IMG/M metagenome (IMG submission 12354) | reverse complement strand
ATCGGCTTTGGAAGGCACGGCGGACGAAATCCCCCAGCTGCCCGTCCACCGAGGCCAGGGCCTCGGCGAGAAAATCCCCGGCCTCCGGGAGCCTGAAGCGCCGGGCCGTGCGGCCCAGGGGGGCATTCAAATCGTAGTAGGGCATGGGCCCGCAGTGGCCAAAAAGCCGCCCCTTGGCGGCGATAAAGCGGCAGAAGTGGGGCAGCGCCTCGATAACGGCGGCCTCCATGGCGTCCAAGGTGGCCCGCTCCATGCGGGAGAGGGACAGCATCCAGTCGAGCACGCTGTCATGGCCCCGCAGCCGTGCCAGGGTCAGGCCCTCGCCCTTGATGGCGTTGAGGATGGCGGCAAAGCTGCCGGCATGCTGACTGCAGGCCGTCGCCTCGGCCAGATGGCCCTGGCGCCGGGCCTCGCCGTCGGCGCTTTGCAGCAGACCCCGCACCTCGGTGATGGGCAGAGTTTGCGTGCGCCCGTCCAAAGTGACGGTGGCCGTCATGGCGGCCTCCATCTGGCCGCGCAGCTGGGCCAGGGCGTGAGTTTCGCTTTTTTCCATGGCGGCCGTCAGCGCCTCGGGAGACCCGATGCGCGCGGCCTCGGCCCGCTGCCGGAGGAGAATAGGCCGGTAGGTTGCCAGCTCGGGGTCGTCCAAGAGGGCGGTATCTGAGCGGGAGAGCACCTGACCCAGGGTGGCAGTGGTGAGCTCGTTGCGGCTCTGGAGGGCCTGGCAGGTCTCAAGGAGGGCCTGGGCGTCGTCGTCGCCGCTGTCGGTGAGGGTCATCATGGTGGCGTAGGCGGAAAGCTGTCCGTGGTGCAGCAGGGCGGTGTTGAGAGCATCCAGGGCCTCCCGCAGACGCCGGGCCGTCAGGCCCTCCCCATCCAGGGCGGCCAAGGAGGCCGCCGCCTCGGCGGCCTGCCGGGCCACGGCCAAATCGGCCCACAGGGCCGGGTCATCAGGGCCGCTGTAGAGGTCATCTGCCGCCCAGCGGGCGGCAATCTCCGGGGTAGCCATCAGCAAAACGCGATGGTGTGCAGGGCCGATTCCAGCTGCACGGCCACCAGCTTGCGGATGTCGCCCACGGTGTAGGGACAGCCTGCCTCCAAAGCGCGGCACTGGCGCACCAGAAGGGCGTCAATCTCCCCCTTGGCGGTGTTGAGGGCCGCGATGTCGGCACCCAAGAGGTCGCGATGTTCCAGCGCATAATCACAGGCCCGCAGGGCGAGCCCGAGATCCAGGGCCTCGAAGATGCGGGAGATGTAGAGGCTGTCGAAAATCTCGGCCTTGGTGGCGGCGCGGTCGAAGCCGGGGCCGTCCAAGGCGCGGCGCGGGCCCGACATGTAGGCGATGGCATCGCCCACCAGGCCGGGGAAGGGGTTGCCGGCATCAAAGAGATGCCCAATGCGCCCCCATTGCGCGTTCAGGAAGGCGTAGGTCTCGGCCCGCCGCGCATCCCGGGCATCTAAGGCCGCCCTGCGGGACATGTCCCCCGGACTGTCGTCATCGATGCCGGGCACAAAGAAGTAGGGCAGCTCGGCCATGAGGGTGAGGGCATTGCATACCGTGCCGATGAAATCGGCGCTGCACGTGCCGCAGCCCATGGGCCCCGGCGGGATGCCCTGGCCACGGGCCTCCATCCAGTCGTAATACGCCTTCATGCTCATCATGCTGTGCACGGCCTTGGAATACTTGGTGATGTAGGGCGACTCGGGCTCTCCCAGGTGCAGGGGCACCCCCTGGCGGGCGGCAGCGCCCTCCAACAGAGGCGAGAGGGCCGGGATATCGCGGCCCAAGTACCAATAGGCCCCGCCAAAGGCGCAGTTGTGCAGCGAAAAGACAAAGGCCGGCTTCAAATCCTCAATAAGGGCCATCAAATGGGCCGTCTCGGGGATGGGTGAGCTCCACGTGTGGCCCTTGTAGCTGAGGGGGAAGGTCCACTCCACCTGATTGCGCCCGGCGGGGCGGTAGAAGTGGCGCACATAGTTTTCCAGCTTAAAGGGCCCCTTGAACCACCCCTCGTTGAGGCGGGTGCCGTCGGGGTCGATGCAGGGAATGAGGTGCCAAGTCATGCCGGTCTCCTCGAGTAGGGCCGGATCCTCGGCCAGAAGCTGAGCCAGGGTTATGAGGGTCATGGCCCCGATGGGCTCGTTGGGGTGCGGGCAGGCGAAGCACAGGGCCTGCTTCGCCCCATTGCCGATTTTGATGCGCCACAGGGGGTCGCCCTGGCGGGAGGCGCCCACAGCGCTGTGCTCGACGATGCCGGGATACCGCGCCGCCAGGGCGCGGCCCTGGTCGGCCAGCTCGTCCACTGTGTAGAAGGCGGTGTGGTGCGGGATTTTATCCAAAAGGGCTGCGATATTCATGGTGTGTCCTTTCTGAGGCCACTCAGGTGATAGTCGTCCGGCCGGAGGAAACCTCCGGCCGGATGTTGCGCATGGGGCTCTGCCCCATGCCCCGTTTAAGAAACTTTTTGAAAAAAGCTTCTTAAAAATCTTCAAAAACTTTTATAACAATCATGTTTCACATGATTGTTTGCTATTTTACTATTCAGAAATTGTGTGTGAACACATGCTTTTCGCGCAAAGCGACCGAAAAGCGTCGAGTTGTGCTTCGCGCAACATCGCATTTCCAGAAGTTTTTGGGGCTCCAAGGGGTATTGTTTCAAAAATACCCCTTGGTCGCCGAAGGCATAGCTAAACCCTAGTTATCCAGCCAAACATAGGTGAACTCGCCGCTGCCGCACAGGTCGCGGGCCGACGCGTTACCGGGATGATTCTTGACATAATCCCAGTGGGGATAATAGCCAATCCACTCGGAGAAGATGTAATAGGGCAGGTCGATCTGCATGTGCTTCTGCACCTGCTTGTAGAGGGGTGCGCGCTCCTCGAAGGAGGCCAGGTTGACGGCCTCGCCCAGCAGACGATCGACCTCGGGGTTGCTATAGCCCATGCAGTTGAGGTAACCGGTGCTCGACAGGCTGTTGGAGATGGCCGAAACCTCGGGGCCCTGATAATCGCTGGTGATGCCGATTTGGAAATTCTTGTTCTGCACCACCTTCTCGTCGAAGGAGGCGTATTCCAGCATGTTGATGGTGACATCAACGCCGATTTTTGCCATCTGGCTCTTGAAAACCTGGGCCACATCGGGGAACGGCGCGTAGTTCATGGTGTCGACGGTCACCGCCAGGTAGTTGCCATTGGCGTCCGCCGTCAGGCCGCTGCCCTCAAGCAAGGTCTTGGCCTTGGCGGGGTCAAAGCCGGGGGTGGTGATGGAGGTATCAATGGCCCAGTCGAAGAGGGGGCTGAGGAAGTGCTTGGCCTCGAGGCCCACTTCCTTGAGGGCCATGGTCATGAGCTCCTGATTGTCGATGCCGTAGGCGATGGCCTGGCGCACATCCACATTGTCGAAGGGGGCCGCCGCCATATTGAACTCGACGATGAAGCGGCTCGGGTAGATATTGACCTCCATGTCGATGCTGCCGTGATTGCGCAGCTCGTTGAAATCGGTGGAGGCGAAGACGCCCATGATGTCATACTCGCCATCGAGGAAGGCCGTCTTGGCCACCGTGCCATCGGCCACGAAGGCGAAGATGATGCGGTCGAGATAGGGGAGCTCCTTACCCAGGAAGAAGTTGTCGTTGCGCAGCAGGCTCATGCGGGTGCCCTTGTCCCAGCTGTCGTAGACGAAGGGGCCGGTGCCCACGGGGGTCTGGAGGGAATCAGCACCCATCCAGTCCTTGCCCTCATAGACATGGCGGGGCAGCACGTAGGTGCCCTGGTCGGCCATGTTGTGCAGGAAGGAGGCATCGACGGCGCTCATGTTGAAGACGACGGTCAGCTCGTCGGGGCAGGTGATGCTGTCGACCTTGTCCATGATATAGCCCTTGTGTGTCTGCTTTTCCTTGATGTACTCAAAGGTGAACTTGACGTCGTCCGAGGTCATGGCCGCGCCATCGTGGAACTGCACGCCCCCGCGCAGGTGGAAGGTGTAGCTCAGGCCGTCGTCCGAGACCTCGTAGCTGGCGGCCAGGTCGGGGAGAATCTGCTGCATGCTGTTCATTTTGATGAGGCGATTGAAGAGGTTTTGGGCAATCCAGCCCAGGTTGGCGTCATAGTTGCCGTTGGGGTTGAGGTTGACCGGCTCGGCCCCCAGAGACATGACCATAGTGCCGCCGGTGGTGACGCCGGCGGGCGCTGTGGCGGCAGGCGCGGCGGTGGTGGCGGCGGCCGTTGTCCCGGCGGCGGCCGTGGTGGCGGGTGGGGCCGTGGTGGTGGGCGGGGTGGTGTCGCCTGTGCCGCAGGCGGCGGCCAGAGAAAGCATCATGGCCAGGGCGAGAAGCAGGGAAATCTGTTTTTTCATACGCGTTCTTCTCCTTTTTATGGGCGTTTTGCGGGATTTATAATTCATCGGCACCGAGTGCTGCCCGGTGCGCGAGTCATTACCGGTAGAGATTAGACTGTGGGGTTTCACCACCCGCCTCCGCAGGAGGCGAGCACCCCGACAAGCTTTTTGAAAAAAGCTTGAACAAAAACTTCACAAAATCGTGTTACACACGATTTTTAGTAAATTACTATTCAGAAATTGTGTGATAACACAATTTCAAAAAGTTTTTGGGGATTCTTAAGGGTGTTTTTACAAAAACACCCTTAAGTCGCCGAAGGCGGCCTGTCACTCCACAATCTGAGCGCAGCGCACCAGCCTGCCGGGCTCGGCCTCGAGCAGCTGCTGGGGCATCTGGCTGCACCGGGCGGTGGCCCGGTGGCAGCGGGGTGCGAAATAGCAGCCCGCCGGCAGGTTTGCGGGGGAGGGCGGGTCGCCCGCGAGCCGCATGGGGTTGAAGGCCACCCGGGGGTCCGAGCTGGGGCAGTTGGAGACCAAGGCCTGGGTATAGGGGTGCAGGGGGTTTCGGATGACCTCGCCGGCGAGGCCTGATTCAACGATTTGCCCCAGATACATGACCGCGATGCGGTCGGCGATGTAGCGGGTGGTCGAAATATCGTGGCTGATGAACACGACGGCGGTGTTCTTCTCGGAGGCCAGGAGGCCCAGCATGTTGATGATGTCGGCCCGGATGGACACGTCGAGCATGGAGACCGGCTCGTCGGCCACCACGAAGGCCGGGTCAAGCAGCATGGACCGCAAAATGGCAATGCGCTGGAGCTGGCCGCCCGAAAGCTCGCTGGGATAGCGGCGCAGATAATCCTTGCCGGGCCGCAGGCCGGCGCTCTCTAAGGCGCGCCAGGCGATTTCGATACGCTCGGCCTTGTCCTCACCGATGCCGTGGAGGGCCAGGGTGCCGGCCAGCACCCGCTCCATGCGGTGGCGGGCGTCGAAGGCGTCGAAGGGGTTTTGAAAAATCATCTGCGCCCTGCGGCGCAGGGCCTTGCGGTCTTGCCTGTAGAGGGTGGCCACATCCCGGCCACCCAGCTCGATGGTGCCCGAGGTGGGCGGCTCGAGGCCGACCAGCACCCGGCCCAGGGTCGACTTTCCGCAGCCCGACTCGCCCAGGATGCCGAGCACCTCGCCGGGATTGAGCGTCAAACTGACGCCGCCCACCGAGGCGATGACCGCCTTGCGCCGGCCCTCGTGCTTGTAATAGTGCTTGACCACATCGGTGGCCTTGAGGATGATGTCACTCATGCGCCCTCGCCTCCCTTCAGCAGATGGCAGGCGGCGCTGTGCCGCGCGCCCAGGGTGGCTGTGCCGGGAGGCGCCGTGCGGCAGATGTCCTGCGCCTCGGGGCAGCGGGGGGCGAAGACACAGCCCTCGGGCGGATACCGCATGTCGGGCAGCGAGCCGGGGATGCTCGTGAGCTCGCGCCCCGATTCGATGACCATGTCGGGGAAGCTGAGCAGCAGGCAGCGGGTGTAGGGATGGGCCGGGTCGACCAGAACGGTCATCACCGGCCCGTGCTCAACCACCTTGCCGGCGTACAGGATGGCCACCTCGTCGCAGGTGGAGGCCACCACCGACATGTCGTGGGTCACCATGACGCGGGTCAGGTCGAGGCTGCGCTCGAGCTCCTTGATTTCGGCCAGAATCTGTGTCTGGGTCACCACGTCCAGGGCGGTGGTGGCCTCATCCAGAATGAGCAGCTTGGGGCTGAACATGAGGCTGAGGGCGATGCTCACCCGCTGCATCATGCCGCCGGACAGCTCGTGGGGGTACATCTTAGCCACTCTGGCCGGCAGGCTGACCATCTCGAGGAGCTGTGTCACCTTGGCCAGGGCCTCGGATTTCGAGGCCTCGGGGCGATGCACCCGGTAGATGTCGGCCATAAAGGCCCCGATGCGGTGAACCGGGCTCAAGGCATTCATGGATTTCTGGAAGACGACGGCCAGCTCCTGCCAGCGGGTGCGGGAGAGCTCGCTCTCGTCCATGGTCAGGATGTCGCGGTCTTCCATCAGCACGCGGCCTTCCACCTTGGCCACCTTGGGGGAGAGAATGCGCAGGGCGGCGTGCATCAGGGTCGACTTTCCGCTGCCCGACTCGCCCACCACGCCCACCGAGTGCCCCTTGTGGATGTCGAAGGACACATCGCGCACGGCGTACACAGGCTGTCCGCTGTTGTGGTAGGTGACGCTGACGTTTTCGATGCTCAGTAATGCCATGTTTGCGTCACCTCCCTATAATGCGTTGCGCAGCTTGGGGTTCATCAGGATATTGAGCCCGTCACCCAGCATAAAGAAGGTGATGACGGTGTAGACAATGGCCAGGCCGCCGTAAACGCACATCCACCAGCCGTTTTGAATGTAGGCCTTGCCGTCGAAGATGAGCTGTCCCCAGCTGACCACGTTGGGGTCGCCCAGGCCGAGGAAGGAGAGGCTCGATTCGGTCATGATGGCGGTGCACACCCCCATGGCCGTGTTGGCCACCACGGGGAAGATGCCGTTGGGGATGATGTGGGTGAACATGATGCGCAGCCGTCCCTCGCCCACGGCCTCGGCGGCCCTCACAAAGGTGCGGGAGCGCAGGCTCATGGCCTGGGCCCGCATGATTTTGGCGTTGCCTGTCCATGAGGTGAGGCCAATGACAATCATCACCTTGCCCATGCCCGAGCCAAAGAGGGCAATGACGATGAGCACCAGGAAGAAGGTGGGCATCATCATAAAGGCGTTGATGAACTCGCCGACCAAAGTGTCGACCTTGCCGCCGAAGTACCCGGCCACCACGCCAATCAAGGTGCCGACCACGGCGGCAATCATGGCTGCCGTGATGCCCACCATCAGCGAGGCCCGGCTGCCGTAGAGGATGATGGACAGCACATCGCGCCCCAGGCCGTCGGTGCCCAGGGGGTGCGCGCCGCCCGGAGCGGCCACCATGTCGGGCGAGATGGCGTAGGGGTCGTGCGGGGCCAGCACCGGGGCCAGGATGGCGACAAGCAGCAGCGCGCCCAGCATGACAAAGCCCAGGCACAGCCGCCGGTTGCGGCTGACAAATCGGATAAGCTCACGTTTCATAACAGCCGCCTCCTAGGCCCTGCCCCCGTGTGACACACGGGGGTCGAGGAAGGAATAGAGCACGTCGACGGCAATCATCACAATGGCCACCGAGATGCTGAGCATCAGGTAAATGCCCATCAGCACCGGATAATCCCGGCGGCTGATGTTGGTCATGACAAAGCTGCCCATGCCGGGCCACGAGAAGACAATCTCCACCAGGGCCGAGCCGGTGACCACGTAGGCCATGAAAATCGACACCGCCGTCACCGTGGGCAAAATCGAGTTGCGGAAGACATACTTGCGGAAAATCCGGCCCTCGGGCATGCCGCTGGCCCGCAGGGTGGTGATGAAGTCCTCGCCCATGGTCTGAATCATGGCCGAGCGGGAGATGCGGAAGAAGTAGGGAATCTGCAAAATGGTCAGCGTGCCCACCGGCAGAATCATGTGCTTCATCACATCCAGGGCGTAGCGCAGGCCCTCGAAGTCCTCACGGACATTGAACATGCCGGCCTTGGGCAGCACCCCCAGCCGCACCGAGAAGATGAGCATCAGCATGAGCCCAAGCCAAAAGCTGGGGAAGGAGTCGACAAAATAGGTGATGCCCGAGAAGATGTTGTCCAGCTTGCCCCCAACCCGCCGCGCGCACACGATGCCCATGAGCGTGCCGATGAGTACCGATAAAAACAGCCCGCTCAGGCTGAGGATAGCTGTGTTGGCCAGCTTTTCGCCAATCAATTGCGCCACCGGCTCGTTGGTGTAGTAGCTGACGCCCAAGTCACCCCGCAGCAGATTGCCCACATAGACCAAGAATTGCACAGGCAGCGGCTTGTCTAGGCCGTACTTTTCGGTGATGAGCTGCACCTGCTCCGCGGTGGGTGTCTCGGTGCCCACCAGCAGCCGCGCCGGGTTGCCCGGCGCCAGACGAATGAGCGCAAAGTTGATGACAAGCACCAGCGCCACGCACACCACCGCCGTAATCGCCCGCTTGCCCAGGTATCTGGTCATAGTGGATAACTCCCTCCCTTGCTGAAAATCGTTAGTTCGCCTCCGGCGGCTCAGGGGTTTTTTGTAAAAAACCCCTGAGAACCCCCAAAACTTTTGGCAATCATGTTGCACATGATCGCAGATTTTTTTGTATTCATCAAATGGCCTTTCGTAGGGGCAGACCTTGTGTCTGCCCGCAACCCTGCACACACCCCACGGGACAGGAAACCCGTCCCCTACATGTGCAAACAAAATCCACCCTTGACCTTGCAGGGGCGATTATCGTCCGCCCCTATTCGTAGGGCAAGGGCTCTGCACTTGCCGCCTCACCCAATCCCTTCCGCCACTTACCAAAGTAATAATACGGAATGAGGATACACAGGCCCATGACCCAGCCCAGTGCATAGCACCAATGCATGTTATCGGGCCCCAGATACCGGGTGAGCAGGTAGGCCGCCGGCACCCGGGCCAGCCACAGGCTGACGAGGGTGGCCACTGTGGGCACCACTGTCTGCCCCGCCCCGCGCAGCACGCCGATAATCATATACTGGATGGTAGAAATGATGTACAGGGGGATGACCCGCAGCAGGTAGGCGTTGCCGGCCGCCACCACGGCGGCGTCCTCGGTGAACAGGCCCATGAGCACCGTGCGCAGGGGGATGACCACGGCGCACAGGATGGCGCACAGCCCCACGGCCAGGGCCGAGGTGGCCCGGATGCCCTCTCGCACGCGCTGGGGTTGCCCGGCGCCGATGTTCTGGCCCACAAAGGTGGTGATGGCGGCCGCCAGGGCCGAAACCGGCAAAAAGATGAAGCCATCCACCTTCACCGCCGCGTTGTATCCGGCGATGAAGACCGCCCCCTGTCCGTTGATGAGCGGCTGCATCACCATCATGCCCACCGAAAAGAGCGCGTTTTGCAGCCCCATGGGCACTCCCAGCTTGAGGGTCGCACCAAAGGCCTCCCGGTGCAGCCGGCTTTTTAGAAGCGGTACATGGACATCGGGGTACTTGCGGCCAATGAACCACTGGCTCAGCGCCCAGCTGAACAGCTGACTGAGCACCGTTGACCATGCCACCCCGGCCACGCCCAGGGGCAAGACGACAGCCAGCAGCACCGCCAGCACAATGTGCAGCACACTGGAGGCGATGAGGATGACCAGCGGCGTCTGGCTGTCGCCAATGCCCTGAAGCACGCTGGCGTTGACATTGTAGCCGAACTGCGGCAGCAGCCCCAGATAATAGATGATCATGTAGAGCTTCGCATCGTCAAAAAGCACGGCGTCGGTGCCCAGCAGCCGGAGGAAGGGTCCGGCCGTCAGGATGCCGAAGAGGGTCAGCGGCACGGCGCTGATGAGCAGGAAGGCATTCATGCTGCCCACCACCCGGCGCACGCCCTCCATGTCCCGCCGCCCGAAGTGCTGGCTCACCAGCACCGAGGCCCCCAGGCCCAGGCCGAGAAAAATCGAGGTGAGCATGTAGGTGATTGGGAAGCCGACACCCACGGCGGCCAGGGCCTCGGTGCCCACCTGTCGGCCCACCACCATGCCGTCCACCACGGTGTAAAGCTGCTGGAACAAGCTGCCCAGCAAAATGGGCAGCGAAAAACGCAAAATCAGGGGCAGGCTTGGCCCCGAGGTCATGTCGACCGCGCCCGATTTAATAGCGGCCATGGCAGAAATGAAAAATTATTTTCATGTCAATTACCACCCGAACAATATTTTTCATTTTCCTAGATTGCCCCTACTATACCACCGCACAGCCCCCTTGTCAAATGGCAAAAAAGTTTCGGAATGGCCAATATAATCAACTATTTCTGCAACTTTTTAATCTATTTGCCAAGAGAACAGCGGAAGAAAGGACTGTTTCGCAAACTCTTTGAGCCTTCAGCCCTCTGCCGCAAAAGCTGTGCAAAAAACACATCTTTTTCAAAAAAAAGATAAAAATTAAAGGCGGAATTGCACAATCGTACAATTTCCGCCTGGTTTTGCGGGTGCACTTGTCCTTTCGCAGGGCGTGACGGCCCCGGCACGCCGCCTTGCGCATCTGTCATTGCGAAACCCACACCGAAGTTGCGTAGCAACTTCAAGGGGTTTGTCGCCGTAGGCGAAACCCACACCGAAGTTGTGCAGCAACTTCAAGGGGTTTGTCGCCGTAAGCGAAACCCACACCGAAGTTGTGCAGCAACTTCAAGGGGTTTGTCGCCGTAGGCGAAACCCACACTATACCACCTGAATCTCCCCGGCCACACTGCGCTCGAAGAAGGCACGCACCGCCTTGGGGTCGCGGGTGTTGCCCAAAATCCACATGAGCTTGGTGACCGCTGACTCAGTGGTCATGTCGACCCCCTCGATGGCGCCCTGGCGCAAGGCCTTCTGCCCCACCTGATAGATGTTGAGGTCCGAGCTCTCGTAAAGGCACTGGCTGACCACCACCACTGAGACGCCGTTCTTCTCGGCCAGGGCCAGCTTGGCCACAAAATCCCGCCGCACAAACTGAATGCCGCCGGCCCCAAAGGCCTCGATGACAATGCCGCGATAGCCGTGATCCACCAAAAAATCGATGATGCGCGGGTTGCTGCCCGGCGTCAGCTTGAGGAGGAAGACATCGCTGTCCATGTCGGTGTCGAGCCTCGGCTCGCCGGTGATTTTGGGCAGCACGGCCTCGTTGAGCTGTAAGCCCTTGGCGTCGATGATGGCAGCGTAGGGCAGGTTGACGCTCTCGAAGGCGTCGAAGGCCGTCGTCTTAACCTTGACGGCCCGGCAGCCTAAAATAATCTTGCGGTCGAAGGCCACAAAGATGCCCGCACGCCCGGACGCAGCCATGGCGAAGGCGCAGCGCAGGTTGGAGACGGCGTCCGTCAAGGCCTCGGAGATGGGCACCTGCGAGCCGGTGAACACCACTGGAATGGGCGGGTTTTCCAGCATGAAGGTCATCATGGAGGCCGTGTAGGCCATGGTGTCGGTGCCGTGGGTCACCACAATGCCGTCGTAGAGGGCAAAGCCCGCGAAAATTTCGGCGGCAATCACCTTCCACTCCTCGGGCTGGATATTGGTGCTGTCCAGGGTATAAAGCTCGCGCACGGTCAGGTCAAAGGCGCCGGCGTTGTCGCCCAGATGGCGCAAAATCTCGTCGCAGCCCAGAGGGGTCAGGCCCTCCTCCGAAGCCACACTGGCAATGGTGCCTCCGGTGGTCAGCATGAGTATCTTTTTCATGGGGGTCTCTCCTAGTTGATGTCGTTTTCCACCCCTATTTTATACGAAAACCGCCCCGAATGGAAGGCTTTCCCGAAAAACGGTTCTACGACCTTGAGCATGGATAAAATGAAATATGGCCACATCAAAATACGTTACTGATTTTACGCTATGAGTTGGCTGGCCCACTATGAAAACCGGCACAGAAATGAAAGCATCCGGCGAGGGCTATCGCACCGTACCAAATAGGAAGCGGCGTTAGCG
>JGI994J12354_10004850_pt1 | contig 11885 bp, 7 predicted proteins | sample IntmicLarv3ML3BL_FD_12354 | JGI IMG/M metagenome (IMG submission 12354) | reverse complement strand
ATATCGGCTGGGATTTGAACCGCCGCGAGCCTGTGTACTTGCGCGAGTTCTTCCCGGATTCCATTGCCGTGCGCAGTGCGCAGTCCGCGCGCGTGACAGTGATGCCCGGCTGCGAGCGCACCTACAATGAGTGCCTGCAAAGCTATCTGGAGCTTTGGAGCAAGCTGGGACGTCTGCGCGGCCTTTCCGCCCTGATTCATGTAACGGACATCGTGGAGGAGAACAACACGGCCTACGCGGTGTCGGACTACATCGAGGGCTGCACCCTGCGCGAATATTTGCTGATTAAGAGCAAGACCGGCTCGTTCCCCTGGGAGCGGGTGCGCCAGTTGCTCATGCCGGTGCTTTCCGCGATTGGCTCCTTGCATTCCGCGGGCATCATTCACCGCGGAATCTCCCCCACCACGCTGCTGGTCGGGCAGGACGGCAAGGTCTGGCTCTCCGGCTTCAGCATCTCTCAGGCGCGCACCGCGCGGGGAGATTTGAACGCGCAGCTCTTCCCCGGCTATGCTGCGATTGAGCAATACGGCTTCAAGGGGCAGCAGGGCAGCTGGACGGATATTTATGCCTTTGCAGGCGTACTCTACCGCGCCATCATCGGCAGCGACCCGATTGAGGCAACGCTGCGCGCCTCCAACGACCGCCTGATGGTACCGGGGCAATTCGCGGAGCAGATTCCCGCCTATGTCATCCACGCGCTGGTGAACGCCATGCAAATCCGCCCGGAGGACCGCACGCGCACCGTGGATTTGCTGCGCGCGGAGCTGAACGCCTCCCCCAGCGCCGCCATTGCGGGGGAAGCCTATTCCCGCGCGAACAGCCGGCAGCCTACCGCATCAACCCCGGTGACGCGAAAAGCGCCCGCACCCAAAGCGCCACCGAAGAAGACTGCCGCCAACATCCGCGCCCAGCAAAAGAAAACCGCGCTGCGCGCCGCGCTGGCGTGCCTTGGCGTTGGGATTGCAGTGCTGGGTGTACTGGCCGCCGTGTTCCATGACCGCTTTCCGAGTTCCTCCGCCAACCAGACGACCACGGCGGCAACCACCGCGCCGCCTGTGATGGAGGAGGTGCCGAACCTGATCAACGACCGGCCGTATCTGACCGTCATGGACGACACCGCGCTCAACGAACGCTTCACCTTTAAGGTAATATTCACCTTCAGCGACCGCGTGGAAAGCGGATATATCATGAAGCAAAGCATTGACGCCGGCAAGAAGGTGGCACGGGGCACGGAAATTACGCTGACCGTCAGCCAAGGCAAGGAACAGGTGGTGCTGCCCAACTTCATCGGGCAGACGCTGGACAAAAGCAACGCGGACTTGAACAAATTCCGCTATGAGCTGCGCACCGTGGAAAATGACGGCTCCCACAAGGAGGGAACCGTAAAGGATATGAACCTCAGCCCCGGCAAATCCTACCCCAAGGGCACCGAATTGACCATCCGCGTCTGGGGGTCTCCGCCCACTGCCCCGCCGAAAACGAATCCACCGCCGCCCGCAATCGAAACAGAACCAAACGACTATCAGCCAGAGCCGTAATACAAAAAAGCAAGGGGAAAATGAAATGTTTTCCCTTGCTTTTTTATTTGGAATTCGTATTATTGATCCATCGTTTGGTCGTACAGCAACGTGGTTTCCAGCGCGATTTGAACGGCTGCCTCCAGCGCTTCGGGTACAAGAATATCCCAATTGTCCAACCGGGTGTGGTAGTAGCGCGGCGGGGTGGGATCCATGGCGCAGAATCCTGTGGAGCGAATGCCGCCTTGGGTGAAAGCCGCCGCGTCGCAGGAGCCGATGTAGATGGATTCATACTTCAACTCAAAGCCATGATTGGCGGCGGCCTGCTTCACCAGCGCGCAAACCTCGGGATTGTGGCGCACGGTGCCGCTCATGTCACGGTTATAGACCGCCATATGCTCCAAATCGCGGAAAGTATCCATGCCGATGCAGATGGTCGGTGTGTCCATCATCTCTTGCTTGTGCGCCTTCACATAGGCCTTTGCGCCGCGCAGCCCCGCCTCCTCCGAGCCGGAGAGAATGCAGACCACCTCGGTGTTTTCAAAGCGCAGCCCCGCGCGTTCCATTTCACGCAGTACGCACATACTTGTGTAGCAGCCGGAGAGATTGTCCGCCGCGCCGGGGACGCTCTTAAAGGGATTCTGAAAAAACAAGACGCCGACAACGCAGAGGAAAAGCGGCAGAAATGCATAGCCCACCACCGTGAACAGGATACCGAAAAAGCCGCTCGCGGTCGGAACAGCGGTGAACTCCATCAGAATCCACTTGAGCAGATTGGCAAACAGCGCCGCAAACAGCCCCACCACGGCGGGAATCATCACCAGCTTCATCCCCACGCCGCCGAGCTTGTAGTGGAGAGTCCACTCATACTGTGAATCCGCATGACCCACGAAGATGATGCGCCGCTTCATTTCACCTGTGGGCTTGCGCACAGCGATAACGTTATGAGAGGGATGCCCGGGGAAGAGAAAATCCACCATCTGCCGATACATCAAAAACTCGCCCACCAGCGGCGCCAGCGCGATAACCGCCGCAGCAAAACCGCTCAGCGGCAGGTTAAGCCAAAACAGCGCCCCGCTGGCCGCACCCAAGAGCACCGTAAACGGAATGAAGCCCATAAATGCCTGCCGATGCACGGTGAACCCCTCAATTTCCACGGAATCCGACCATTCGCCCAACTCCCGCGCCATCTCCCGCTGGGCATCGTATTCCGCCTTGCTGCCCGGCGCGCGCGGCCCAAACCGCTCAATCAATTCTTTGATGCGCGCGCAGCTGTACTGCGCCGCCTCCTTGACCTGAAACGCATATTCCGCACTTTTCGACCCTTCTGTACCCATAATCTCTGCCCTCTCTTTCAACTCTTCTCAACGGAGTTAATTTATTCTATCACATTGCTGCGCAAAAAGCTCTATCTGTTTGGAAAAAAAGTGAGTCGTTTATCAGTTTTTTCTGTGCTGCCGCTGCAAGCATAAGCAAAAGAGCACAGATTGCTGAAAACGCATAAAGATACGGAAAACGAAAAGATTAATCTGCAGCAAAACGTATCTTCATGCCTTGCGCGTAAGAAAGGGGCTGCAGCAAAACGAAACGTTTTGCTGCAGCTCCTTCCCCGCTTTCAATACCGAATTTCTCCGGCTGTTTATTCACAAGAACTTCATTGCTGGGTCTAATACCCCTCGCGATGTTCGCGCGTCCGCTTCTGCGGCGGGGCAGTTCATTTCACCGTCACCACGCATTTTGCGGTTTTTCCGTTGAAAGTTTTGTAGGTGATGGTTGCCGTGCCCTTTGCCACGGCAGTGACTTTTCCGCCGGAACTCACCTTGGCGACTTTGGTATTGCTGGATGTCCAGGTCTTGCCCAAGCTTGCCGCACCACTGGGATTGAGCGTTGCTTTCAGCGTGGATGTTTTGCCCTTTGCCAGCGTTACTTTTGAGGCACTGAGCTTGGCGCTTGTGGGCGCGGCCTTGACTGTGACTTTAAAGGTCGTTGTTTTGCCGTTGAAGGTTGTGATGGTAATGGTTGCCGAGCCGACCTTTTTGGCAGTGATTTTTCCGCTGGAATCCACCGCTGCCACAGCAGTATTGCTGGATTTGTAGGTCTTTTTGTAACTCGCCTCGCCGGCGTCCAGCACGGTCTTGATGGTATATTTTTCTCCCACGCCGATTGTGGCGCTGGCAGGGCTGGCACTGATGCTCACGGGTGCGGCCTTTACCGTAACAGTAACGGATGCCGTTTTGCTGTTGAACGTCTTTATGGTAATTGTTGCCGTGCCCGACCGAACTGCCGTGATCTTTCCGTTCGCATCCACAGAGGCAATCGCGCTGTTGCTGCTTGTCCAAGTGCGCTTATAGCTTGCCGCAGAGGTGGAGTTGAAGCTCATGGAGGCGGCAAATGTTTCGTTCTTGCCGAGTGTGACAGCGGTTTTATTCAGCTTTACGCTGGTGGGCGCTTCCTTTACCGTAACGGTAATGCTTGCTGTCTTGCTGTTGAAGGTTGTAAGCGTGATGGTCGCCGTGCCTGCCTTGACTGCCGTGATTTTGCCGTTCGCGTCCACCGTGGCAACCGCTTTGCTGCTGCTTGTCCAAGTACGTTTATAGCTTGCCGCAGAGCTGGCATTAAAGCTCACAGTTGGGGCAAAAGTCTCTTTCACGCCGAGCGTAACAGCGGTTTTGCTCAGCTTCACGCTGGTGGGGGCGGCCTTGACGGTGATGGAAACGTTAGCCGTCTGCCCCTTCGCGGTTTTCGCGGTAATGGTGGTTGACCCCGCCTTGACTGCCGTGATTTTGCCGTTGGCATCCACCTTGGCAATGGTGCTGTCCTTGCTCGACCAAGTGACGGCGATAGACGCAGAGAGCGTCGCCTTCGGCGTAACCGTTTCTTTCACCGCAAGCGTCACGGAAGAAGGGCTCAGGCTGATTGACGGATTTTTCGGATCCAGCTGCAGGTTCTCCGTTTTCAGCAGAACCCCGCAGCGCGTGCAGCGCAGCTCGCGCTTGCCTGCTTTGGTACCGGTGGATTCGACAGCGACCTTCCATGTTCCCTGGTCATGCCGAAGCTTGGTAATATTTTTTGTCTCCTTATGGCTGCCGTTGTGCGCGCAAAGGCGGGTTTCGATGCCCGTGGCGGTGCAGGAGGGTTCTTTGGTTCTTCTCCATTCGCCCCAGCTGTGGTTTTTGCTGTTGATTTTCACCGACTGGATTTCCTCTGCGCCGCAGGCGCAGGTACGCGTATCCACGCCCGGCTCGCTGCAGGTGGGAACCACGGTGGTTTGCCATGCACCGAAGGCGTGCTCGTGCGGCGGCAGCTTCGGAATCGGCTCGGTTTTGGTGTGCAGGGAATCATTCATGCAGGTGTACAGCATGATGCCTTCCTCATCCACCGTCGCGGCTTTCTGCACCTCGCCGGCATTCCATTGATGCCCCAGCTCAGAGATGGCTTTCGTATCTTTCGCATCGCAGACGGTGCAGACGCGGGTCTCCTCACCGTCTTTGGTGCAGGTAGCGGCGGTTGTTTTTTGCCATTCGCCGAACGTATGCCCAAGCGCAGAAATGGGGCGCGTTTCTTTTGCGCCGCATGCACAGATGTGGGTTTCCTCACCGGCTGCAGTACAACTGGGGTCTGTGGTTTTTTGCCACTCACCGTACGCATGGGTATGCTCCTCCACGGGGGGGTCACCCTCTGCAGCAAAGGCACCAAACGGCACCGCAGACATCATCCCAAACACCAGCACAGCTGCCAACAGCCCCGTCATCAGTCTTTTTCTGAAGTTTTTCATAAAAAATCACTCCTCTTTCTTCATTCATATGGATATAACAGAAAAAATCCATTTTATATATTTTAAACGTTTGCTGCCCCTTTGTCAATGCCAAATTGCAGGTTGATTGAAAATTTCAAGGTGAAATTCACCGTGCCGCAAGGGTTTTCGGCAAAAAAAGAGATGCCGCAAACATTTTGTTTTGCTGCATCTCTCAACTTCTGCCAAAGACTATCTGCGGGGGCGTCTGTCGTCGCGGCCGCCTCTGCGGTCGTCTCTGCGGGGGGCGGGACGGCGGGGTGCGTCGGAGATGGTGTTCTCCGGCACGAGACCCTTGACCTCGATGAGCGCATCGCGGCGGGAGAGGTTGAGTCTGCCCTGCTCGTCGATTTCGCGCACCTTGACGATGACCTCATCGCCTACATTCACCGCGTCCTCGCACTTCTCGGTGCGCTTGACATCCAGGTGGCTGATGTGGACAAGGCCTTCCTTGCCGGGAGCGATTTCCACGAACGCGCCGAAGTCCATCAGGCGGGTGACAACACCCTTATAAATCGCGCCGACCTCCGGGTCGTCCACGATGGTGCGAATCATGAGCAGTGCCTTCTCGGCATCCGCCAAATCCATGGCGCTGATGAAGATGGAACCATCCTCTTCCACGTCCACCTTACAATTGCACTCGGCGCAAATCTTTTGAATGACCTTACCCTGCTTGCCGATGACCTCGCTGATTTTCTCCACCGGAATCTGGGTGTTGAGCATCTTCGGCGCATACTGCGAAAGCTCCTTGCGCGGCTCGGGGATAACGGGCAGCATAATATCGTCCAGAATATACAGGCGCGCCTTGCCGGTTTTCTCCAGCGCCTCGCGGATGATTTCGGGGGTCAGACCGTGTACCTTCAAGTCCATTTGGATGGCGGTGATGCCCGCGTGGGTGCCCGCGACCTTGAAGTCCATATCGCCGAAGAAATCCTCCAGACCCTGAATGTCCACCATGGTCATAAAGCGGTCACCCTCGGTCACAAGACCGCAGGAGATGCCCGCCACCGGGGCCTTAATCGGCACGCCCGCTGCCATGAGGGACAGCGTAGAGGCACAGATAGCGCCCTGGGAGGTGGAGCCGTTAGAGGAAATAACCTCGGACACCAGACGCAGACTGTAAGGGAACTCCTCCACGGAGGGAATCACAGGCAGCAACGCCTTTTCGGCGAGCGCGCCGTGGCCGATTTCGCGGCGGCCCGGACCTCTGGAGGGGCGGGTTTCGCCCACGGAGAAGGAGGGGAAGTTGTAATGGTGCATATAGCGTTTGTGGTCTTCATTGTCCAAGCCGTCCAACAGCTGGGAGTCGCGCATGGTGCCAAGCGTCGTCACGGTCAAGACCTGGGTCTGGCCTCTGGTAAACATACCGGAGCCGTGTACCCGGGCGAGCAAGTCCACCTCGGAGGCGAGGGGACGAATTTCGTCAATCCCTCTGCCGTCCACGCGCTTGCCGTCGTCCAGCAGCCAGCGGCGCACGACGTACTTTTGCAGCTTGTACATGCAATCCTCGATTTTGTCAAGCTGGTCGGGATACTGCGCGTCAAACTGCGTGTGCACGCTCGCATAGATGGGCTTCAGGCGCTCGTCACGGATGCGCTTATCGTCCGTATCCAGCGCAAGGCGGATGTCCGCAATGGCGAAGTCCTTGATGGCTTCGTACATGGCGGGATCAGGGTCATTGGAGGGGAAGTCGATTTTCGGCTTGCCCACGGCGTCCTTGATTTCCTGAATAAAGGCAACCAAGCGCTTGTTTTCCTCGTGCGCAAGCATGATGCCGTCAAACATCTCATCGTTCGTTACTTCATTTGCGCTCGCTTCAATCATCGCCACCAAATCCGCAGTGGAGGCCACGATGACGGACATGCGGCTCTTTTCGCGCTGCTCAAACGTGGGGTTGATGACATATTCGCCGTCCACCAAGCCAACACAGGAGCCGGCAATCGGGCCGTCCCAGGGGATGTCCGAAATGGAAACCGCGATGGAAACGCCGAGCATGGCGGCAATATCGGTCTGGCAGTCCGGGTCAACGGACATAATGGTTGCCACAACACCGACGTCATTGCGCATATCCTTGGGGAACAAGGGGCGAATCGGGCGGTCAATCACGCGGCCTGCAAGGGTCGCCTTTTCGCTCGCTCTGCCCTCACGGCGCGGGAAGGAGCCGGGGATTTTGCCCACGGCATAGTGCTTCTCCTCAAAGTCCACGGAAAGCGGGAAAAAGTCGATGCCGTCACGGGGCTTTGCGGACATGGTTGCGGCGCAGAGGATGTTGGTGTCGCCGTAGCGCACCATGCAAGAGCCGCCTGCGAGCTGCGCCATTTTGCCGACCTCAACCACAAAGGGTCTGCCGGCGATGGTGGTTTCGAAGGTTCTGAATTCTTCAAACATTGCGATAAGTCCTTTCTTTGCCGGGACTCCCCGGCACTTCTTTTTATTTCCTCAAAGCGGTGCGGACTTAGCAATAAACCCAATGTCAAAACATATTTTGCGCACTCGGTTCACTGCTAAAACCAATTCACACGCTTTGCCGGATGCTTCGTGAAAACGGAAAGATGGGGCAGGCAACCGGCCGAAACGGCCTCTGCCCGCCCCCTGCAAAGCTTATTTGCGGATGCCAAGCTCAGCAATGATGCTGCGGTAGCGCTCGATGTCATTGCTCATGAGATACTTCAAAAGGTTGCGCCGATGACCAACCATTTTCAGCAGGCCGCGGCGGGAGTGATGATCCTTTTTGTGGATTTTCAGATGCCCGGTCAAATCGTTGATGCGCTTGGTCAGCACGGCGATTTGCACCTCGGGAGAGCCTGTGTCGCCCTCGTGCAATGCATACTTCTGCATGATGTCGGTTTTTTCTTGCTGTGTCATGTTCTTTTCACCTCATTAATTATTTGCGCGTTCCCGAAAACCCAGCAGAGGGCAGGTGAAGCAGGCGAATTCCCGCTTTTTTACCGCAAGGCGGTTGAATCCCCAAGCCGCGTATTGGGCGCGTATGGAATGTATTATACCACCAGAACGGCGGATTGTAAAGGTTTTTTCTTGCCAAATGCTTGGAAATGCGGAGAAATGATGGATTTTTGTGAGGAATGACAAAAAACAGGGCGGATTGCTGTCATAGATGGACAAAGGCGCTGATTTGTCTTGTCAGATTGTGGGGGTGACGAGGGCGCATCGGGCAGATTCTTCCGCCGTTCTGTATTCTTGAGGACTTGATTCACATAAAAATACGTCGGCAATAGATTTTCGCGTTGACATGTGATATAATTGGGTTGTCCAGACAGTGTCTGGACAGTCAAGCCCTTGATATGGATGCCGAAACGCCGCAAAATCATTCCGCTAACATTAGCGGAATGATTCGCGGAATAACCGGCGAATTGAACGAAACACGCTTGGCGATTATCAATTTCATAATTGTATAGAGGAGAAAAACACCATGCAGATCATCACCAAAACTCTCAGCGACATTGTCTGCGCCGCGTTTGAATGCTGCGGCTATGATGCCGCGCTCGGCGTTGTTACGGCCTCTGACCGGGTGGATTTGTGCCAGTTTCAGTGCAACGGCGCGATGAAAGCGGCGAAGCTCTACAAAAAAGCGCCCATCGCCATTGCGAACGAGGTGGCGGAAATCCTGCGCGAAAACGACATTTTTGCCAAGGCGGATGCTGTCCCGCCCGGCTTCCTGAACCTCACGCTTACGGACGCTGCCCTGCTGGACGCGGTCAACGCGGCGGCTTTGGACGGCGGCTTCGGCATCCCGCAGGCGAAGGCGGGTGAGACCATCGTCATCGATTACGGCGGCGCGAATGTTGCCAAGGCACTGCACATCGGGCATCTGCGGCCCGCCATCATCGGCGAGGCGCTCAAGCGGCTGGCAAAATCCGTGGGCGCAACAGTACTGGGGGATGTACATCTGGGCGACTGGGGGCTGCAAATCGGCCTGGTCATCGCGGAGCTGGAGGCGCGCAATCCGCAGTGGGACTGCTTTCAGCCGGACTTCCCGGCGGACGGCAGTGTACCGGAGCTTTCCGTGCCGCTGCTGAACGAGGTTTACCCCGCCGCGAGTGCAAAATCCAAAATTGACAAGGATTTTTCCGCCAAGGCGCACGCCGCCACTGTGGCGCTGCAGAACCGCGAGGCAGGCTGCATTGCCCTGTGGCAGGAGATGATGCGCGTTTCCGTCCCGGATTTGCGAAAGATATACGACCGCCTGAACGCCGATTTTGACCTGTGGTACGGCGAGAGCGACGCGGATGTCTGCATCGCGCCGACGCTGGATACCGTGCGCGAGAAAGGTCTTCTGAAGGAAAGCGACGGCGCGTGGATTGTGGAGGTTGTGGAGGAGACGGACAAGGCGCCCATGCCGCCGATTCTGCTGCGCAAGTCGGACGGCTCCAGCAACTACGAAACCACGGATTTGGCGACGATTTACCAGCGGCAAAAGGATTTTCAGCCCGCGCGGATTTGGTATGTGACGGACAACCGCCAGGCGCTGCATTTTGAGCAGGTCTTCCGCTGCGCGAAAAAGGCGGCGCTTGTGCCGCCGGAAACGGAGCTTGTGCATCTGCCCCACGGCACCATGAACGGCAGCGACGGCAAGCCCTATAAAACGCGCGACGGCGGTGTGATGCGGCTGGAGGACTTTCTCAACACTGTTGTGGCCGCAGCCTATAAGAAGCTGAACGAATCGGATTATGTAACGCAGGGCAACAAGCAGGAGGTTGCCGAAAAGCTCGGCATCGCCGCCATCAAATTCGGCGATTTGGTCAACCACCGCACGAAGGATTATGTGTTTGATATGGATCGCTTCCTCGCCTTTGAGGGCAAGACAGGCGTATACATCCTCTACACCATCACCCGCATCAACTCCATCCTGAAAAAGGCGGATTTTGCGGCGGACACTGCCATCATCCCTGCCGTTTATTCGGATTTGGAGCGCACGATGCTGCTTTCCGTCCTGCTCACGGGCGAAACCTTTTTGCGCGCGTTCGATGAAAAGGCGCTCAACTGCCTCGCCGAAAACGCCTTCAACCTCGCCGCGCTGTTCTCGAGATTTTATCACGACAACCACATTCTGACGGAGACGGATGAGGCAAAAAAGCAAAGCCGGCTGATGCTCTGCGCGCTTGTGAAGCGGATGCTGGAAATGCACATGGATGTTTTGGGGATTGAAACAGTGGAGAATATGTGATTGCGCAAAAAAAACTTGCATTCACACCAACTTTCCGATATAATATCCTTGTATCAAAATGCACAAACATACTTTTGGAGGTATACCTATGGTATCAGCAGGCGATTTTCGCAACGGCGTAACGTTCGAGATGGACGGCGCAGTGTATCAAATCATTGAGTTTCAGCATGTGAAGCCCGGCAAGGGCGCGGCCTTTGTGCGCACGAAAATCCGCAATGTGATTGCGGGCTCCGTGGTGGAGCGCACCTTCAACCCCTCGGAAAAATTCCCCACCGCTTATATTGAGCGCAAGGAGATGGGCTATTCCTACAACGACGGCGATTTGTATTATTTCATGGATCCGGAGAGCTATGAGCTGGTGCCCATCAACGCGGATGTACTGCCGGAGAGCTTCCGTTTTGTGAAAGAGGATACGGTCTGCAAGATTTTGTCCTACAAGGGCAGCGTTTTTGGACTGGAGCCGCCGACCACCGTGACGCTTCAGGTCACCAAGACCGATCCCGGCTTTAAGGGCGACACCGCCACAAACGCCACCAAGCCCGCCGTTTTGGAGACCGGCGCGGAAATCCGCGTGCCCCTCTTCATTGACGAGGGCGAAATGCTGTTGGTAGACACGCGCGACGGCGCATATCTCAGCCGCGCATAAAAAATATTATTTAGAGGAGTAACGATGATGAATTTAACCGAAAAAGTTGCACATCTCAAGGGTTTGGCCGAGGGACTTGCGCCGGACGAAAAGAAAGCCGAAGTCAAGCTCATCAACGCGATGATTGCCATTCTGGACGATCTTGCGCTGACCGTGAGCGATTTGGAGGACACCGCTGCCGTTCTGAGCGAGCAAATTGACGCGGTAGACGAGGATTTGGACGAGCTGGAAGAATTCGTCTATGATGAGTTCGATGACGATGATGACGATTTTGACGATGACGACGAGGACGAAGAGTATTACGATGTCCAGTGCCCCTCCTGCGGCGAAACCATCTGCGTGGACGGCTCCATTCTGGAGGAAGGCAGCATCGCCTGCCCGAACTGCAATGAAGAGCTGGAATTCGAGATTGAATGCGACTGCGGCTGCGAGGACTGCAGCCACGACGACTGATTCAATGCAACACGGGGCCGGATGTCCCCGGCGGTTTCGCTGCCGGGGGGATTCGGCCTTTTGAATTTGTGATTGGGGGTCTTTTTGATGAAAACACTGGTAGTCTATTACTCCTTCTCCGGCCACTGCAAAAAGTATGCAGAGGAGCTGGCCGCCGCGCAGGATTTGGATTTGCTGGAGCTGCGCGACGAAAAGAAGATGAACATGCTCCGCGCCTTTTACCCCGGCTGCCCCAACGCCATGAAGCGCGCCCCCGCGCGGCTTGCGGACTTCGCCTACAACTGGCCGGAC
>JGI994J12354_10004849_pt1 | contig 11889 bp, 8 predicted proteins | sample IntmicLarv3ML3BL_FD_12354 | JGI IMG/M metagenome (IMG submission 12354) | reverse complement strand
TACCTTTTATCTATATAAATTCGTTTTAATATATAAAAGTTCTACATGAAATCAGATTAAAAAAAGAAACCGAAATATCGGTTTCTTTTTTGGTTCACAAGGACGATTTCTTTTTAGTCAAACAATGATAATTGGTCACTCTCTGGTAAATCGCCAAACAATCCCATTTCGTCCATAAAATCAACCACTGTCTTACTCACTTTTGTACGTTGTCTAAAATCTTCTCTCGACAAATATGTTCCTTGTGCCGCTGCCTGTTCCACTGCCTCAGCCGCCTTATCTCCCATTCCCTCAATCGAAGAAAGCGGTGGCATTAACTTCCCATCTATAATTTGAATATACTGTGCCTTTGCTTTGTAGATATCAATCGGCAAAAATTCATAACCCCTTGCGTACATTTCTAAAACACTACGCATTTCTTTCAGTGTGTTTTGCTCTTTTTCTGTCAGTGAATCACTACGCCTCTTGTAGTCTTTGATGTAACTTTCTAAGCGTTCTTTTCCCCGACACATTAACTCATACGAAAAAGAAGTTGCACGAATACTAAAGTATGCCGCATAGTATGCAAGTGGATAATTCACCTTGCAATAAGCAATTCGATACGCCATCATAACATAGGCTGCTGCATGTGCTTTAGGGAACATATATTGAATCTGTTTACAAGAGCCAATATACCACTCTGGTACATTTGACGCTCTCATTGCTTCTTCCCATTCTGGTGTTAAACCTTTCCCTTTTCTCACACTCTCCATAATGGCAAAAGAAAGCGCACTATCCATTCCCATATTGATTAAATAGGTCATGATATCATCTCGCGTACAAATAGCTGTAGAAATCGTCGCATCTCCATTTTGAATAAGCGTCTGTGCATTATTAATCCACACGTCTGTCCCATGCGACAAACCAGATATTCGTATCAGATCTGATAAATTCTTTGGTTTCGTTTCAAGCACCATCTGAATAACAAATTCTGTACCAAATTCTGGAACACCAAGACAACCTAGTGGTATTCCATCAATGTCTTTTGGTTCAATTCCTAAAATAGAAGTCCCTGCAAATAAAGCCATAACCCCTGCATCATCTAACGCTACATCTGTTGCTTTAAAAATATTATTTACACCATCGTATTCATTTTCCAAAACAGGCGAATTGATATAGTTCTCTAACGTTTTAATTATCGTTGGATCATCATGTCCCAGAATATCCAATTTCAATAAATTATGGTCAATCGAGTGATAGTCAAAATGTGTGGTAATGATGTTCGTTTCCATATCGTTTGCGGGGTGTTGCACTGGGGTAAATGAGTTGATGTCTTCACCATGTGGTAACACGATAATACCACCTGGGTGTTGCCCCGTACTTCTCCTAACGCCTGCACAGCCCTTTAAGACACGCTCAATTTCACATTTTCGCTTTCTAATGTCTTTTTCATCATAATACTTTTTTACATATCCAAACGCCGTTTTATCTGCCATCTTTCCAATCGTTCCTGCACGAAAAGTCTGCCCCTCGCCAAAGATAACTTCTGTATACTTATGGGCCTTTGCTTGATAATCTCCCGAAAAATTCAAATCAATATCGGGCTCTTTATCCCCTTTAAAACCTAAGAATGTCTCAAACGGAATATCAAAGCCGTCCTTACAAAGGTCTTTGCCACAAGTCGGACAAACTTTGTCTGGCATATCAAAGCCACAGCCCCCAACATATGCCTTTACTTCTGCAGAATCAAAATCATTATAATGGCAATGCTCACAATAATAATGTGGAACGAGTGGGTTTACCTCTGTAATTCCCGCCATAGTCGCTGCAAAAGAAGAGCCAACCGATCCTCTAGACCCCACCAGATAACCCTCTTCATTTGACTTTTTCACCAGCTTTTCTGCAATAATATACATAACAGAATAACCATTTGAAATAATGGAGTGCAACTCTCTTTCTAATCTATCTACTACAATGCTTGGCAATTCTTCTCCATACATCGTATATGCTTTTTTATAGCAAATATCTCGCAGTTCTTGGTCCGAATTTTCAATAACAGGTGGACACTTATCTGGGCGAACTGGTGCAATTTTCTCTACCATATCTGCAATTTTATTTGTATTGGTAATTACCACTTCTTTTGCTTTTTCAGAACCCAAATATTCAAATTCATCTAGCATTTCTTCTGTAGTACGAAGATAAAGAGGTGGTTGGTTATCTGCGTCTGAAAAGCCCTTACCCGTCATAATAATACGGCGATAAATTTCATCATCTGGATCCAAAAAATGTACATCACACGTTGCTACAACTGGCTTTTTAAAGCGTTCTCCAAGTGCTACAATCTGACGATTTATCTCTTTTAAATCTTCTTGTGAATGTATCTCTCTAAACTTGTCATTTTCAATCATAAACTGGTTGTTCGCAAGTGGCTGAATTTCCAGATAATCATAAAAATTCACCAGTTTCGCAATGTGTTTTTCTGATTTATCATTTAAAATTGCTTGATATAGCTCTCCTGCTTCACACGCAGTACCAATGATAAGCCCCTCACGGTACTTACTAAAGGCACTCTTTGGTATTCTTGGTCTTTTTCCAAAATAGTGCAAATGTGATTCTGAAATCAATGTATACAAATGTCGTCTGCCAATCTCATTTTTTGCCAAAATAATTGCATGATAAGATGGCTGTTTACGAATTGCATTCACATTCATATTTCCAAACTGGTTCAGACCTTTTAAGGTTACAATATCCCTTTCCCTTAGCATTTCAATAAACCGTATAAAGATTTCTGCTGTCGTCTCTGCATCATCTACTGCACGGTGATGGTTAAGAAGTGGTATATTCAGTGTTTTTGCAACAATATTTAAGCGATAACGTGTCAGTGTTGGCAATAATATTTGTGCTATTTTTAATGTATCAATAGATAAGAACTCTTTTTCAATTTCTTGATATCGGCAATTTTGCATTAAAAATCCTACATCAAACCCTGCATTATGTGCTACTAAGGTTGCATCTCCTATAAACTCCAAAAACTCTGGCAATACCTTTTCAATCTCAGGTGCGTCCAAAACCATCGTATCTTGAATACCTGTCAATTTTGTAATTTCAAATGGTATCGGTCTTTTTGGATTAACAAACGTAGAATATCGTGCAATAATCTTTCCATCTTGTATTTTCACAGCACCAATTTCAATGATTTTATCCTTTATAGCACTTAGTCCTGTTGTCTCTAAGTCAAACACAACAAAGGTATCTGCAAATGTTTCTTCTCTCGCCCCCACTGCTATTTCTGTCAAATCATCTACCAAATATGCTTCTACACCATAGATTACTTTAAATGGATCTTCTTTTGGCAATCTTTCAATAAAGTGGTGTGCATCTGGAAATGCTTGTACTACACCATGATCTGTAATTGCAATCGCTTGATGTCCCCACGAATGCGCACGCTTTAGAATATCCGTCGTATCCGATACACCGTCCATATCACTCATTTTTGTATGGCAGTGCAATTCAACTCGTTTTTCTATACTCGTATCTGTTCTTGATTGCGTAAAATCTACTGCTCGCTTAATTCCCACGATAGAGCCGATTGTCAGTTCTCCATCAAACTTATCAATCGTTGTAATACCTTTAATTTTTAAGAATTTCCCCTTGTCTACTTCTGGCAAAATATCAACCAACTGTTCATTTCGCACAAACATTTTCACAACAATCGTATCTGTAAAATCTGTAATCGCAAAAATAATAATCGTCTTTTCGTTTCGTATTTCTCTTGTTTCACACTTAATCATTTTACCCAGTATGGTGATTTCGCCCATTTCACCCACTACTTGATTGAGTGGAATTGCATCATCATCAAAATTTCTGCCATAAATCAAGTTTGGATCATCACTCTTTGGTGCCTTATATTCTCGTTTGACATAAGGCTTTTTCTCTTTCTCTTTATTGTCGCTTGCATCTTTTGTTTCCGTCTTTTCTTTTGGCACAAGTGGTGCTTGATTCACTGCAAGCGTTTCCAATTCTCTCTTTAACCTTTGTTCATTTTCTTGTTGCATATTGCTTATTTTCGCTTGTATATAGCTCACACGAATTTCTATATCCATATGAAATCTATCTTTTAATATATTTTTCAAATACTGTATGAGTTCATCTCGTTTGCTCTCTACAACGATTGTCTTTTCCAATTCCATGCACAGTACATCTTCTTCAAAAGAACATTTTGCACTACGAAAAACATTTTCCATAACTGCACTTTGCATACCCAATTCCAACAACATACTACTTCTGTACTCTTTAAATAAATTCTGTGGTGTATACTGTGTTGAAAGCTCATATTTTTCTTTTATAGAAACTTTCACATTGCTTTTACCAAATATTTGTTTCTTCACAAGCTCTTCCATTGCGAAAATGACATTTTTCAAAATCAGGTGTTTACTACAAGTATGCACACGAATAAAGTCTCTAGACACATTGCTAGAAACTTTTGTCACCTCGACATCTTCAAATAGCATTTTTTGTTCATTATTTACTATTAGTGTTGGAAACACCTCAAAAAAATTTCGTTTCATGCCTATCTCCAGTTCAATAATTCTTCTCGTAATATATTTAGTAAATTTTCTTCTTTCACTTTCTTGATAATTTCTCCGTAACGTATCAATAGTCCCTCGCCACGCCCACCAGCAATGCCTATATCTGCTTCTTTTGCTTCTCCTGGCCCATTGACAACACACCCCATTACTGCTATCTTGATATTTTGTTCTGCAATCTCTTCTGGCAACTCTTCTATCATCTCTTCTACTTGTTCTGCCAAGCGAATTAGGTCAATTTGCGTACGTCCACAAGTCGGACAAGACACCACCTCTATGCCACCACTTCGAAGTCCAAGTGTCTTTAAAATCAATTTTGCTGAGCGAATCTCTTCTACAGGATCGCCTGTTAAAGAAACTCGAATTGTGTCGCCGATACCTTGATGTAAGATAAGCCCTAAGCCGATTGATGATTTGATGTTCCCTGCCATTAATGTTCCTGCTTCTGTAATACCCACATGAATTGGGTGTGTCGTTTTATCCACAATCAACTCATGTGCCTTTACACTCATCAATACATTCGATGATTTAATACTGACTACTAAATTATCATACCCCATATCTTCTATTAGGTCTACCTTATCTAATGCACTTTCCACAATGCCCTTTGCACTCACACCATGATACTTATCCAAAAATCGTTTTTCCAAAGAACCACTATTTACACCTACTCGAATTGGAACATCATACGCTTTCGCTGTATCAACTACTGCTCGAACTTTCTCTGCACTTCCAATATTTCCTGGATTAATTCGAATCTTATCTGCTCCATTTTCAATGGCAGCAATCGCTAAACGATAATCAAAATGAATATCTGCCACTACTGGAATTGATACTTGTTTCTTAATCTCAGAAAGTGCCACTGCCGCTTCCATCTCAGGAATTGCCATACGCACAATGTCACAACCTGCTTTTTCAAGTGCGTGAATCTGCTTTACACTCGCAGTAATATCTCGTGTGTCTACATTTGTCATAGATTGTATGGCGATGGGATATCCACCGCCAATATTTACATTGCCAACTCTAACAATTTTTGTGTTTTTTCTCATGATATACCTCATAAATTTATAGATTTATTTTACAATTTTCCCGAATACATCTCGTAATGCTGGATAAATTTGTTTAAACTCTTGATATCTAGCCTCGTATTTTGCAACCAAATCTTCTTCTGGTTCTACGGTTTCTACAATGTTTACAAATTCGCCCACTGCCGTTTGCACATCGTTGTATTCACCACAACCAACTGCTGCCAAAATCGCACCACCAAGTGCAGGCCCCTCTTCTGTTTCAATTACATCAACTTTTAGATTCATAACATTTGCGATGATTTTCTTCCACAATGGGCTCTTTGCACCACCACCACAAATTTTCGTTCTTTCGATATTCACACCCAAAGCTCTTGCTACTTCTAAAGAATCGCGTAGTCCAAACGCAACACCCTCTAACACTGCTTGTGTCATATCTGCACGTGTTGTATCCATTGTCATACCTGTAAATGTAGCACGTGCTTTTGGATCATTATGTGGTGAACGTTCGCCCATCAAATATGGCAAGTAAAAGACTGTATTTTCTCCAAGCTCTCCAATACTTGCTTGCTCTGCTACGAAGTCTTTTGTATTTAAAATGTCCTCTGCCCACCATTTGTTGCAAGACGCTGCACTTAACATACAGCCCATCAAATGATACTGTCCGTCTGCATGTGCAAATGAATGTAATGCATTGTGCTTGTCTACTCCAAATTTTTCACTAGAAATGAAAATGGTACCAGATGTTCCAAGTGAAATATTGCACATACCATCACCAACAGTTCCTGTTCCAACTGCCGCTGCTGCATTATCACCTGCTCCTGCAATAATTTTCACATCTGCGCCAAGCCCTAACTCCTGTGCTATCTCTGCTTTTAGCGTCCCTACCACTTCATAACTTTCAAACAATTTGGGTAGTTGTTCTTCTGTAATTCCACAAATAGCAAGCATTTCTTTCGACCAGCATTTTTTCTCTACGTCCATGAGTAACATTCCTGATGCGTCTGATACATCTGTACAAAATGTTCCTGACAAACGGTATGCTAGGTAATCTTTTGGTAACATAATACGCTTTATCTTTTTAAAGTTCTCTTCTTCATTGTTTTTTATCCATTTGACAGATTTTCCTTTCCGATTTCTTCATTTAGATAGTCGGTTTCTTTCCAGGTCCTACCATCGTTCCATAGAATTGCTGGACGAATGACTTCATCATTTTCATCAAGAATCACTAAGCCATGCATTTGTCCCCCAAAACTAATTCCTGCAACTTGTGATAATTCACAACCTACAAGTAATTCTTTTAGTCCCTCCATTGATTGATTATACCAATCTGTTGGATTTTGTTCTGCCCAACCTGCATGTGGAAACGCAAGTGCATATTCCTTTGAAACCACATTTTTAATATTTCCTTTTTCGTCCATCAAAAGCATTTTTACCGATGAAGTTCCCAAATCAACGCCTATATATAACATAATTCGTTCTCCTTTTCATTTCAAATATGTTGTTGTATTATATTTAAGTTTATCATATGAATTATCTAGTTTCTTCTATATGAACCATGAACCAAACAAAGAGACGGGGGGTGCCCCGCCTCCTTAATTGAGTTTACTACTTAGCCCCAAGGATTCTCTGTTTCATATCGTACGCCCTTAGGCTTATTATACCCTATTTCGCTCACATCTACACCTATATATTTAAATACTTCGTAAAGAGACTTGCCAAAGTGTCCAAATGCCACTGCTCCATGATGTGGATAGCCACCCTCAATAAGTACATGGCGGTAGAATCTTCCCATTTCTGGAATCGCAAAGATACCAATCGCTCCAAACGAACGTGTTGCTACTGGCAATACTTCACCGTGTGCAATATAAGCACGCAATACATTATCTGCAGTACTTTGTAGGCGGAAGAACGTAATGTCTCCTGGTACAATATCTCCCTCTAATGTTCCTTGTGTTACCTCTTCTGGTAATGCTCTTGCCATAATCATTTGGTATTTCATTTCCCAAGATTGTAGCTTGCTACTTGCTGTGTTTCCACAGTGGAAGCCCATAAATACATCTGTCGTTGTATAATCAAACTTGCCTTTTATACCCTCTTCATACATATCATAAGGAACCGTATTGTTAATATCTAACAATGTAACCACATCATCACTTACGATTGTTCCAATAAATTCGCTAAGTGCTCCATATATATCCACTTCGCAAGATACTGGAATGCCTCTCGCTGTCAAACGGCTATTTACATAACATGGTACAAAACCAAACTGTGTTTGGAATGCTGGCCAACATTTTCCTGCAATCGCTACATATTCTCTATATCCTTTGTGTCCCTCTATCCAATCAAGCAAGGTAAGCTCATATTGCGCAAGTTTGCTTAGTATTTCTGGTTTCTTATTTCCCTCACCTAACTCTTCTTCCATATCTGCTACGATTGCTGGGATTCTTTCATCACCTGCGTGTTCATTAAACGCTGCAAATAAGTCTAATTCTGAATTCTCTTCAATCTCAATGCCCAAGTTATATAATTGCTTAATTGGAGCATTACAAGCCATGAAGTTTAGTGGACGGGGGCCAAATGAAATAATCTTCAACTTGCTAATTCCATCAATCGCTTTTGCGATTGGGATAAACTCATGAATCATATCTGCACATTCACTTGCTGTTCCTACTGGATATTCTGGAATGTATGCTTTTATATTGCGAAGTTGTAAATTATAGCTTGCATTTAGCATACCACAATATGCATCTCCACGACCTTGCACTAGGTTATCTCCTGTTTCTTCTGCTGCTGCGACAAACATCTTTGGTCCATCGAAATGTTTTGCCAACAATGTTTCTGAAATCTCAGGTCCAAAATTCCCAAGATAGATAACCAATGCATTACAGCCTGCTTTTTTCACATCTTCCAATGCTTGTACCATGTGAATTTCACTTTCCACGATACAAATCGGACATTCATAAATTTCGTCTGCCCCATATTTTCCTTTGTAGGCTTCCATAAGTGCTTTTCTTCTATTTACCGATAAGCTCTCTGGAAAACAATCTCTACTCACTGCTACAACGCCAACTTTCATCTTAGGCTTATTACTCATCTTTTTTCCTCCTACGCTCCTAAATTAATATTTTCACTTATATTCATTGTATCATTATGCTATATTTTCATGCCACCCAAAACTTGTTTTATTAATGGCAAAAACTTGCGATTTTTCATTTGTATGATATACTATATATGTAGCGTTTTGCAACCGTCAACTGTTCAAAATAAGGAGGTTTTTATGAAAATTGTATTTTTAGATGCCAAAACGATTGGCGATGATATTAATCTATCGAGTTTCGATTCTATTGGAGATGTTGTAAAGTACCCATTTTCTACGCCTCTTGAAGTTCCTGCACGTGTACAAGATGCCGATATTATCATTGTTAATAAGGCGATAATAAATGAAGTGACAATAGGTGCTTCCCCTGTGAAACTTGTGTGTGTTACTGCTACGGGTACCAACAACTTAGATAAAACCTATCTCGCAAAGCGTAATATTGCGTGGCGAAATGTTGCCGATTATTCTACTTCAAGCGTAGCACAACATACTTTTTCTGTACTTTTTTACTTATTAGAGAAACTCAATTATTATGATAACTACGTGAAAGAGGGCAAATATGTCAATGATGCAGTTTTCACACATTTTGAAGAGCATTTTCACGAAATCGAGGGAATGACCTGGGGCATTATCGGGCTTGGTAATATTGGGCGTCGTGTCGCCAATATCGCAAAAGCATTCGGTGCGAATGTAATCTATTATTCACCCTCTGGGCAACCGTCGCAAACTGGTTATCACCAAGTAGATTTTCAAACCTTGCTCCATTCTTCTGATATTATTTCTGTGCACGCACCTCTTAATGAGCATACAGAAAATCTGATAAACACAAACGCTTTTACACAAATGAAACCTACCTGCATTTTTCTAAACATGGGGCGTGGACAAATTGTTGTTGAACAAGACCTTTTCGATGCACTTAAGCAAAATAAAATTGCCGCTGCAGGGCTAGATGTACTTTGCGAGGAACCAATGTCTCCTACAAATCCTTTACTTGCATTTACAGACAGTAAGCGACTTCTTATCACCCCACACATCGCTTGGGCGAGCATCGAATCGCGTACAAAGTTAATGAATATAATCTTAGAACAAGTGCGAGATTTTTGCAACAAACTTTAATATAATAAGTGCGACAATCTATTGTGATGTGTACGCTTTTTTCATTTCGTTACACATCACATTTGCATGTCTATACTTTATATTTCTTAATCCATCTTGCAAATGTACGTGTATCGACTTCAAGCATTTTTGCACCTTGCCGCAGACTAATCGAGCCTTTTCGCCGTAATACTGCCACATCTTCAAATCGCTCTGGTAATTTAGGCTCTCCTCTTCCAAAACGTACACCTCTCTTTTGTGCTTCTTTAATACCCTCCATCTGTCGTTGACGTGTATTATCTCGCTCTATTTGTGCCACATAAGAAAGTATTTGCAAAACCATATCCGATACAAACTTGCCTGTTAATCCATTTATCTTCGCTCGCGTATCTAAAAGTGGACAATCAAGAATCACAATATCTATATTCTTCACTTTTGTTAGTAGATTCCATTGTTCTATAATTTCTTCATAATTACGCCCCAATCTATCTATGGATTTAACAAATAATACATCATTGTGCTCCATTTTCTCAAGTAGTTCTTTGTATTTTTTTCGTTCAAAGTTCTTTCCTGACACTCTATCAATATACAAACGTTCCTTTTTTACTCCCTCTTGCAAAATAGGGCTTACTTGCCTTGCAATATTTTGCTCTCTTGTCGATACTCGAATATAACCATATTCCATTTCTTTTCCTCCTTTTTTGTCAATCATTCTCAGCTTAGAATTAAAATACAATTCTTAGTAGAGGAGGTTACGTTGCACTTTCTTGGTCTCCAAAATGAACTTTTCAAATTATACTAAAAAACGCCAACACACTTTCGTGTATCAACGTTTTACTATCAGTTTCTATGTAGTACGTGTGATTTTCTCTTTCACACAAGTTTCTCTACTCACATTATAGCGATTACATAACAAACATTCAAGCGTTATCGATTTTTTTCTCGCTTTCTTTTCGTTGTTATAATTGATTAATTTTTATATAAAACTTGACTCTCCTTTTTAGTAAGAATATACTTAATTTACAAATACAAAAAAGGAGGTATTGCTTATGAAATTTTTCGAATGTTCTCATTGTGGAAATCAAGTATTTATGTTACATAACTCTGGTGTTCCTATGGTCTGTTGTGGCGACCAAATGAATGAGTTAATTGCAGGTAGTGTAGATGGTGCAGTAGAAAAACACGTGCCCACTTATACCCTAGATGGGAATCAGTTGCACGTGACAGTTGGCGAGGTTCTTCACCCAATGACAGAGCCACATTATATTGCATGGATTGCAGTTGAGCAAGGGGCTAACGTTTTCTTCAAAAAACTTACACCTGCTGATGAACCAAAGGCAACTTTTGTAATTGAAGAGGGTGAAGATTTTAGTGTTTATGAGTATTGCAATTTGCATAAGTTGTGGAAAGCTTAAGCTTTCCCATTATTTATGAAACGCAAGACTATCATCTCAGCGAATGACTGACAAATAGGTATGTAACTACAAACAGGTTAGCCCGTCTGCATTCATAGCAACTGGGCTAACCTATTTTTAAGTAATGGTGCACTATGGAGTTTATTACTTCACAGAAGAGTTTCACAAGGAAGTGTTGGGCACAAAAGTATTAAATCTCTGTTTCGTAATATATGTTTCCCTTTATACAAAAGATTTTCAAAAAATTTCTCAAGATACTTATTATTGTTATGAATTCCTTCATTTATATTTGCATAATTAGAGCGTACTAGCGCATTCCTAAAGTATTTCGAATGTTTCTCAAACAGTGTATTATCAACTTCAAATCCCTTTGAGTTTAAATATCTCTCAATAAAAACTGCTGTAGCACGTGTATTTCCTTCTTCGAAAGGGTGTGCTTGCCATACAGAAGATGTGAATTTGGTAATATTCTTGATAATTTTGTCCTTATCCATTACACCATAGTCTTTATCACGTTCTTCTTCATAATCATATTTTAACAATTCGTCTAGCATACGAAATTCACCATACGTTACTGATTTGCCAGATAAAACAGCTTCCCTTTTACTAATGTTATGACTTCTAAACTCACCCGCAGAATCGTAAATATCTTCAAATAATTTTTTATGTATATATTTTAATGTAACAAC
>JGI994J12354_10004848_pt1 | contig 11891 bp, 12 predicted proteins | sample IntmicLarv3ML3BL_FD_12354 | JGI IMG/M metagenome (IMG submission 12354) | reverse complement strand
AAACACCTTGCACAGTTGCAAGATGAAGGAAAACTTACAGAGCTTATGATGCAACAAGAAGAAATGAAAACATATCCACTTGGTGATGTGTGGGATTATTTCTGCGAAAAGCATGGAGTGCCTGTAAAAGAGGCTTGGTATGATGAAGTTGCAACTTATGAAAAGGATGTTCTTTCTAAGAGAGGATAGTTGTAAAGGAGACGGCGATGATACGTGGATTCAAGATGAAACTTTATGAAGGCATGGAAGAAGAGTATGAGAAAAGACATAATGAATTGTGGCCGGAAATGGCGGATATGATTCATGAACATGGCGGAAAGAATTATACAATCTTCTGGGATAAAGATACCAATATCTTGTTTGGTTATATTGAAATTGAGGATGAAGAGAAATGGGCGAAGGGTGCAGATACAGAAATCAACCGAAAATGGTGGGATTTTATGGCACCGGTTATGGAAACGAATCCGGATAATAGCCCTGTTGCAGTAGATTTAAAGAATGTATTTCATTTGGATTGATTTCCGCACACCCTATCATATTCAATGGTTGCAAAAAGCAAGGTTTCGTGATAAATTCAATGAGATGATATTTTGTGAGTACGTGAGAGGGAGAATTATATAGATGCATCCATTGAAAAAAGCAGTAAAAGAGCATCCATTGATGAATACATTATTAAGCGTGAAAGGCAATCCGAAGTTATTGTTATTGATGGAGCCTCTTTGGGGCATACCTTTTTATCTGATTGCACCATTTGTAACGCTATATATGCAGGCGAGAGGAATTACAGATATTCAGATTGGAATCTTGTTGTCTGTTGGGATGGCGATACAAACGGTGTTTGCTTCCTTTGGCGGCATCTTGACAGATAAAATAGGACGAAAGAAGATGTCGATCATCACAGATGCTCTGGGGTGGGGCGTGCCGACGCTGATATGGAGCGTTTCGGGGAACTTTTGGATGTTCTTGCTTGCGGCGGTCTTTAATAGCGCAGAACAAATCGCTCAAACGGCATGGGTATGTCTCTTGAATGAAGATGCCGAGGAAGAGCATATTGTAAATATATGGAGCTGGGTATTGATTGCGGGACAAATTAGTGTATTTTTTGCACCGGTATCGGGCTTGTTTATTAGAAATACATCGATTATCGCAGTCATGCGCGTTCTATACTTAATTTTTGCGCTGAGTATGTTTGTAAAAGCCTTTATTACCTACCGTTTTGCAACTGAAACGAAGCGAGGAAAGGTTCGGATGCAAGAAACAAAGGGGCAATCAATTTTTCGGATGTTTGCGGATTATAGCCGTTTGATACCGAAGATTTTTGAAAATAAAGCCACCGTGCTGACGTTGTTTGTTATGATTGGTCTTCGCTGTACGAGTATGATTACCGATAGCTTTTTTCCTCTGTATGCAACCTCGAAATTGCATGTAGAAGAGAGCCTGTTGGCGATATTTCCAATCTTTCGTGCGGTAGTGGTGTTAGTGTTTTTCTTCGCTGCATCAAAAGTGTTGGATAGAATATCATTTAAAATACCTTTAGTAGTAGGCCTTGTGAGCTATACGCTATGTCAGGTGCTGTTGATTTTATGTAAACCAGGTAATTTGTTGGTGTTGTTTATTTATGCATTTATAGAGGCGGTGTCATTTGCGCTTGTGGTTCCGAGGAAAGAAGCGATGCTTGTCTATTATGTGGACGCCAAGGAGCGGGCGAGGATTCTTAGCTTGTTGCTTACGGTTACGCTGCTCATTTCCACACCGTTTGGCTATATTGCGGGGAAATTATCGAGTATGAATCGACAGTATCCGTTTTATTTGAGTGTGACTATATTTGCGATTATGGCGGTTGTAATCTTGGTTAGTAAGATGAAGAAGAGTGAGGCTGGAAGGTGAGATATGAAAATGTTTTTTGGAAAAATATGTCACGGATAACCGATGATATAGATGCCGAGTGAACTTTGAGTTTACTTTCAAAGAAGGATAAGGAGCTTCCTTCCGTTGTCGTCAACAACGTTTAACCCCTTACCGTATCGACGCGACAGACTTCCGTTCAATCATCTTCGTAGGAAGATGAATAGATTGAATGGGCAGTGTGTCGTTTTCTTTTATTCGTTCATGTAAAAGGTAAGCTGCTTTTTTTGCAAGATTTATCAGGTCTTGTGTGACAACGGTAATTGGAGCGGGATATGCGGAGAAAATGATGTCGTCGTCAAAAGAAATAAGAGACACATCTGTGGGTATGCTCAAGTTGGTATCGCTAAAGTGTGAGAGAAAGGTAATCGTGATGTCGTATCCTAGACTTAAAAGAGCGGTGGGCGGCTCTTCTTGTGTCAATCTGTGACAAAAATCCTTTGCGGTAGAAGGAATGGAGCGTATATTTGTGATGTGAGAATAGTCGGAGTCGCGTAGCCCGGAATCTTTGCAGGCATTATAAAAACCGTGCAAACGTTCTTTGCTGGTGTAGGAAATGTCTTCGCCGGCGAGTGCGTAGATTTTGCGGTGCCCGTGCGAAGTAAAGTGCATGGTGGCATCGTATGCACTTTGATAGTTGTCGGAAGTCACGGTATCAGCGTGTACATCGTCTAATTGTTGGTCTAGGCAGACGAAAGGAATATTGGCATCTGCTAAGAGGTGGTGAATGTTGTTTCTCTTTTCCATAAAAGGAATGAGAATGACACCAGAAGTATGGCTACTGATTAGCAAATTTAGCGCATTGTGAGAAGTGCGACTATAGGTATCGTATGACAGAATAATCGTGGAATAGCCAAAAGAGCGAAAATATTCTTCGATATGGCGGAAAATGGAGCTCCAGTAATAATCCCCAAAAGAAGGAGCGAGAACGCAGATCGTATTGCCTTTTCTGGCACGTAATAATTGCGCTGTCTTGCTAGGGATATAGCCGAGACGTCGAATGCTTTCCTCTACGAGTTGTCGGTTTTTAGAGGAAATATTTTTCCCGTTCAAATATTTTGAAATTGTAGCCAAAGATAAGTTCGTGTCTTTGGCTATATCTTTGATTGTAATAGCCATTGCAATTCTCCCCGAAACGTTTTACTTAATATAGTGCTATATTACTACATTCGTGCGTATATTGGAATAACAAAAATAAAAAAGCTAAGATAAAACGAAACGTTTTGATATGATAAAGAGTAAAAAAGCACAAAATAAATATAAAAAATAATAAAAACCATACAAAATAGATAAAAATATATTGACAAAATCAAGGATAAGACATAATATTAAAAACATAAAACGAAACGTTATACCCAATGTGAGTATGATGTAGAAAAAGGAGGATGAAAAATGAAGAGAAGAGTAGTGAAAAAGGTTTTAAGTACAGTGTTGGTATCGACGATGTTGCTATCCCTAATAGGGTGTGCAGGCGGAAGCGAGGAGAGCAGCAGTGGAAGTGACGGTGGAAACATTACGATTAGGGTGGCATCTCGATATTCGACAGACATTCCAGATGATGTTTTTTACAGAGAGAAAGTGCAAGAATTTAACGAAATGGATAATGGAATTATCGTAGAATCAGATGACATTGTAACGGAGTCAGACTACCTTGATAAGTTGAGAACATCTTTTGCAAATGGAGACACACCCAATGCATTTATTGAGTTTGGCGGTTCTAGAGTGCTTGATTACGTAGAAACCGATGTACTAGTTGACATGCAACCTTATTTTGATGAAGACTCAGCTTGGTATGATTCATTTTATGAGTCTATGTTTGACCAACTTCGCTATCCAGATTATGAAGGACAGGTGTGGGGAGTTCCGTTTAAATCATACGTAGTCTCGCTATACTACAATAAAGAAATCTTTGAAGAACAAAATTTAGAAGTACCAACCACATGGGACGAGTTGTTAGAAGTGAGCGAGAAACTAACAGAGGCTGGTATACGACCATTTCAAATGGGCGCAAAAGATGCATGGCGTGGGGGACATTTTCATAATAACCTCGTAATTAAATCGCTAGGCGCAGAAGCCGTGGATAAGTTAGCGGATAGAACCTTGGCTTATGATAGTCCAGAAATGATTGCAACATACCAGAAGTTCTTGGATTTGAATGAAAAAGGGTACTTAGGAAATGATATTTTGAACACAGATTATGCAATTGAAAAGGAAACATATGCAGCAGGTGGCTGTGCGATGCGTTGGGATGGTTCATGGTATGTATCGGAAATACACGGAACAGACATTTATGACAAAACCGGTGTTGCAGCATTTCCAGCAATTGATGAAAAATTCGCAAGCGAGGCGCAAGGTGGCGGATCTGATATGTGGTATGTCTCTAAATTAGGCAAATCAGACGAAGAGATAGAAGCTACGATAGAATTTTTGAAATTCATTACCTCACAAGAATATTTTGCACTAAATAATGAAGTGGCTTCGGCGGTATATCCTGTGAAATTTGAAGCGACAGCAAACACACCAGAGAATCCACTATTAGATGAAGTGAACGCATTGTTGGCTAGTTACACGACTCTTCGTGCGGATATTCAAAACTACGATTCGGAATCACATATGTTAGATACGGTTCGTAATGCGATTCAAGGTCTTGCGATGGGAAATAGCGCAGAACAATGTGGAAGAGAAATCGTAGAACGAATGGAAGATGGAAACTAGGGGTGCGGATGCATGTATGAAAGGAGAAGTGCATGACTAAAAGTAAACAAAGAGAACGTATGGTCATAGTTCTATTCCTGCTGCCAGCACTCGTATTATTTATGAGTTTTATCGCATACCCTGTGTTTAACACGATTGTACTTTCGTTCCAAAGCTGGAGAGGAATCTATGGAGCGCCAAGAGATTTTGTAGGAATTGCAAATTACGTAAGAGTATTGCAAAGTGAAAATTTTTGGAACGCGCTTCTAAACTCGGTGTATTTTATGATTGGTGGATTCGGCGTGTTGTTGCCTTTGTCGTTTGGGTTGGCATTGCTAATTACATCAAACATGCGTGGGAAGAAATTTATGAAGACTGCCTACTTTATGCCGGTTATGCTCTCAACCACGGCGGTTGCGCTTATGTGGGTATACATATTGAATCCTTCTTTTGGGATTTTTAATGAATTCCTACGTGCAGTTGGTCTTGAGGTTTTGGCGAAAGATTGGTTATCCACACCGACGTTGAATGTTTGGTCGATTATTTTTGTAAATACATGGATGTATGCAGGTTATAACATGTTGATATTTGTTGCGGGATTGGTAACTATCCCGCAAGAATTATACGAAGCAGGTCAGCTTGACGGTTGCACAGGGTGGAAGAAGATTCGCTATATTGCCATTCCGCTATCAAAAGAGTCGTTTAAAATCTTTTCGGTATTGTGTGTGACTGGTTGTTTGAAGGCATTTGACATTGTTTGGGCGATGACGAGAGGTGGTCCGAATAATACCTCGGAAATGCCGGCAACATTGTTATATAATGAAGCGTTTACATTTAAAAATTTTGGTAGGAGTAGTGCGATTGGTGTCATTCTACTGGTATTGGGAGTGGTGCTTAGTTTGATTATGAATAAGACATTTGAGGAAAAGGAATAGGGGGAAGAAATGAAGAGAAAAATTGGAACAATTATCTTATATATTATTGCGATTTTCTGGGCGTTCATGACCTTCTTCCCGCTCGTTATCACATTTCTTTCATCAGTAAAGGACAATGCAGGGATTACGATGAGCATGTTTGCATTACCAGAAGAATGGTTGTGGTCAAATTACGTGAGAGCCTTTGAAGTGGCGAATATGGGAAGAGCTGTATTGAATTCGATTTTTGTAGGAATTACATCTACGGTATTGGTTATTGTTATCGGGATGTTGGCAGCATATGTGCTTTCTAGGAAGAAATTCAAGCTAAGGAAAGTGGTGTACAGTCTGTTTATTATAGGTGTAATGGTGCCAATACACTCTACGATTATTCCGATTTCTGGCATGGCAACTGCAACAGGAGGCCAAAATACATGGTGGTTTTTGATTTTGGTATATGTAGCATTTAACTTATCACAGGCGATATTCTTGTTTACTGGTTTTCTAAACAGTATTGGAACGGAGCTTGACGAGGCGGCGCGTATTGATGGCTGTACAGATATACAATTGCTTTTTAAAGTGTTAGTGCCAGTGGCTACACCGATTATATCTACAGCGGCTATTTTGTCCTTTGTGTATGGTTACGGTGAGTTAGTATTTTCGATGGTTTTGATTAGTGATGAGAGCAAATTCAATATTTCAAGAGGTATGTTAGCGTTTCAAGGCGCATACCAGTCGCAGTTGGGGCCGATTTTTGCATCGATTATCGTGGCGGTGGTTCCGATTATCATTCTGTATATTTTGTTCCATGAAAAAGTACAGTCAGGAATGCTTGCAGGAGCGGTTAAGGGGTAAGGCTTGCCGGCGATTTTCTACTATGCTAGAATAAGACATATGAGGAAATCAAAGGAGAAGAAACATGAAGAAGGGCATTACCATAAAAGATGTTGCGAAGGAAACAAAGCTTGCAATTTCTACCATTTCAAAATACATGAACGGTGGAAATGTACGAAAAGAGAATCGCATATTAATAGAAGAAGTTGTGAAACGTTTGGGGTATCAACCGAATAAGGCTGCGAGAGGGCTGCGTAGTGCGAAGACATATACGATTGGGCTGGTGATGAATTATACAGAGAGCCAGTATTTTTCAAAAATGGCAGCGTGCATTGAAAGTTTTCTTCAGCAAAAGGGATATTCGCTTCTTCTAGCGGGGCACCAAGATAATCCGAAGCAAGCCGAAGGGGCAATTCGCTTTTTGGCAAATGAACAGGTGGACGGTTGTTTTGTGGTGGCACTCACAGGGATTGAGGAATATTTGTACCCACTTGAAGAAGCGGGCATTCCCTTGCTGTTGCTTGATAGAGCAATAAGCGGTGAGGAGAATCGATACGACAGTGTGATGTCTAATGGCGCGAGGGGAACCTATGAGGCAATCGAGTATTTGCTTGAGAAGCGACATCGAGATATTGCGATTATTACAGGCATGGACAAAGAGAAAAATAAGGCGGTCGTAGCAGCGAAGGATAGATTGCGAGGCTATGAAAGAGCATTTGAAGATTATGGTGTGCAGGTAAATGAAGAGTTTGTATTAGGCGGAGATTTTAGTTATCAATCAGGATATGAGGAAATGCATAAGTTATGGAAGAAGAAAAACAAACCGACCGCTTTATTTGTTACAAATTACAATATGGCGCTAGGAGCCTTGGCGGCGATTCATGAAATCGGAATCACGGTTCCGGAGGATTTATCGGTGGTGATGTTTGATGACTTGGAATTTTCGGTGGTGAATCGTCCCAAAATGACGGCGGTGCATCAATCGATAGAAAAGATTGCGGAACAAGCGGCAATGACATTGCTTCGTCGTATCAATGGCGACTTAGAAGGCTATCCGCAGCAGATACGTTTACGCACAACGTTTAAAGAGCGAGAGTCAGTAAGAGAGTTACATAAAAATGAATAGAAAGAAATGCTGCCAAGAATGGGAGCGTGAGGTGGAAATAATGAAAGATACAAAACAACAATGGTTTAAGGACGCGAAATTCGGACTATTTATTCATTGGGGATTATATGCGGTACTTGAAGGGGAATACAAAGGGCAAAAGACAGATCGTATTGCGGAATGGATTATGAATTTTCTTGATATTCCAGTAGAAGAGTATGAGAAAATAGCGGATAAATTTAACCCTGTCAAATTCGATGCGGACTATATCGTGCGCAAGGCGAAAGAGTGGGGCATGAAGTATGTTGTATTTACAGCAAAACATCATGAGGGGTTTGCGATGTATGATTCGGCATGCAGCGACTACAATGTGGTGAAGGGAACGCCTTATGGCAAAGATATTTTGCGCCAATTAAAGGATGCGTGTGATAAGTATGGTTTGAAACTTGGGTTATATTACTCACAAGCGCAAGATTGGCATGACCCGAATGGTTTGATGCATCACAAAGATAATTCAAAGAAAGATTACCAATCTTATTTAGATAATAAAGTAAAACCACAATTGACAGAAATTTTGACACAATATGGCGACATTGCGCTTATCTGGTTTGATACACCGATGGAAACAACGCCAGAGCAGAGCCAATCTTTGGCGGATCTGGTTAAGTCTATACAACCAAACTGTATCGTGAGTGGTCGTATCGGAAATGGCATAGGCGAATACATGACAACGGGTGATAACTTTATACCACGCTTGCCATATGAAGGCGATTGGGAATTGCCAGCTACGGTAAATGATACATGGGGATTCAACAAAGCAGATACCAACTGGAAAAGTGCAGATACCATTATTCGCTTGTTGCTTAAGATTACAAGTCGTGGCGGAAATTATTTGTTAAATGTAGGTCCAGACGCACTCGGTGTGGTGCCAGAAGATTGCATCGCGGTATTGGATGAAGTTGGAAAATATGTGCGTGAAAATGAAGAGGCGATTATGGGAACGAAACGCCTTGACTATTATGCGTATGAATTGGAGTGGGCAGAATTGACACAAAGAGACCACAAATTGTATGTACATGTAATGCAACCGCGCATCCGTGTGGAATTGCAAAATGTAGGTAATAAGGTTAAACGAGCGTATTTGTTGAGAGATGGAAGAGAATTGCATGTAGATGAATCTTTCACCTGTGAGGGACCTAAGATGATAGAGGTTGATTTGCCAGAAGATATGTTTGAAGAGAAGAATTATTGTGTATGCTTGGAAATGGAAGAAGCCAATCCGATTTTCGAACCAATTAAAGAATAAGAAATGCAATGTCAGTTGAGAAAATATGTGCAATTGACAAATGAAATATACGTGATACAATAAAATCTGTAAAATAACAATGATAGGTGCTTATAGAAATATAAGTGAAAAGGGAAACGGGTGTGAGTCCCGTGCGATCTCGTCGCTGTGAAAGAAGAGTCTCTTTATAGAAACCACTGGGAAACCGGGAAGGTAGAAGAGATGATGATGCTTGAGCCAGAAGACCTGCCTATGTATTGCTGCGCTTACCACGAGGACTTGGTATCGAACAGTATTTTTGCATTTTATTTGTGATGCATGAATCCGTGTATATCTTCCCTCTGCGTAAGCAGAGGGTTTTTTGGTGTAAGGGGAAATTGTATTCTTCTTACATAAAAACCCACAGGGGGAGCGCGCTCGCACAGAGAGTCTGCGAGCAGACTTTCTGTACTGTAATAGGAATTGCCCGCATTGTTATTTCACGACACACTTAGACTGATTTTATGCGGAGGGAAATTATGGAAAAGAAACAAATGAACAAGAAACTGATAGTCGGTGCGATTATCCTTGCAATTGCGGTGGTTGCATTTGCGATTGGTTATCAAGCACTTAAGCCGGCGACGTCACAAGGTGCAAAACAGGTAGAAATTGTAGTGGTATCAGCAGATGAAAGTCGAAAAGAGTATACCGTGCAAACGGATGCTGAATATTTGCAAGGTGCGATGGACGAAGCGCAAGGATTAGAGTACTCTGGCACGGAGAGTGAGTTTGGCATGATGATAGACACGGTCAATGGCGAAGTGGCTTCCTTTGAAGAGGATGGAGCGTTCTGGGGATTCTTTGTAAATGATGAATTCTGCAACTATGGAATTGGCGAGCAGCCAGTAGAAGATGGGGATGAATTTGAAATTGTGTACACAATCGGAGAATAAACCAAAACTTACCATAAAAGAAATAGCAGTGCTTGCCGTCGCGGCGGCACTGCTATTTATGCTACAGGTAGCGCTAGCAAATTTTCCCAATATCGAAGTGGTGTCTCTACTTATTATAATATACTCGTTGGTGTTTAAGAGGAAAACACTCTATATTATTTATACATTCGCGCTCTTGCAAGGTGTGGCGTATGGATTCGGCCTTTGGTGGGTGACATACTTATATATTTGGACGATACTCCATATCCTGGCAAGCATCTTCTGCGATAATGAAAGTCCATTGTTTTGGGCGATTCTTGGTGGATTCTACGGGCTATTCTTTGGGGCATTGAGTGCGATTCCTACGATTATAATAGGTGGCATAGGTGCTGGAGTTGCTTGGTGGATCAGCGGTATGATGTACGATGTAGTGCATGGCGTTGGTAATTTCGTGGTGATTTTAATCTTGTTTAAACCGCTCTATCGCGTAATGAAAAAGGTGGTTTGACGGGTTGAAATTAGGGCGAAAATTAGGGTGATTTGAATGAAAGTTTGTCTTTTCGTGCAGAAATCAACTTAGAAAGTTTTTCTTTTCGTGCAAAAACCGGCTTAGAAAGTTTGTCTTTTCGTGCAAATATCGACTAAAAAAGTTTGTCTTTTCGTGCATTTTTATTTTTTTTGTGATATAATGAGGCGACTTGTAACGGGCGGATGCCGTTGCTGCGCGCACCGTAAGGTGTGAACAGTAACAAATTGTTTGAAGAGGTGTGAAAATGCATACAAAAGATACAGTGTTTTTGAAAAGGAAAATATATGCTGATTTGATTGCGTGGAAGAATCAAAGCAAAGGTGCGTCTGCGTTGATGATAGATGGTGCACGTCGTGTTGGCAAGAGTTTTCTCTGTAGACAATTTGCGCAAAATGAATATAAGAGTCACATCATTATAGATTTTGGTAATGCGCCAAAAGGTATCTTGGATTTGTTTGACAATGATAGTGCTAACCTTGATTTATTCTTTGCTAAGTTGTCGGCGCTTCATGGCACAGTTTTATATGAGAGGGAATCGCTTATTATATTTGATGAGATACAACAATTTCCAAGAGCAAGGCAGCTTATAAAATATCTTGTTGCAGACGGTCGATATGATTATATTGAAACGGGTTCTTTGATACGACTTAAGAAAAATGTACAAGATATCATTATTCCGTCAGAAGAAGAGCATATGGAGATGTTTCCTCTTGATTTTGAGGAATTTTTATGGGCGCTAGATGATATTGTGACAATGCCTTTGATAAGGCAAAGTTTTGAGTCGAGGACTCCGCTTGGTCAAGTGCTTCATAGAAAGATTATGAACGATTTTAGGCAATATGTTCTTGTGGGTGGAATGCCACAAGTGGTCATGGAATATGTACAAACAAAGGATTTTGAAGCGGTTGATATTGTGAAACGAAGAATATTGAAATTATATAGAGATGATGTTTCTAAATTTGCGGCAGGGTATGAAGACAAGGTTTTTGCTGTATTTGACGGAATACCAGGTCAATTGTCGAAAAAGGAAAAGAAATACCAATTATCTTCTATATCCAAACATGCTAGGTTTAGAGGTTATGAAGATTCTTTTGTTTGGCTTAATGAAGCAATGATAGTGAATGCGTGCTTTAATACTACGGATCCCAATATTGGCCTTGCCTTAAGCGCTGACCACGCAACGCAGAAATGTTACATGGCAGATACGGGTCTTTTGATAACGCAAACATTTATGAATGGTTCTTATTTAGAGAACGAACTCTATAAGGCGATTTTGTTTGATAGGCTGAGTATAAACGAAGGCATGATTATGGAAAATATTGTTTCGCAGATGTTGCGTCGTAATGGGCACAAGCTCTATTTCTATTCAAGGAATGACAAAGAGAATAGCCAAAACCACATGGAAGTGGATTTTATAATAACAGAGAAGAAAAAAATAGCACCTATCGAGGTGAAGTCAAGCAATTATATATCGCATTCTTCAATTGATAAGTTCCGAAGAAAGTTTTCGCGTCACATTGGAAATGCATACATTCTTTACGCAAAGGATGTGCAAGTGAAAGAGGGTATTACACATCTACCATTTTATATGGCGATGTGTCTTTGAATTTAGTTTGACAAAATGTAAAAAATAGTTTGACGAGACTTGTTTCCACATGTTATAGTATTATGGCGAATGGAAGTAGGTCTTTTTTTTATACCTAAAAATTTGAAG
>JGI994J12354_10004847_pt1 | contig 11892 bp, 3 predicted proteins | sample IntmicLarv3ML3BL_FD_12354 | JGI IMG/M metagenome (IMG submission 12354) | reverse complement strand
CAGATAACCAAAATTGAAATAGAGGGCTTCAAATCCATCAAGAGCTGTGAGTTACAGCTTGGCATGGTGAATGTCTTGATTGGCAGCAATGGCTCCGGCAAAACGGATTTCATCTCTCTGTTTAAAATGCTTCAAAGCATGATTGATGGAAATCTGCAAAGCTATGTTTCCAAAAACGGCGGCCCCAACGCCCTGCTCCACTTTGGAAGCAAGCGTACCGAGGAGATGAGCGCCAGTTTCTATTTTGGTGCCAATGGCTAGCTTGCATGAATTTGAGGCACTGCTTTTTTCGCAACCAGATGAGTCTTCATATCATAAAAAGTTGGTAGGAAGCTTGGGCAGATACCTTTCGTGGACTGCCCTCTGATACCCTGCAAACCGTATCTTTTCCTGCAAATTGTGCCAGTTGAAGTGTCCTCATAGGATTGAGAGGTTCACCTCTCTCAATCCTATGAGGGCATTTTGCGTTTGGGGGGAGCCGATTATTACAGGCAAAGGGAAATCCCTTTTCGCGTTTGAATATTTATACTCGGCATGGGGAACAGATCAATCGGGATATCGAATGTCCCCACGTAGCTCATGTTGTACCGAGCAATGACGATATATAACCTCTCACTCTTAGGCCGTGGAACGGCACAAATCACAAGTGTTTTCAAAAATATTTATTCTTGCTTCTACGCCTCGCCAGAATCACCCTCCGGCCACTATTTTTTCTTTGCCAAATAAAAAACGCCCCGCGTTCCGAAATCGGAACGCGGGGCGTATCATCGTTGGGATTTTAGGGCGACGCAAGCCCCCAACAAGCGTGTTTTATAATACAAATGCGATGCTTGCTACAACACGAACGGCCTGAAGGCCGTTCGCAAGGTTACTCGACTAAGAGAAATTAGCGCAGTTTTTCCAGTGCATCGCGCAATTCGTCCTTCACCGTACTGTCGGATTCGGCGGTGAAGGTGCGCAGGGTGCGGATGCGGTCGGCGGATAACTCGCAGCCGTCCCGCCGCTCTACCTATATCCCATGACAGAGCATGCCCCTCGGCGCATATCTGCCGGAAGGAACGGCCTTTACTCAGCGGATGTCTGTGAGAGCTCAATACCGCCGCGGGCGCTGTTTGTGTCCTCGTCTTGCAGCCTACTTCAGGTTTTGAAGCATCGCCTCGATAGCGTTCACGGCTTCGTCGTATTCCGATAGGAGGATGCACCGCATCATGCCCTTAACCGCCTCAACATGCTCCTTGGGCGCGGTCTCTCTGAGGATATCTCCAAGGGCCTTTATCGCACGGGCGTCCATGGCTTCAAGCGCAAGCTTGAGCTTGTCCAAGGCCTCCACAAAAGCCTCCCGGTCACTCCGACTGTCCGGTTCTTCGGCAGAGAGCAAATTTCTTATGTCGTCAACCAGCTTGGCGAGTGTGCCGAGGAAGTTCTCGTTGTATCGCTCTATGTAGCCTGTGTCCCCGCTATTCCCCGCCGCCTCCAAATCTCTTGCTGCATCAGACAGCTTGCTCGCTCCGATGCTTGCCATGGCGCTTTTCAGCGCGTGGACATGGATGGTGTAGGTGCGCAGATCACCGGCGGCAAGGCAGGCCCGTATCAGCTCGGCACGCTCATCTCCGTCACCGCAGAACACCTCAAGGGTTTCGTAATAAAGGGAAAACTCCCCGCCGGCGTGCAGCAGGCCCTTTTCCACATCAAGCCCTTCGACATGCATATCCGCCGCAGGCGCTTTTTCACCGGCCTGACTGGCAGTGTCCGCTTTTTTCCCCGGCTTGCCGCGAAGCCATTTTTCAAGGATGCCGCCCAGCTTGTTTGTATCAATGGGCTTTGATAGGAAATCATCAAAGCCATCCTCCAAAAATGCCTCTCTCATGCCGGAGACGGCGTTGGCCGTCAGCGCGATAATCGGCAGGGCGGTGTAGCGTGAACCCGCGTCTGCTATTGCGCGGATACGCTGAGTGGCCTCCATACCATCCATGCCCGGCATCCGATGATCCATAAACACCAGATCATAGTCGGTTTTCTGCACAGCCTCTATGGCCTCCGCGCCGCTTTTGCAAAGGTCAACCGTCACGCCATAGGGCTTGAGCAAGCCCTCGGCCACCTTCAAGTTGGTGTTGATGTCATCCACCACCAGAATCCTCGCGTTAGGCGCTGTAAAGGGCGTAATTGCTTCCGTGCCGGAGGAACGATAGTGATGAGTTCCCGCCACGCCGTTCAGCACATTGGCGATAGGCAGGGCGTGGACAGGCAGGGTGAGGACAGACCAGTTTCCCTCGGGTATCGCCTCGCCGAACTCGGAGAGCAGGATAATCCGCGCCCGGCCCGCTGCCTTCGATATGCTGGCGCTGTTCGCATCGAACAGCGCGTAGGACAGCATGATAAAAGGGAAGAGCTCGGCAGATGTTCTCTCGCAAAGCTCTGCCACGCTTGTAACCGGCACATAGGCTATGCCGAGGTCGTCCAAGGTTTTTCCAATGGAATCCAGATATATCTTCCGGCGTTCACAGATAATGATGCGCATATCGCCGACATTTTCCACCGATGCAATGGCGGTCGGGTCGCTAATCTGCTGTGGCAGCACGATGGTAAAGGCGCTGCCTACACCGTACTCGGACTCGACCGAGATGTAGCCGCCCATAGCCTTGGCAAGGCTCAGGGATATGGCAAGGCCGAGCCCGACGCCCTCGATGCCCTGGTTCTTCTCGATATCCGACTGCATGTACTCGTTGAACAGGCGTCCCAGGTCCTCCTCCTTGATGCCCTTGCCGCTGTCCTTGACCTCCATGGACAGCATCACGATGCCGTCCTCGGTAAACGCGCCGCTCACAGAGAAGGAGACAAAGCCCTTTTCTGTGTACTTGACCGCGTTGCCAATAATGTTGATGAGCACCTGCCGAATGCGCGTGACATCGCCGATGAGGACATTGGGAATGCGGCTGTCGATGTTCACCACAAAGCGAATCTGGGTGTCGAACAGCCTCATTTTGATGATGCTGATGACGTCATTGACCAGGGAAGAGAACGAGTACTCGGCGGATAGAATCTTCATCTCGCCGGCCTCTATCTTGGAAAAGTCCAACACATCATTGATAATGGCCAGCAAATGGATACCGGCCTGTTTGACTGTCACGATGTGCTCATAGGCCGCGTGAGACATGGCCTCTCGCAGAGCAAGCTCCGACATGCCGATAATCGCGTTCATCGGCGTGCGGATTTCGTGGCTCATCTTCGCCAAAAACTTGCTTTTCGCCTGGTTCGCCTCGTGCTCCTTTCGAGCAATCTCCAAAAGCTTCTCTTGGTGCTCCTTTTCCGCCGTCACATCCTCGACAACGCCCAGAGAGCACAGCTCTCCCTGGTAGTGGATTCTACAGGTCGTGAAGCGGGCGATAAAGGGTGTGCCGTCCATTTTCAAGCATTGAATTTCGATAGCGGTCGCCGCTGCCTCAATGTAGGCGTTGTATACATCGGCCGACCGTCTGCCGTCCGGCTGATATTCCGGCAAAAATTGCGCACTGGTATGGCCGGCCGCCTGACCCTCGAAGGATTCTCCCCGGAAGATTTTGACAGCCGCCTCATTGGCATACAGCAGCACCCCATCGGCGGTACGCATGATTCTGACACCCATGGGCAGGATATCCAGTATCCTTTGCAGCCTTTTGTGCTCTTCAATGACAAACAGGCGCTGGGCCTCTGCAACCTCCTTTGCCTCGATAAGCTCGGTCATGTCCACCGAATACTGGAGATGGACAGTCCGTCCGTCAGGCCAGGAAATATACCGGTCGGCGTTGTGGTAGGAGCGGCCGGTCAGCTCGTCTTTCTCATCCCAGACAACCGCCTTGTCGGGCTCCTTATCCAGCCGATGACACGGGCAGTCGTCGCAGCGCGTGCTCCCGCTATGCTGAAAAACCCTGTAGCAGCACTGGCCGATGCAATCGTCGTCCAGATTAAAGTTCTTTTTCATGCGGTCATTGATAAAGAGCAGCTCGCCGGTGTCCGGCACGGCGACAAAGAACATGCCGTCCAAGCCATTCATGATGCTTTCCAGGGTGCGAAGCGACTCGGAATTGATTCTGTGCGCCTCGGCAAGCTCCTGATGCACCCGCTTCTTTTCGTTGATATCTTCAACCGCGCCGGCTATCCGAACCGGCATCCCGGCCTCGTCGCGCATGGTGCCAATGGCAACTCGGAAATGCTTGTAGGTGCCATCCATAACCACCATCCGGCATTCAAAATCGCATATTATGTTCCCCGTGCGATCATTGAGATGTGTGTAAAAGGCATCAAGCACTTGGAGCCTGTCCTCGGGGTGCAGTCTGCCGGACACGCTGCCGAGGATGTCGGGGAACTGATTCCGGTTGGTGTAGCCCAACATTTTCCAGATGGCGTCCGGCCACACCACCTTGGTTTCGGGGCCGACAGGCACGCCGGAGGCAACCTCCACATCGAAATGGATGATGTTCATGGCGTTGCTCGTCAACGAATACTTCACCAGCTCGTATTCAGACTGATATTTGATGCGCTCAAGCAGCTCCTTGTGCTCGGTAATGTCCCGCATGAAGCCCAGCAGGCCGGTCACCTTGCCCTCGTGCACAAGCGGCGTTTTGGTCGATTCAAACAGCCTGCGCGTACCGTTGCTGTATTCGTGCGAAAACTCGGTTCTTACAACCCGGTTTTCCAGCATGACACTGGAGTCGGACATGACAAAGGCTTTTGCCATCTCCGCCTCGTCGGAGAACATTTCGAGGGCTGTTTTGCCGAGCAGCGCCTCCCCGTCCCGTTCGGCAAACAGGGCAGCGCTTGGGTTGAAGCTTGTGTAACGGCCCTCAACATCCTTGGTAAACACAGGATCCGGGAAGGTGTCGTAAATGGCGTTGATGACCGCCGTCTGAGTTTCGATGACCTTTCTTTTGCGCATGTCCCGAACAAATAACAGCAAAAGACCAATCAGCGCCATAAGCAGCACGGCGGCAAGCCAGCTGATAAAAAGCGCACGCTGGTTGGCGGCTTGCTCCTGCTCGATGGCGAGGGCCTTTTCATAGTCGAAGGAGCGGCCCACCCACGACTGCTCTATGAGGCTCACATCCATATGCCGCATGGCCTTGTTGAAAATGGAATGCAAAAGCTCTTCATTTTTGTTGAAGCCAAAGTAAGACTCGTAAAGCGGATAGCTCATGTGCCGGTTGATTTTGAAATTGGGCGTCTCGCGATAGTTGATGAACGACAGCAACTCGTGCTCGGACGCCATCATGAGGTCAATTTCTCCGCGCTCCAAAGCGTCATGGGCCTCAGCATGATATTGATAATACCGGACATTGGGATGGTTGGGGAAGTAGCTTTCAAACACAGCCGCAGGTCCCGTTCCGGTCACCAAGCCGATGTTTGCGTAGGACACCTGATAGGTTTCCAGGCTCGGATAGTCTATCTTTGAAATGAGCGCATAGTGGCAGGAGGCATATGGATACTCCGAGAACAGGTACTTGTCCGCCCGCTCCTCAAGAAACAGCAGCTCGGAGACCAGGGATATCTCTCCCGACTCCAGCATCTGGATGATCTCGTTCCAAGCGCTGTGTTCGCCGGTGACGATTTCGAGCTCGATGCCTGTCAGAACGCAAATCTCCTTGAGTAAATCAGGTGCGATGCCCTGATACGCCTCCTCCTGCGGGTTATAGAAGCTGATGGGATAAATCTGGCTCTCCAGGGAAACCGGCACCTTTGTGCCGGTTTCGGAAAGGTGCCGCAGGTAATCGGCCTCCTCGACCGTCAGCGCCGCGTTGAAGGCGTACTGGTTATATTCCTGATTGCCGGCAATATAGAGCTCGTGAATCTTACTGATGCCGCCCGAAAGGATGAACTTGTCGACCACCGAAATGATGGGCTTCACCTCGGGGTTTGCCGTGGAGAGCGCAATGGGGGTATAGACCATGGAGAAGAGCTCCTTCGANCATCTGAAATGGGGGCCCGCAAAGACCACCGCCGAAGGGGCCTCATCAATAAAGGCGTCGATGGCGCCGCTTTGAAGCTTTTCAATTGCAGCCTGGGTGCTGCTCACCTCAACGCAGGTAAAGTTCAATGAAGGATAGATGTCAAGGATGGATTGGGCGGTAATCGTCTCGCTCAAAAACCCAATGGACAACCCTTTCAGGTCGTCCTCGGTGTTGATCCGCGGCGATTCGGCCAGTGAAAAGGCCAAAAGAGCGCGCTCGGCAATAGGCTGGGTCATGCTATACTGCCGAGTGCGCTCCGGGGTGGGAGTCAATTCGCTTGTAAAATCAAACGCTGTGCTGTTGATGCCGCCTATCAGCTCATCCCATTCCGACACATGTAAATCAACGGGAATGCCGAAAAGCTCGGAGAGCATTTCGCTGAACTTGACGGTGAAGCCCCTATATTCGCCGTTGGGCTGTTGATACAGCTCGGTGGTGACAAGGCCCGCATAGGAAAGACGCCTTCCCGCGTTCTTTAAGGCCTCGATGGCCTCGATTTCCTCGGCTGTGACACCCGGAATATCGCGGTAGCTTTCGATGATGGCGGCGGCGGGCCGAGCGGGAGGGTTCTCCCGGTTGGCGGCACAACCCGAAGCTGAGCCGCCCGCGATACAGGCGACAAGCAAAAGAAGGCTTAGCCGGCGTATCCTCTGTTTCATGCTTCTCCCACCCCTTCATACTCGTGCTCACACTGGACGAACACCCTCACAAGCTCCGGGTCGAAATGTGTTCCGCTTAAGCTTTGAATGGTCTCAATGGCCTCCGCGTGCGTCATCCGGCCCCGGTGGGGACGGTCGTTAACAAGGGCTTCGTATACATCGACGATGGCAATAATCCTGCCCTGCAAGGGAATGGCCCGGCCCTTTAGGTTGTTGGGATAGCCGGTTCCGTCCCATTTTTCATGGTGGCTGCTTACAATGGCCTCGGCGTGATACAGCATGCTGCCGTTAATCAGGCTGTCTCTGATTTGGCGCATAACAGCAAGGCCATACTCGGTATGGGCCTTAATGGCCTCATACTCATCCTCTGTCAGCGCGCCGGACTTTCCGAGAATGCTGTCGTTAACCCCCATCTGGCCGATATCGTGGATTTGCGCGGACAAAAGCAACAGCTCAATATCCCAGGAGGACACTTCCGCCCCATAGAGCGCGTTATCCAGAAGCGCGGTGATGAAGATTCTCAGGCAATGCTGTATCGCGCCGGAGCGACCATTTTCCGAAACGCTGCGGATGTCCATGATGTTGGCCACCATTTTTATAGCCGAACGCAGCTCGGAATAAGTGCTTTGGGCGGAAGGCGCATCAAAATCGGCGGTCTTGAATACAAGATTGTTTTTCAAAAAATCACCGCACAGCAAGGGGTCAAAATGGGTGCCCAGGCCATCCTGAATGATCTTCACAGCGTGCTCATGGGTGTAGGCCTTCTTGTAGGGGCGGTCGTTGGTCAGGGCGTCGTAGACATCCACAATCGCCATCAAACGGCCCTCCAGCGGAATCCGTTCGCCCTGAAGCCCATAGGGGTAGCCACTGCCATCCCACTTTTCGTGGTGACTTTCGGCAAACACCTCGGCGTGCTTCAAAAACGTATTTTCCGAGGTGCTGTCCTCAATCCGCCTGATAATGTCCGCACCGAGCTTTGCGTGTGTTTTAATCTCGTCAAACTCTATGTTTGTCAGCGGGGTCGGCTTTAGCAGGATATCGTCCTTAATAGACACCTTTCCTACATCGTGAAGCTGCGAGGACATCACCACCAGCCCGATATCCCACTGCCTGAGTTGGTTGGCATAGCGGTCGTTTTCAACGGCAAGGTTTATCAGCAGGCTCAGATAGCTCCGCGTTCTCTCAATGTGCCCGCCGGTGACGCTGTCGCGGCACTCGACGAGCTCGGCCACTGTCATCAATATCGCGTTTTGCAATTCAAGAACGGCCTTGGTTTTTTTCTGAACCTCGCGCTCCAGGCCGTGGCTGTAGCCGAGCAGCTCTTTTTTCTGCCGTTCAAGCAAAAGATGAAGCCCCACGCGCTTGAGCAGCAGTTCTCGGGAAAAAGGCTTGGTGATGTAATCTACCGCGCCGAGGTCGAGCCCCCTAACCTCGCTGACAGGGTCAATCACAGAGGTTAAAAAAATGACCGGAATAGCCGCAGTTTTGGGCGAGGCTTTTAGGATTTGTATGACCTCATAGCCGTCCATTTCGGGCATTTCAATATCGAGCAAAATCAAATCGGGCGTTACTTTTTCGAGAATGGCAAACAGCTTTTGCCCGGACGGCGCGGTAAAAACATTGTAGGTATTATCCAAGCTGTTCATGCCAATGGTCAGGTTCGTAACAACATCATCAACAATGATAATCATTTCACGGTTGCTGTCCATAATCGTCTCTCCTCATTTTGCTTCTACGGCAAATCGCAAAAAATGATGGCGCTATGGCTACACAATCACGCGAAGGCGTCCGGACACCATCCGAGGGAAAGCCGACGCGATGACAGACAAGGTAATGATATGATATTAACAATTATATAATACATTACTTTATGGCAATAAGCAACATGCTTTATTGACACTATTGGCCCGTCACCGCAGCTATTCTCCGAATTAAAAATGAATCACCCTCCGAGCTCCCAAAACACACAAGTACCTGTACAGGAATGATACCGAATAATACTACGTAGTCGCGGATGCCTTACCAGCTTTGCCGACTGCTATGAGGATAACTTTGTAACGGCGATGATCAATTACCCTCTATATACTGCAATGGGAACGGCGATAATGCCGTTCCCATTGTGTGTTTGCAGTTAAAGTGTAACACTTCAGGCCTTAATGTTTCGTTGCAATTGCTCCAAAACTTCATCGATATCAAGGGGCTTTCCGACATGTGCGTTCATCCCTGCATCCAGACATTTTTCGATATCCTCGCGGAACACATTGGCGGTCATGGCGATGATTGGGATGTTTTGCGCATTCGCATGATCCATCGCACGAATTTGACGTGTTGCATCCAATCCATCCAGTACAGGCATCTGTACATCCATGAAAATCAGGTCATACTTATCAGGGGCTTCACGAAACAGGCGAACAGCCTCGACACCATTTTCGGCACAATCAAAGATAAGCCCCGTCTCCTCAAGCAGGGAGAGTACGATTTCTCTGTTGATTTCTATATCCTCGACAAGTAGGACATGCCTGCCAGGAAGGGTGATTTTTTGCGGCGCTTCTTCGATTGTACCAGTTTCAATATCCATGCTGACACAATCTAAAATACAAGCCTCAACAGCGGACGGGAAAAGCGGTTTTGAAAGATATTTATCCACGCCTGCCGCACACGCTTCATTTTCGATTTCATCCCATGCCGTGCCGGAAATCATAACGACAACAGCGCGACCGTCGTCGCTCTCTTTTATGCGGTGCGACAACTCAATGCCATTCATTCCGGGCATGCGCCAATCGACAAAGTAGACATTGTATGCCCCATTCTGGTCAATTAACCGGACGGCCTCGGCACCTGAACCGGCGGTGTCGCAGCGGATGCCCATTTGCCGGCAAATCGAGCTGAAATACTCGAGAGTTTCCGCCTCGTCATCCACCACTAATACGCACAGATTTTCAAGCGTACCGCCCATTAGCGGCCCATTCTTGCGTTCGGCTTGACTGTCTGAAATCTTGAGTGGGACAATGACGCTGAATGTCGAGCCCACGCCAACTTCACTGCTTACCTCAATGGTGCCACCCATGATATTGATGATGCGCTTACAGATTGCAAGCCCAAGCCCGGTTCCGCCATACTTTCGGGTCGTGCTGCTCTCGGCTTGCTCGAACGCGTTAAATAGCCTTGCTTGCTGTTCGGGCGCTATCCCGATACCATTGTCAGCGACATCCACCTGAATCTTGCAGCTGTTATCATCGCAGGCTAACAGCCGTGCTTCAAGCCGGATTGCGCCCCCAACCGGCGAGAATTTCAGCGCATTTGATAAAAGGTTGGTAATCACTTGTGTCAATCGCTGATCATCACCCATAAGCATCTGCGGAATCTTTGGGTCAATCATGGCGCTGATGTGCTGCAACCGTTCATCCACACGAAACGAGAGGACGTTCACTACGTTTTGCATCAGCTTTTCAAAGCTGAATACCACCTCGGATAATTCAAACTTATCGGCTTCAATTTTGGACATGTCCAATATATCATTAATGACGCCAAGCAAATGTGCTGACGCTTCCCCAATTTTATCAAATGCATAATCCTTACGCTCAATGGTATCTGCAGCTTTGCCGATGGACATCATTCCGATGATGGCATTCATGGGCGTCCTCATCTCATGACTCATGTTAGACAGAAAATTGCTCTTTGCATGGCTGGCCGCCTGGGCCGCCTCAACCGCCCTCTCCAGTTCCTTCTGTAATCGGATTACATCCGATATGTCCTCCGAGCTCCCCACCACACACATAACCGTTCCATCAGAATCCAACACCGGTGTGGTGTGGTGATGGAAATAGCCGCCATCAATTTCATTGACCCAGTCCTGCACACCCTCTGTGAAAGTCTTTTTAATCCGCTCAAAAACATCAGTATGCCGACCTCTTGCCGTCGCTACACTCACATTTTTGCCTTCAAACATTGCCGGGGCTACACCGAGCTTTTTAAGAACCATGCCGTTAAACAGCATGATATTCATGTTGCGGTCGACGCTCCATATCAGCCCGCCGTAATTTGAGAGCACTGCCTCCATTTGCGCCGCAGAGGTACGCATACCCTCGGTCGCGGAGTTTTTCAGCAATGCGTTCGCAAACAGTATGGCAGTAGAACGCAGAATAATTTCATCGCTTTCAGAAAACACACGCTCTCTGCGGCAATCATCAAACCCAATGAAGCCCCAGAAATAATCCTTGAGGAACACCGGCACCACGATGATTGACACAATGCCCTGCGGGCTCAGTTGATCCTGCTCGGCCTGGGTCATTTGCGACACAATGCCGTTCACGCACTTTCCGGCGGACAGCTGTTCCTCCCAGGTGGGGATGTTCTCCGAGTAGGAAATATCGGTGGTAAATGCGGTGTCTTGCTGCGGCTCCGCGTTCTCTGACCACTCGTAAAGCTGTGTGCAATATAGCTCGCCATCCCGCACATGATTTCGCCATATGTACATTCGGTCGGCATCCACTGCGCGGGCCATCATACCCATACAATGCCAGAGGTCTTGCTCAAACTGATCAGGGCCGGACTGCAAAAGAATAACAGCTACATCGTTTGTCGCTTGCAGCAGCATATGCTGATGCACCTGTCGTGCGCCTTCACCCGAATGCCGCCGACTTGACCCATTATTAACCTGCGCCATCGCAAATCCCTACCTCGCTTATTTAAAACAGTCTGTGCAGTTAAACCAATTTCAAAATGCACGCATGCACTGTTTATGATTATAATCGTTTATAATGGATTGTGCAACATGTTGTTCTTGTTTCATTTGCTACAATAATATTGGTTGAGAGCGCGGTATCCAGCCGCGCTTTTCTCCATCTCATGCCTATGCTACAATAAGAGGGCTAATTGGTCTGACGAGCCTCTCTTGGGGCTATCCACGTCCGAACAAGAAACCGTCAGCCATGCCAACTTTAAGACCACAGCCGACATCTATACCCACCTTCGGAAGGATGCAAAAGACGAGCTTGGAGCATTGCTCAGCAAGGAACTTTCAGTGGGATAAATCAATTCCAAAAGTGAAAGTGTGGGCAAAATGTGGGCAATTGACAACATTTCCCATTTTTGAGCTTTTCAGATAACCATTTCCTGTAAACCAAAAAACCTCGCAGCCGTTGAGACTACAAGGTTTCAGGTGTTGGTGGGAGCGGGTGGATTCGAACCACCGTAGGCGTTGCCAACAGATTTACAGTCTGCCCCCTTTGGCCACTCGGGAACACTCCCAT
>JGI994J12354_10004846_pt1 | contig 11892 bp, 12 predicted proteins | sample IntmicLarv3ML3BL_FD_12354 | JGI IMG/M metagenome (IMG submission 12354) | reverse complement strand
CATGTACCCCTTGCGGCAGGATGCCGCGAACGTGCGAGCCGCCGCCGATGCGCAAATGGAGGACTACGCCCGTGAGATCGCGGCGAACACCACGACCGACATCGGCAAGGTAACGCTGTCCAAGAAGCTGTTTTACAAGGTGGGCAACCGCTACTTCCGCATGAACGCAAAAAAACACGCCGCGTCGCGGGCCTGCACGGCGTGTGGACTGTGTGCGCGGCTGTGCCCGATGGGGTGCATCCAAATGCAGGCGGGCAAACCCGCGTTTGACTGGAAATCCTGTGCCCAATGCATGGCCTGCATCCAATGGTGTCCGACGGGGGCCGTCAACTGCGGCAAGGAAACCCTTGGCCGCACGCGCTATCACCACCCCGACATCCGCGCAGAGGAGTTAATATGAAAAAGTTTTCGCAAACCCTTGCCAAAATCGTCCGCACGATCTCCATTCCGCCGCTGATGGTGCTGGCGATGCTGGTCATCGTGTTTTTTACCAACGACGCGGTATTTGCAGGCAGTTGGTTGAATCTGTTGCTGGCCATTCTGTTTTTGGCGCTGATCCCCATCGCCGCCTACCCGGCCCAGCCGCTGATTCCAAAGTACAAAAAGCGGGGCAGGGAAGGGCAGCGCGATCTGGCGCTGTTGTTTACACCCATTGGCTACACAGGCGCGGTGGTGTACGGGCTGATCGCGCACATCAGCGATGGGTTGCTGGTGATTTACCTGAGCTATTTCCTGTCGGTGGGCGTGTTGCTGTTCTTTAACAAGATCATCAAATTCCGCGCCAGCGGCCACATGTGCAGTATCACAGGGCCGCTGATGCTGTTTGTTTATTTTGTCGGCTGGAAGGCCCTGGCCCCCAGCGCCCTGTTGTGGGGCCTGATCTGCTGGGCCTCGCTGACCCTCAAACGACACACCCTGCCCGAGGTTATCGGCGGCTGCGCCAGCTGCGGCATTGGGTTTGCGCTGGGGTTGTTGATTGTGGCGTTGGTTTAGTCCGCTGATTCTTTCCGCAACGCGATAAAGTCATTGCGTTTGCGCAGGCCGTCGAGCTCGACGTGGTTCAGGCCCTTGGCGAAGTGCTCGCGATAGGTGCCGGGAAAGTTCTTGGCGAATTTCTCGGGATCAAAGGTGACGGTGTTGACGGGGCGAGCGGTGTAGCGGGCGGGTTTTTCGTGGGCTTTGTCGGCGGCGATGGCGTGGTTTTTGGCTTGTCGCAGATAGCCCATCGCGGCGTTGGTATCGCCCTTTTTCATCTGCCACTTGGCCAGTTGCATCTTTGAATGATAAAGATGGACGTGGGCGAACAACAGGTTGCCATCGTCATAGAGGGTGGTCAACACGGCGTTGGCACGCTCCGCCAGAGCGATGCAGTCGTCCGGATCGGTGCCCGCGTGGTGGGCGAGCGAGATGATGGTGGCATACAAACGCTGGGCGTGAAAGCAGATGTTTTCTTGCAGTTGCAAGGTTTTTTCGTGGCCCTCCAGGATGCTCTCCCGCATCATTTCATCACACAGGCCGATCGTGGGCAGGGTGCGCGACAGGGCGATGGCGCGCTCGCGTTGGCCGGTTTGGGTGTAGCAATGGCACAGCTGTTGGATGGCGCAATAGCGGAGTTTACCCGCGTCGGGATCGCGCAAGATGCGCTCGCACAGCGCGGTGATCTCATCGATCACGGAGCGGTCGTCGGCGGAGTCGGACATNCCCAGTGAAAGGGCCAACAGCCACATCCAGCCGCTTTCCCGCGGGTAAAGAGCCAAGGCCTCCCGTGTCACCGCGATGCATCCCGCATTATCGCCCGCGAGATTCAGTTGGTTGTAGCGTTCCTCATAGCGACGGTAGGTCTCTTCGTCGGCTTTTTCGTTGTGCGAAAACAGCTCATCGGTGGTCACGCCAAAAAAGTTCGCCAGCGGCACCACCAGCGTAATGTCGGGCAGGGCAGAGCCGTTTTCCCATTTGCTGACGGCTTGATAGGAGATGCCAAGGTGTTCGGCGAGATTTTCCTGAGTGAGATCCTGTTGCTTTCGCAGGCGTTTGATGGTTTGTCCGATGGTCATGATGCTTCCTCCAGTTCCGCCTGCAAGGCGCGAAAATCATCGCGGTCGCGCAGGGCGTCAAAGTCGTCGCGGGTCAGGGCCTCGGCAAGGGTTTCGCGGTAGGTACCGATCCAGTTTTTGCTGGTTTCGGTGGGATCGAAGGTCACGGCGTTGACCAGGCGGGCAGTGTAAGGGGCGGGCCGGGCATTGGCCGCGTCGGCGGCGAGGGCGTGGTGCTTGGCCTTGTGCAGGTTTGCCATAGCGGCGTCGGGATCGCCCCGTTCGAGTTCCCACCGCGCTATCTGCGGACAGGTCATATAGATGCGGCAATGGAAGAACAGCAAGTTGCCGTCGTCGTAGAGGTTCTCCACCACGGCATTAGCCGCCGTCAACACGGCGATGCGGTCGGCGAGCGGGGCCTTGGGATTATCAAGAGAACGGATGGACAGGTGCAGCCACTCGACATGATCCTGAATATTTCGTTGCAACTGATGGATTTTTTCGTCGCCTTCGAGAACCTGTTCCAACAGCATTTCACGACATAATGTCATCACGGGCATGGTGTTCGCCAGGGCGATGGCCTTGTCGCGTTGGTCGGTGTGGGAATAGGCGAAGCAGAGTAGTTGGATGGCGCCTTGGCGGGTCAGATCCTCGGTGCAGTCGTCCAAGATCCGCTCGCACAGCGCGATTACCTCGTCGCAATGCGCTTCGCCGCCAGCCATTTCCTCGCTAAAGAGCGCGTTTGCCAGGTGCTCGGAAAAGGCGGCGTGCCGCGGATAAAGGGCCAGAGCATCTCGCACCAGCGTGATGCACGCAGGCATGTCGCCCAGGCGTTTGAGTTCGCTGAATCGCTTCTCATAACCGCGAATGGCCTCTTCGTCGGCCGCGTCGTTGCGCGAAAACAGCTCGTCGGTCGTCACGCCAAAAAAGTTCGCCAGCGGCACTACCAGCGTGATGTCGGGCAGGGCGGAGTCGTTTTCCCATTTGCTGACGGCTTGGTAGGAGATGCCCAGGTGCTCGGCGAGCTTTTCCTGGGTGATGTCTTGCTGCTTGCGCAGGCGTTTGATGGTTTGTCCGATGGTCATGGTCGTGTCGTCCTTTCGGGTGGTGCGGGATCCCTTGGGCCAAGGATAACACAACCCGCCCAACCTCACAATAACGGCTTGTTTGCAGGCCGTGCAACTGTGGGTTGAGCGGGTGGACTGGGGTGAATTAGGCGATTGGCAGGTTAGAGTGTGCGGACTAGGCTTTCTTTTCCTTGCCCTTCTGCCCCTTGCGCAGGGAGGCTAGTTCGTAGACCTCGTCTGCCGTCGCGGCGACTTCGGGGGAGTGGGAAACGACGATGACGCATTTATTTTCCTCGTGGGCCAGGCGGCAGAAGATGTCCATGACCTCTTCCTGCGTGGTCAGGTCCAGGTTGCCCGTCGGCTCGTCGGCCAGGATGATGTCGGGGTCATAGGCCAGCGCGCGGGCGATGGCGACGCGCTGCTGCTCGCCGCCCGAGAGTTTGAGGATGCGGCGGCGGGCGAGGGTTTCGTCCAGGTCGACCTTGCCCAGCAGTTCGGCGGCACGCTGGCGATTATCGGGGATCTTCTTGCCCGAGGCCCGCATGGACAGCTCGACGTTTTCCACGGCGCTCAGGTGCAGCAGCAGGTTGAACTGCTGAAAGATGACGCCGACAAAGCGGCTGCGATAGGCGTAGCGGTCGATGCGGCGCACGTCGTCGCCATTGAACAGGATGGTGCCGTCGGTCGGCGAGGTCAGCCCGGATAGCAGAGACAGCAGGGTGGTTTTGCCCGCGCCCGAGCGGCCGACGATGGCGTAGACGCGACCCTTTTCGAAGGTGTAGTTAAGGTTGTCCAGCACGCGGGTTTTGTTGTCGTAGGTGTAGCCGACACCTTGCAGTTGCAGAATGCTCATGGTTTTTCCTCCAATGCTCGTCAGGTCCGATTGGCCAGGATTTTCAGCGGCTCGTACCGCAGCACAAACACCACGGCGGCCAGGCTGGAGATGAGGGTCAACAGCACCCCGAGCCCCATGAGTTGCACGATAATGGCGGGCGTGATCGAGGCGTTGATTTTGTCCAGATAGTTGACGTCAGAACCGCCAAAAGCCTGCATCATGCGCCCGCCCACCGTGTTGCCCTGCATGATGGGCGCGCCGCCCTGTGCGGGCAACCCCTGCGGCACGCCCTGCTGGCGGCCAAAGTTTTGCTCCTGGGTTTGCGATTGGGTTTGCATTTGTTCAATTTGTGAGGCCAGCAAATTGTTGGACACGGGCACGCTGACTGCCGCGCCCACGCCTGTGCCGATGAAGATTGCAATCAGCGTCACGCACAGCAGTTCGAGCACGAACTGCGCGGCGACCTTGCGCTTTTTGATGCCGATGGCCGTCAGCACGCCGACCTCATATTTGCGCTCGCGGATGTTGATGATGTTGATGCCCACCAGCACCACCCCGCCAATGCACAGCACCACCCACAACAGCGTCATGGCAAATTGCGAGAGTTTTTCCAGTGGGGCCAGGCTGGCTTCATAGGAATTTAGATCCGTCGAGGACAGCACGTAATACTCGCCCAATCCCTTTTGCCGCAGCTCGCCTTCGAAGGCTTCGTAGTTTTCCTTATTGGTAAAGACAAAGTTGCTCGCCAGCTGACCGGTCAACGCCGTGCTGAACTCGCCTTCGTCGACGGGCTCGGCAACCGACGCCGAGTGATCGGCGATGGATTGCAGCGTGGGGTAGCTGACGCAGATGAGGTTGGCGGGATCTTGCGCCGGCGAAAAGCGCATCTGCCCGCTGCTTGCTTGGGCCGAGCTGGCGTCAGTATAAATGCCTACAATGGTCAGGGTATAACCCTCGGGTTCGTCGGCCCCCTCGGTTTGCGGGTTGATCAGCGTCATGGTATCGCCGACGGCCAGGCCGTTAAAGGCGGCCAGTTCGCTGCTGATCAGGCACTGGTAGCCCTCGGCGGCGGTGTCAAACATGCCGCCGTCGGTGATTTGAGCGGTGCCGTTGACAAAGTTTGCCATGGCCCCCTCGGCGCTATAGCCCGTGACGGTGAAGTCACCCATGGCGATGCGCATACCGCCGATCATCGATCCGCCCATGCCGCCGGGACCGCCGCGGTCGTCGGTGGCGGGCGTATCAGTCGTGGAAGAATCATCGGTACTGTAGGGCTCCAGATCGCCCGTGGCACTGAGTGACAGCGAGCCCGAGTAGAGAAAATCCTTGACGTATCCGGAATCGGCATAGGTTTGCAGTTGCGTCAGCGTCAGCTCAGGATATTGCGCCAACAGCTCGCGCAGGGCGGTCATGTCGGGGCGACCGCCGCCGGCAACGCTGCCCGATCCGCTTGATCCGGCGGACATCAGGGCCTGGCGGTCGACCGACAGCGTACCCGTGATGTTGACCAGATCGGTGCCGGCCTCCTGGGCCTCGGCCGCCGCACTGCGGATGGACAGTGCCACGCAGGATGCCGCGGCGATGGCCACGACGATGGTGCCGATCAGCAGGTTGCGCCCCTTGGCGCGGATGATGCTCTTGAAGGCGTTAATGATAACGAACATGGGGTCCTCCTTTGTTGCTTGGCATGGGCGCAGTATAGCGGGGCAAAAAGGAGGATGAATGAAGATTATGTGAGGACGGGAAGAGAATTTATTGTTTTTTTAGCTCAAACCAAAACACACAGCCTTGACCAGGTGCGCTGTGCACACCGAAGCGCGCACCGTGCGCGGTCAGGAGGTTTTTGACGATGGACAGGCCCAGGCCGGTACCCACGATGGCGCGCTTGTGGGGTTGGGCGGACTTGTAATAACGGTCCCAGATGGCGTCTTGCTCTTGGGGCGGGATACCCTCGCCCGTGTCGGCGACCTCGAAGCGGACGTTTTGACCGACGGCCTTGAGCGAGATGTTGACGCGCTTGTCTGCGCCCGTGAAATTGACGGCGTTGCTGATAAGGTTGTATAGGGCGCGGCGCAGCATGGGCTCGCTGCCCGTGACGACGAGGTTGGGCTCGATGTCGGTGTGGAAGGTGTAGCCCTGTTTTTGGGCCAGGGCCCGGAAGCTGGACAGGCTGTCGGTCAAGGTGGTGCTGATGTCCACAGCCTCCATCGTTGCATTGGCGCTGCCGGATTCGAGCCTGGACAATTCCAGAATCTCGCCCACCATGCCGGTTAGCCGATCGGCCTCGCGGATGATGGTATCGCAGTGCTCGGCGCGTTTGCTCGGGTCGTCGCCCGAGACATCGCGGATGAGCTCGCCGTAAAACTTGACGATGGTCAGCGGAGTTTTGAGGTCGTGAGAGACGTTGGCGATGAACTCGCGGCGGTAGCCGTCCAGGCTGCGTAACTCGCCTGTCGCGTAGTTGAGCGCGGCGGCCAGCTGTTGGATCTCGGTGTAGCCGTCGTCGTAGACATCGGCGTCCAGATTACCCTTGACCAGCCGCTCGGCGGATTTGGTCAGGCGGATGATGGGTTTGGACATCTTTTGCGAGATCCACTGGGCGACGATCAGCGACAGGATTAGCAGGATGACCGAGATGATAAAAAACTGGGTGCGCAGCACCGAGAGCGTTGAGTCGATAGGGGGGATGGGGTTGCTGATATAAAGGTAAAAGGCCGCGCCGTCCCCGTCAAACACCCGCGCGACAAAAACCGCCAGCGACATGCTGGCGCGCCCGTTGGTGTTCAGATAGGCGATGCGGTCGGTGCCCGCGTCGGCCAATTGTTGCTTGACGACGGCAAAATCGTTGTGGGGAAACATGCCGATCGAACCGATGGGCCGCATCCCGGGTTCATCGGTGGGGAACCCATCAAAGTTGCCCGCCATGTGTCCCGCTTGGTCGATCAGGATAATGCGCAGATTGTTTTCGAAGGCATTTCGTGATACGATTTCGCCGAAATCCTCGGCTCCAAAGTTGTCGGCAATCGTGTTGCCGATGCGGCGGGTTTCGGTCAGCTTCATGTTCTGGAAAAAACTACCCAGGAACAGGAATTGCAGGGCCCACAGCACGGCCAGGATAATGACTGAAAAGCCCATCAAATAAAGCCAGTTCTGGAATTTCAGGCCCTTAACATTGATCTTCAAAACGATACCCCACGCCACGCAAAGTGACCAGACAGTCCTTGTAGCAACCCAAGTTGCCGCGCAGGGTTTTGACGTGGGTGTCCACCGTGCGATCGTCGCCGCAGAAGTCAAAGCCCCACACGTGGGTCAGCAGTTTTTCGCGGGACAACGCGATGTTCTTGTTGCGCACGAGATAAAACAGCAGGTCGTATTCCTTGGGTGTTAGGCTCGCGGGCACGCCGTCGAGCGTGACTACCCGTGCCGTGATGTCCACAACCATGCCGCCAAAGGTGTAGACCTCGTGGGGCGGCTCGGCGGAGGTGCCCGAGTGCCGCGCGACGATGACTTGAATGCGGGCGATAACCTCCTTGGGCGAGAAGGGTTTGGTCACGTAGTCGTCGACGCCGACCTCGAAGCCGAACAGCTTGTCGTATTCCTCACCCCGCGCCGAGAGCATGAGCACGGGGATGTCTTTGATTTTTTTGATTTCTTTGACGGCGATGTAGCCGTCCATGCGCGGCATCATGACGTCCATAATGATGACGTCAAAATTTTGTTCGCGGCACAGGGCCACGGCCTCCATGCCGTCGCAGGCCTGGGTGACTTCGAAGCCAAGGAACCCGGCATAATCCATAAACCCGGAGCGAATCGCCTCCTCGTCGTCGGCAATCAGAATGCGAATCATAACTCCTCCCCATGCGGCGTTTGCTGTAATTTTACCGCAAAAATGTGTCGTAAGTATGTTGGGATTGTGAAGAGTGCGACTGTGGTATAATCAGAGTACAATTGTTGCGAGGCGGGGAGGTTCGGATGAGGCGGGTTGTCGCGGGGTTGGCGGCCCTGGTGTTGGCGGTGTTGCTGACGGGGTGTTTTATCCTCCCGGCAGGCGAGGGTGAGTTGGCGGTTTACGTGCTGGATGTTGGGCAGGGGGATAGCATTTTTATCGTGCTGCCCAACGGCGAAACCCTGCTGATCGACGCGGGGGAGCGGGGATCGGATAAGGCTGTCATCGCCGAGATCCGGGCGCTGGGCGTGTCAACCATCGACTATATATTGGCCACCCACCCCCACTCCGATCACATCGGCGGCCTGGCCAAGGTGCTCGACGCCTTTGAGGTTGGGAATGTCTATATGCCCAAGGTATCGCATAACACGGCAACCTTTGAGGGCGTACTGGACACCATCGCGGCTAAGGGGCTGAGCCTGCGCACGGCCAAGGCGGGCGTGGTGCTGTTTGACGACGGCGAGNTGCGGGCCGAACTGCTCGCGCCGATTGATGACAGNTATGACAACCTCAATAACTACTCTGCCGTGCTGATGTTGACCTATGNCCAAACCAGCTTTTTGTTCATGGGCGACGCAGAGAAGCAGGTGGAGAAACAACTGCTGGACAGCGGCGTGCCGCTGCGGGCCGACGTGCTCAAAATCGGCCACCACGGCAGCAATACTTCGTCGAGCAAAGACTTTATTGATGCGGTCAACCCCGACATCGCCGTCATGAGCCTGGGCACGGGCAACTCCTATGGTCATCCTCATCGCGAAACCCTGGCCACGCTCAACGAGCGGAGCATCGAGATTTGGCGCACCGATCAAGACGGCACCGTTGTATTCACCAGCGATGGCGTCTTCATTTACACGCAGGAGGATTAACGCTATGCGCATTATCATCGATCGTATCGAGGGCGACGTCGCCGTCGTCGAACTGCCCAACGGCCAAACCCTGGATTGCCCGGCCGNCCTGTTCCCCGATGGGGCNGAGGGCGATGTCTTTGTCATCGAAAAAGACGCCGCCGAGGCCCAAGCGCGCCAAGGGCGGATCGAAGAAAAAATGGGGCGATTGTTCGTCGATTAAGGGGGCTTTGTTATGGGGATTTTTGAACTGCCGGAAGGCTATCGCGAGATCAAGCGAGTCAATTTGCAAAAGGATAAAAAGGTGGCCATCGGCGTCAACCTCGCGGCACTGGTCATCGCCGCCGTGGTGTTTGCCGTCGGCAACGCTTTTGTGCCTTTCTCCCTGCGCATTGGCGCGGAAAATTTGTCGGCCTATGCACTGGGGTGCTTGGGGGTGGCGGTCGCCATGATCGCCTATCTGGTCGCGCACGAGCTGGTGCACGGCATCTTCATCAAGCGTTACTCGGGTAAAAAAGCCAAATATGGTTTCACGGGCCTGTATGCCTATGCCGGGAGCGACGCCTATTTCGGCAGACGCCAAAACATCACCATCGCCTTGGCCCCTGTCGTGGTGTTTGGCGTGCTCTTCCTGCTGCTGAACATCGCGTTGCCCCGCCAATGGTTCTGGCCCATCTATTTTCTGCAAATCATCAATCTGTCGGGCGCCGCCGGCGACCTGTACATCACCGCCCTAATGAAAAAACTCCCCGCCGACGTGTTGACCACGGACGTGGGAGTTGAGATGGTGATGTATTCAAGGGAAGGTTAGATCAGCCCTCCTGCTCAGGTGAAACAGCATCCACAGCCTCGGCAGGCGCATCCCCGACCGATTGAACCGCCCCTGCCAAAAGATCGTCAGGAGGGAGCTTGTCCAGCTGGGATTTTGCGCGCAATCCGGAAATCAAGATCACGATGATCCAGGCGTGGAACCCCAGGTTAACAAACGTGAAGACAGATATTTCCCACATGAAGATTACCGGCGCGTCAAGGCAAATAAACACCAAAGCGGCGATCAGCCAACCCTTGTTCTTTTTCGAAAGCAAATAGCACAGCAGATAGGCCAGCAGAGAAAACAGTGCAACAGCAACGCCGATCGCCATTGCTTCGTCACCGAAGAATTCGATGGAAAACATGGGGAATGTCGTGGAAAAAAAGAAAGTCCAATCACTTCCCACGAACGACAGCACCGCATTAAGTAACGAAAGTGCTAAAACAAACAGCAAGTTACTGCGAGCGCCCGTGTACCTTTTCTCAAGTTCAAAACGTGGTGTCATCATGCCCTCCAAAAACAAATCAATCGACAAACCTTGGCTATTATATGCCCAAATCCTACCCAGGTCAACCCTGCATGCTATAAATAACATCAATTCCGTGCCCCACCCCCACCGGGGGCAGCAAAGCGCCTACTCCGGAACCCACCCCCATCACGCGTACCGCCCCCAACAAAACACCCGTGCAACCGATCACGTGGCGGGAGAATGAATAAGGAGGGCGGGCAGCCCGCCTTATTTACCAATCCGGTACCGGGCCCAAAAGCCGCCAAACCCCGATCGCCCTCCCACCCCGCGCATACTTCAACCTTCATCCGCCCTACAAAGCAAAATCCCCACCGATAAAATCGGCGGGGATGGGCCTGGTACACCTTCAGGGACTCGAACCCTGGACACCCTGATTAAGAGTCAGGTGCTCTACCAGCTGAGCTAAAGGTGCACGCGGTGATCGGCGACGGCAGGGCACATGCTTCGTGGCCGACCAATATGATACCATGTTCTCTATGGTGCTGTCAACGCATCGATGGGGATTTTTGGGTGTTTGCGGAAATTTATTCGGGTGGGGTTCGGTTGAGGTTGGCGGCGATTAACGCGCCGTCGACGATGGTTAGGCTGCTTTTGCCGAGGACGGGACCTGCTTTTGGCGGTGTATCATATGCCCTTTGGCTCACGATCAGTTGGCCGTCTTCGAGCGAGAGTTGATAGTCGTACGTCCCGCGGTCTTCCAACTCGTAGAATTGTCTGTGCGCATAGTCGTAGGCCGCAACGCGATCATCGATCATGCCGGAACCCCATCCGGCCGTGGCGCAAATCTCGGGCAGATTGTCGCCATTGAGATCAGCGAGAAAGACATTCCAAATCGGCATCCCAAAAAGAAGATTTTCGCCGTTTGCTGTGATGTAAGCGGGCGACCATCGGAACTCGACGTCCGGGAACTCGGGGATGTCCAACGCGCGCGAGGCGTTCGGCATATTGCTATCGTAAAAATAGTCCAGCAACTCGCGGGCGGCTTGCGGTTGGAAGGCGATGGCGGCGTTGCTGCGGATGGCGAAGGCGTATTCGCATTGGTCGTCACCAAAGTCGCAGGTCAGGCGGTAGCCCTTGAGGGTCGCGCCCGGCGCGTAGTCGGCACCGTCGGAACTGAGTGCGGTGGCGAAGTTTGGTTCGAGCGTAAAAGAGCCTTTGCCATCCGTGAATACAATGTCAATGACTGTGCCGCTGTACTCGGATTCATATTTCATGGAGCCGTCGGCGTTGATGATATGCTCGGTCAGCGAGGCCGTGTCGGGGGCAGTGTCCTCAAAGGCGATCGTGATGGTCTCGCCGTTTTGTACGTAGACAAGATCGCTCGGAGCGCACTGGGACATCAGGTGGCGCAGTGTGTCTTTACGGTCGTATACGGCCCCGTTGAGCCGATTTTTGCCGATGACCGTCGAAATCTCCATCCCGCCGGAAGTGACCTTGATCGCGGGAAAAGCATCCGGTTCTTGCGCCTTGCACCCGGAGAATGCGAGAAAGGTAAAGGCCAGGATGGCGATCAGCAAAGCAACTTTTTTCATCATAGGGTAACTCCTCCTGACTTGTATATCCTGAGTATAGCACACAGGGTTACGAGTTGCAATCAAGGATTCTTGGCCAACACCTCGACGCAAAATCCCTTGTGGCCGCAAGCGGTACAGGTGAGTTTGCGGGTTTTTGGCGCGTGGGCGGCAAAGAAGAATTGTTTGAAGGTGGGTTTAAAAGCGGCATTGCACTTGGGGCAGAGATAGGCGGTCTTGCGATAATACATGCGGGTCAGCCAGGCGCAGCCCAGCAGAACAACGGGCATGCCCAGCGCAAAGGGCAGCCAAATG
>JGI994J12354_10004845_pt1 | contig 11893 bp, 11 predicted proteins | sample IntmicLarv3ML3BL_FD_12354 | JGI IMG/M metagenome (IMG submission 12354) | reverse complement strand
CCCTCCGGTTCGGGGCCGTTTTGGTCAGCAGCATGGGCTCGATGATGCTCTCGGTCACGGTCATCCGGGGGTCGAGGCTCGAGTAGGGGTCTTGAAAGATGATGTTGATGCTGCGGCGCAGGGCCTTCATGGCTTTTTTATCCAGCTTGTAGATATCGGTGCCTTTGTAGAGCAGCTGGCCCGCTGTCGGTTCGATGAGGCGGATGACCGTGCGGCCAAGGGTCGTCTTGCCGCAGCCCGATTCGCCCACCACGCCCAGCGTTTTACCTTTGTGGATGGAAAAATCCAGGCCATCCACGGCGTGGAGCATCCGCTTGCCTACAGGGAAGTGCTTTTTGACGCCCAGGGCTTCGATGATGGGGACATTATCCATAATGGGCGCCCTCCTTGAACAAAAAGCATTGGATGCTGTGGCCGTCCGCGGTGCACACCGGCGGTGCCTCCCTGCGGCAGATGTCCATGCACTGGGGGCACCGGGGCGAGAACCGGCAGCCCTCGGGCAGGGCCGTGGGGTCGGGCATCAGGCCGGCAATGGGGGTCAGGCGCTCGGTACGCCGCTCCAAATCGGGGATGCTGCCAAAGAGCCCGAGGGTGTATGGGTGATGGCGGCGTGCCGTGAACATGGTGCGCACGTCGCAGTACTCAATGATTTCCCCCGCGTACATAACGGCCACATAATCGCAGGTTTGGGCCACGATACCCAGGTCGTGGGTAATCATCATCATGGCCATTTGCAGCTTTTCCTTGAGCTGCCCCATGAGGGCGAGCACCTGGGCCTAGATGGTGACATCCAAAGCGGTGGTCGGCTCGTCGGCGATGAGCAGCTCGGGCTCGCAGGCCAAAGCGATGGCGATGACGACCCGCTGCTTCATCCCGCCGCTAAACTGATGGGGATATTCTTTCTTCCGCGATGCCGGAATGCCCACCAGCTCGAGAACCTCGTCAACCCGGCGGTCAAGGGCCTCCTTGCTGCGGTTTTGGCCGTTGTGCAGCACCAGAGACTCCCGGATTTGATCCCCTACCGTCATGATGGGGTTGAGGGCCGTCATGGGGTCTTGAAAAATCATCGAGACCTTCTCGCCCCGGATGACCTGCATGTCGATTTCCTTGCGCTTGAGGATATCCTCGCCGTCCAATAGGATTTCNCCCGCCACAATCTGCCCCACCGGCTTGGGAAGCAGCCTGAGTATGCTCAGGGCGGTGGTCGTCTTGCCCGCCCCGGTCTCGCCGACGATGCCCAGAGTCTGCCGTCTGTCCACCGAGAGGCTGACGCCGCTCACAGCGTGGACGGTTTCCAAGTCGGTCTTGTACCGGACGGTGAGGTTTTTGATTTCCAATAGCTTCATCTTCTCACCTAATCCTTTAACCGGGGGTCGAGGGCGTCTCGCAGGCCGTCCCCCACCAAAGTGATGGACATGGCCGCAATGATGATGGCAAAGCCGGGGATGAGCATCAAATGAGGCGCCTCCAGCATGTAATTGCGCGAGTCGGATAAAATGACCCCCCACTCGGCGGTGGGCGGCTGAACGCCAAAGCCCAGAAAGCTCATGCCGGCGGCCGCGATGATGGTGCCTGCCACCATGCTGGTGGCCTGGACGATGATCATCCCCATGGCGTTGGGCATGATATGCCGTAGAATGATTTTGGCATCCGAGCTGCCGAAGGCCTTGGCCGACTGGATGTATTCGACCTCGGCCAGATTGATGACCGTCGAGCGCACCAGGCGGCTGATGCCGGGCACCGAGCCGATACACAGGGCGATGAGCAGATTGATGAGCCCCGTGCCCAGCGTCGTGACGATGACCATGGTGAGCAGCATGGTGGGAATGCAGTACATGACATCGAAGAAGCGCATCATGATGTTGTCAAAAACTCCGCCATAATAGCCGCACATGGCCCCCAGCACCGAGCCGGTAGTGACGGCCACCGCCACCACAAACAGGCCCATGGAGAGCGAGATGCGGCTGCCGTGGACGATACGGGCGAAGAGGTCGCGTCCCAGGTGATCGGTGCCGAACCAGTGCTTCCCCGACGGTGGCTGAAGCTTGGCGTGGCCATCGATTTTCGTGGTGAGGGCCGAATCAGCCAGCACATCGGCGAAGATGGCCATCAGCACCAGCAGGGTGATGATGACGAGGCCGAGCATGGCTGTCCGGCTCTTCTTCAGGCGGCGCCAGGCCTCGCGCCAGGGGCTCTGCCGCCTTTTGCGGGCAGCTTGAGAATCCATCGCGTTCACTCCCTTCACTGGATGTACCGGGCCTTGACCCGGGGGTCGGCCAGGGCGCTGATGATATCGACAGTCAGGACGATGACGCAGAAGATGGCGGCCAAAAAGATGGTGGTGGCCATGATGAGCGGCACATCCTTGGCCCGCAGGGCCGAGAGAGCCAGATTCCCCAGGCCGGGCAGCGAGAAGACATTTTCGATGAGCACCGTACCGCCCATGACGGCTCCGAAGCCGATGCCGATGGTGTTGATGAGGGGCAGCGTGACATTGCGGAAGGCATGGCCCCAGATGACCCGCCGCTCGGGCGCGCCCTTGGCCCGGGCTGTGCGGATGTAGTCCTGCCGCACCGATTCCAGCATGATGGTGCGCGTCTGGCGCAGCAGCCCGCCCGCCCCCGAGATGCCGAAGACGGCCACGGGCAGCACGTAGTGCTTCCAGGTGTCGATGCCGTTGGAGGGGAACAGCCCCAGCTTGAGAGAGAAGACAAAGATGGCCACCAGCCCAAACCAGAAACTGGGCATGGCGTTGATCATCATGGCCAGCACCCGCATGACATTATCGGCCAGGCTGTATTGCCGGATGGCCGACAGTACCCCCAGAGGGATGCCGATGAGGGCATAGAGCATGGTGCCCATGAGGGCAAAGCGGAAGGTGTAGACAAAGTTTTGGAGGATGCTGCGCATGACCGGCTGGTTGGACTGCCACGACTTGCCGAAGTCAAAGCGCAGCAGAATGTCGCCCAGATACTTCATCAGCCGGGTGGGGAAGGGTTGGTCATACCCCAAAGCGTGGTTGAGTTCGTCGATGGCTTCCTGAGTGGCCGACGAGCCGAGGATGGAGCTCCCCGGGTCTCCGGGGACGATGTTGATCATGCTGAACACCAGAACGATGACGCCCAGCAGAATGGGCAGGGTGAGCAGCAGCCGCTTGAGGATGAATCGGTACATCAGTCTAGCCTCCTCTCCGCTTTATCGGAATGGGCAGCTGGCCGCCACGGCCAGGGTGCGCGCCACATCGGCCTCATTGCTAAAGGCTCCCAGGGAGATGCGCACCAGCGTGCTGCCGCCGATGACGACGCCGTGGTCGAAAAAGTATTGGATTATCTCCTTGCAGTGCTCGGAGGTGAAGGCGATGGAGGCGCAGCGGCGCTCGGGATTCTCCGGGGTGACGATGCGGTAGCCCAGAGCCTTGAGGCCCAAGTAGAGCGGGTGGAAGAGGGTGTCGATCCGCCGTGCGATGTTGTCAATGCCAATCTCATTGATGCGGGCCACAGCGTCGTGGAGGACATAGATGCCGAGAAAATCGGAGGAGCAATTGTCCAGCTTGCTGGCGTTGAGGGGGTCGTCGCAGACCATGGCGGGCATGTCCGCCGAAAAATCCAGGCTGAGGTGGAAATTGTGGGAGACATAGGTGGGCCGCACCCGGGCAAGCAGGGCATCGCAGGCGTAGAGGTATCCGATGCTGATGAAGGCCCCCAGCCCCTTGTACCCCGCGCCGCACACGGCGCTAACACCCCAGTCCTCCACGGGCACCGCTTCGAGGCCCATGCTCTGCACGGCATCGACGATGAGGAAAATACCCCGCTCGCGGCAGCGGCGGCCGAGTTCCTGGAGATCGACCTTGTACCCGGTGCGCGATTGCACGTGGCTCACCAACACCATGGCGGTGCGGTCATCCACCTTGTCCCACAGCAGATCGACAGGCACCTGCATATCATCCGGGAGGTCGGCCAGCCGGCACGCTATGCCCCGCTGCTCCATGACATTGATGCACGGCATAATCAGGGATGGGTACTCCTGCCTGAGGGTGACGACATTGTCTCCCGGCTTGAAGTCGAAGCCCTGGACGATGCTGTTGATGCCCTCGTTGGTGTTTTTGGTGAAGGCGACGTTGCGGGTTTCAACGCCACCCAGCAACTGGGCCAGATGGGCGCGGCAGCGCTCGGCCACCTCAAAGAAGACATCCCGCCCCGGCCCGCCCCGCTGGGCGGTGGCGGCGGCATGGGCCCAATCCTCAAAGTGCCGGGCGGCGGCCGCCTTGCCAATGGCGCTGCCGCCGCAGTCGTATGCGGCGTCCATATAGACACATTTTTCCGTGACAGGAAAGGCTTTTCGGTACGCGTCCCACCAATCCATGATGATACACCTCTTTTCGGTATATTTAAAAATATACTATTAAGTATATTGCGATAATAGACCATGTCGCCGCAGATGTCAATGATTCTTTTAACATTTTAGTAAATTAAACAATTTTGTTGACAATAGTTTGTAGAAAAGGTATACTTAATAATATATTTATTGATATACTATTTATAAGGACGAGGGGATCCCATGAAGCAATCTTTGGTGGATAAGGTCTATGAGGGCATGAAGCGGCAAATTCTCTGCCTGCAATACGGGGCCAACGAGATGATCACCGAAATGGCCATCGCCGAAAAGTACGGTGTCAGCAAAACCCCGGCCCGAGAGGCCCTCAACCGCCTGTGCGTCGAGGGCTACATCGTGCGCTACCCCTCCAGCGGCTACTTTATTAAGGATATCTCCATTCAAGATCATGTGGAGATTAGCGAGCTGCGCATCGTCCTTGAGTCGGAGGCTGTGCGCCTCATTGCGCAGCGCGCCGCCGATGAGGAGATCATGCAGCTCTACGAAATCATCAGCCGGCCCACCGATACCTTTATGGCCTATCACGATGTCAACACCGATTTTCACTCCAAGCTGGGCGAGCTGAGCCACAATTCCTACCTGCGGGACATGGTTGTCATGATGGTCAACGCCAACGCCCGTCCCTCCATGTTTCGGCGGTTTACCGATGAGGTCAAGCCCAACCACACCTTCCACCGCGCCATTGCCGACTGCCTGATGCAGCGCGACATTGAGGGGGCCATCGCGGCCATTGTGGCCGATCTCTACCCCAAATCCCTGGCCTCGGTGGCCGAAAAGATGAAGGATGACACCCATGCCGATGTTAGAAGCCTATAGGCGCGCCGCCGCCATGCTGGCGGCGGGCACGGGCAAAAGCGTTCTCAATGAAAAGGTCGAGGCCCATTGGTACGCGGGCTCGGCCGATTTTTGGTATGCCCTCGAAGTATCGGGCGCGGATGGCGCGGTGGAGACCCAATATATGCGCTACCGGGCCGACTTGAATAGCATCGAGCCTCTGGCCGCACGACCCGGCGCAGGGCCTCGGCCTGAACCGGGCGAAAGCCTCGCGCCAGGCGGTGGCCGTGCGCTTTTTTGCAGGGCGCACGACCTCTATGGTCGCGACTGCGTCAGCGGCGCTGTCACCCGGCTCACCTTCGATGGCGCGGACGGCCTCGACTACGGCCTCATGAACCCGGTGGACGCGCAGGTGTATCTGGAGGCCGTGCCGCCTCCCCGGCAGCCCGCCGCCGTCTGGTCACCGGATGGTCGGCACTTTGTCACCTTCCGCAGCGACACCCGTCAGGTGCGCCGCATGCCCATGGTGCAGTCGGTGCCTCTGGACGGCAGCCCACAGCCGGTCAGCTTTTCCTATCCCCACCCCATCCCGGGGGACGCGCACCTGTTTGGCGGGTTCCTGTATCTGGGCGATGCCGAGACCGGGAGCGTCCGCGTCGTGGAGCTTGAGGGCGAGGCCCTCAGCCTCAATTTCGCCAGCATGTTCGGGATGCTCAAGACAAAATGGACGCCCTGCGGGCGGTACGCCTATTTCATCCGAAGTGACCGTTATTTCAAGGAGTTTCAGTGCATTCTCGTCGATGCCGAGACGGGCGAAGCCCGCATTGCCCTCACCGACACCTATGAAACCTTCGGCTTTGCCGACCAGTACGATACGGCCACCTACCACGGTGGGGGCGGCCTCTCGCTGGAATACAGCCCCGATAGCGGCGAGATCATCTGGCGGTCGGAGCGTGAGGGCCGCTCGGCCTTCTACCTCTACGATGCCGCCACCGGGCGGGTTAAGCGCCGGCTCACCGGCCTTGGCTTCAGCGCCCGCAGCATCTGTCATGTGGATTGGCCGGGGCGGACGCTCTTCTTCACGGCCTCCGGGCTCCGGGCCGAGGCTGACCCCTACTATCAGATGCTGTGCGCGGTGCATCTCGATAGCGGCGAGATGACCGTCATCTCCAAAGAGTTTGCCGAGCACACCATCACCTTTGCGCCGAATGGCGGCTATTATGTAGACACCTGGTCAACCATCGACACGGCGCCTCAGACGGCGGTGCGCAGCCCCAGTGGCGAGGCATTGTGCCATCTGGCCACTGCCGACATCAGCCGGGCCGTGGCCGCCGGGTTCACCTTCCCCGAGCCCTTCAAGGCCCTGGCCCGGGACGGCGTGACGCCCATCTATGGCATTTTGTTGAGGCCCCGGGGCTTCGACCCCGCGAAAAAATATCCGGTGGTCGATTACATCTACGGCGGAAGCTCGCACATGAACACGCCCAAGGCCTTTGCCTTTTCGGATGAAAACATCCGAGACCCCCTGTGCAGCCTGCATGCGCTGGCCCAGCTGGGCTTTGTGGGCATCATTGTGGATGGTCTGGCCACCCCCCTGCGGGAGAAGCGGATCCACGATGTGGTCTATCAAAATGCCGGGGACTGCTGCGGCTTGGAAGACCATATCTGCGCCATCAGGCAGCTGGCCGCGGAGCATAGCTGGATAGACATGGGGCGCGTTGGCATCTGGGGCTTTTCAGGCGGCGGCTACGCAGCGGCCCGGGCGTTGCTGCGCTTCCCTGAAGTTTACAAGGCGGGCGTTGCCATCTGTGGCAATCACGATTTGCGGGCCTATCGGGCCGACTATGTCGAGCGGTGGATGGGCCCCTACGACGCCGAACGATACCTGGCCCAGGCCAATTTCCCGCTGGCCGCGCAGCTTGAGGGCAAGCTGCTGCTCATCCACGGCGATATGGATGTCAACGTGCCGGTCTCCTCGACCCTGGCGCTGGCCAAAGCGTTGGCCGATGCCGACAAGGATTTCGAGCTGCTCATTCTGCCCAACGCCGGGCATGTGCTGGCCTTCGACCCCTATGTGGTGCGCCGGCGGTGGGATTTTTTTGTCCGGCATTTGCTGGGGGAGACCCCACCGGGATGACAGGCCGAGGTAAATAGGAAAGGCGCTTGGGTTTGCACCAAAGCGCCTTTTTCGCGGTCTTCCGCGTCGGTCAATGGAAGGGGGCTTCGCCGTTCCCTTTAATAATTCCGTCCGCCCCCCAGCCGTCCGCCTCGGCAGAACGCGCCAGACCGAAACCATCGATGTGCTGTCCACAGCCATCCATCAGGTACAACTTCAGACCGAGCAGACCGCCGATTTGGCCAGGAGCTGAACGCCCAGAGTGTCGTGCTGGCCCCGGTGGTGGGCAATTTCACGCTGCGGGCAGAGATGGGCAGGCTCCCTGTGCCGACCAGCAGCGGGAAGGCCTCCCGGAGGGTGACATTGATCTGCCGTTGGTTCATTTGGCCCCACCGATGGTCGCCCTTTACCGTGATGATGGCGTCCGAGGTCAGGCTGCGCCGGGGCTCTCGGGTGGGGGCGAGGCCAGCTTTTCCAACAGCGCGTCGCCCTGGCCGGCCTTGAAGCTGCTGACGGCGGCGGTTTCTTTCGGATAACTCAGGCGGCTCTGGGCTTTCGGCCCATCGGTGCAGGTCTCCATGACGGTCAGCGCCAAGCGGGCATAGCCCGTCCACGTTCCGTTGTCAAAATGCATGCGCCAAAAGTCACCCCGTCTGCCGTGGAACACCCAAACCTCGCGGATGTTATGGAAGGCGCGGCCGTCGCGTGAGATGTGCACAGCCTCGCCTTCAAGCACCTCGTGGGACGGCCCATTTTGTGCTTGCTGCGAGCGGGGAAATCATATATAATAAATTACATAAGGACTCTATGCCATGGCCATCAAATAGGTCGGCCGGCATATAGAGATGATCTGATGCTGGTGTTTTTGCCGAAAAATCGGATTAAAAGTAAAGAGAATACTGAGGTGCCAAATGGATAAAGGGGTATTTATTGCATTTGAAGGGCTGGATGGCTCGGGGAAAACGACCCAAATGAACGCCCTGAGGGACAAATTGCTAAAAAGAAAAATCAAATGCCGGGATGAACGCGAGCCCAGCGATGGCATCATCGGATTGATTGCGCGAGGGGCCATAAAAAAGAAAATATCAATTTCTGCGCATGCTATGGCCCTGCTTTTTGCAGCGGACAGATACGAGCATGTCATCAATGATATTAAGCCATACATCGACAAGGGCGTTCATGTGCTGACGGACCGCTTCCTATTTTCAAACTTTGCCTATCAAGGGCTGACGAGCTCTTTTGAAGATTTATATAATTATAACAAAGAGACCATTGAATTGCTCATGCCCGATCTGACTATTTTTGTCGATGTTGACCCAAGAGTCAGCCTGAACCGAATCGGGGTATCGCGGGTTGGGAAGGAGCTATACGACCGCAAAGGGGAAGGGGTTAGAAGCAATTTTCTTGTGGCTTTTGAAAAAATGAAAGAGATACAAGGCACGAACAATATACTCGTCGTCAATGGCAATCAGCCCGAGGAGGTTGTTACAGATGAAATTTGGAAGGCAGTCGAGCCTCTTTTTTTGGGTAAAAAAGCGCGATGAATGTGCGCGGAAAAACTACATGATTTTCGGTGACGCTGTTGCCATCTTGTTTGCGCCGCCGCAAATCCCCGATAGACAATACGCCCCACATTCCAAAATTGGAATGTGGGGCGCGCAGTTTTTGCATGGGTTGCCAGCGGCATCGGTGAGAAAGCGCCGCCGATATCGGCCGCGTTTGTCCCTATGCCACGGCGTTGAGGGCCGCCATCAGGCCCATCATGGCGATGCCGAGGCTGGGCATGCAGATCCCCGGCAGGTCGGCGAACACTGTTTTGTTCATCAGGCGCAGCAGCATCCCCACCACAGTTAGGCTGAAGGGGGTCAGCCACACAAACCACCCGGGCAGAGCCAGTACGCCGGACAGAATGGCGTAGGCGACCAGGCCGGAGAGCCCTACCACCAGCAGCAGCCAGAAGGCGAGGAAGGGCACAATCATGGCCTTGTACAGCGCAAGGACGGCGCTTTCGATGGCGTCGCGGGGCACTTTTCTTGCCGTGAGAGATTTGCTGATGATGGGCAAATAGCACAGCGTACAGTGGATAAACAGGGTGCTACAGCTGCCGACGACGGCGCAAAGGCCGAAGACATTGGCCACGGTGGCCTGGGTGAGCGCCATCTGCCTATACAGGGCCACGAGGCCCATGAGATACATGGGCACCGCAACGGCGGCCAGCCAAATGGACGCCTTGAACCGCCAGAGGGGCATTTTCTCCCAATTGCTGTCCATGATGCTGCTGGGGCCGTATTTTTTGTTGCCCCTCCCCTTGAGGTCGAGAAAAATATCCGCCACAGCGCACAGCAGGCCGCCGCATAGGCCGATGATGCCAAGGATAAAGTCGGTGGGCATAAAAGAACCTCCATTTCATCGGGGCAAAATTTGAATATAGTCAAAACGGTTAGATTAAACTAACCATTTTAATTATAGCAGATCTAACCGGCGAACGCCAGTGCTATGTCTGATTTTTCAATGAAAAATATCTCTTGTCGCGTGTATCGGTTTTTTCGTGGGAATTGCACATTTCGCTGTGTGTTTTTGAAATTTAGATGGTATAATAGAAAAAGAGAACCAATCCATCGAAGCTTGACAAGACCCGCAGACACAAAAAATCTATCAGGAGGACGCGCGTATGGACGAAAACAAAAAGCTCACCAATGAGGTCGGCGCACCGGTGGCCGACAACGAGCACGCCATCACGGCAGGGCCCCGGGGTCCGGTGGTTATGCAGGATGTGTGGCTGCTGGAAAAAATGGCCCACTTTAACCGCGAGGTCATCCCCGAGCGCCGCATGCACGCCAAGGGCTGGGGCGCCTACGGTAAGCTGACCGTCACCCACGACATCTCCCCATACACCCGGGCCAAGGTGTTGGCACCGGGGGCCGAGACCGAGCTCTTCCTCCGCTTTTCCACCGTGGCCGGCGAGCGCGGGGCCGCCGACTGCGAGCGCGACATCCGGGGCGTGGCTGTCAAGTTCTACACGCCTGAGGGCAACTGGGACCTGGTGGGCAACAACACCCCCACTTTTTTCATCCGCGATGTCCACAATTTTTCAGACCTCAACCGCGCCGTCAAGCGCGACCCCAAAACGGGCCGCCGCTCGGCCCAGAACAACTGGGATTTCTGGACGCTGCTGCCCGAGTGCTTCCACCAGATCACCATCGTCATGAGTGACCGTGGCATTCCGGCCACCTTCCGCAACATGCACTTCTTCGGCGAGCACACCTTCTCCCTTTACAATGCGGAGAATGAGCGCGTTTGGTGCAAGTTCCACTTCAAAACCCAGCAGGGGATTGAGAACCTCTCCAATGCGGAGGCCGCCGCCATCAACGGTATGGACCGTGAGCACCACGGCAAGGATCTCTTCGAGGCCATCGAAAAGGGCGACTTCCCCCGGTGGACGATGTACATCCAGGTGATGACCGAGGCCCAGGCCAACGGGCATTACGAGAACCCCTTCGACATCACGAAAATCTGGCCCCACGGGGAGTTCCCGCTGATCGAAGTCGGCGTTCTCGAGCTCAACCGCAACCCCGAGAACTACTTTGCCGAGGTCGAGCAATCGGCCTTCACCCCGGCCCATGTGGTGCCCGGCATCGGCTTCTCGCCCGACCGCTTTTTGCAGGGCCGCCTGTTCGCCTATGGCGATGCCCAGCGGTATCGCCTGGGCGTCAACCACAACCTCATCCCGGTGAACCAGGCCAAGGCGCCGGTGCACGATTATCATCGGGATGGCGCCATGCGGGTGGATGGCAACTACGGCGGTGCGCCGGCCTATTCCCCCAACAGCGCGGGGTTCTGGATGGCCCAGCCCGAGGTGGCCGAGCCGCCCCTGGCCATCGAGGGGGCCATGTGGCGCTACGACCCGCTGGACGACCCCACCGACGATTGCTTCCGGGCCGGAGGCAACCTGTGGCGGGTTTTGCAGGCGGATAAGAAGCAAATCCTCATCGACAACACGGCGGGCGACCTGGCCGGTGTCACCGAGAACGTCCAGTACCGCCATGCCGTCCACTGCCATCTGGCCGACCCCGAGTACGGCCGGCGGTTGACCGAGGCCCTGGGCCTCGATTTGGACAAGGTCATCGCGCTGAGTAGGCTCGACCACAAGGGGCTTGTGGAAGCGACACGCCAATAGCGCATCTCAAAAGAGGCCGCATCTGTGCAGGGTGCGGCCTCTTTGTGTCGCCAGGGCAGAAAAATATAGACAGTATATTGACAATGCGGGGAGGACGATGTATACTGCGAATAGACATCATCCTGTCATTTAAATCAAGGAGGTCATCACATGGACATGGCCCGAGACTTATACTTCGCCCAGCAGGCCCTTGTGACACTCTTTTTGGTCACCAACAAACTGCAAATGCAGGGGGACAGGCGGCTGCAAGACATCACCCTGCGCCAGATGCTGGCCATCCCCGCCCTGATTCACGCAACCGATGGGGAGGCGAGCATCAATCACCTGGCCCGGAGCATGGGCACCACCAAGCAGAGCGCCAAGCAGATTGTCGATGCCATGGTACGGAAGGGCTATGTGTCGGTGGCGCCCAGCGCCCGGGACAGGCGGGCGGG